>WNFD01004438.1_pt1 | contig 14092 bp, 21 predicted proteins | sample 5400491 | NCBI WGS metagenome assembly WNFD01 (sample SAMN13153343, study PRJNA577476) | soil metagenome | isolation source: 120 cm saprolite under Douglas fir tree site 2 hole 2 replicate 2 | place: USA:California | collected 2015-04-18
TCAGCCGGGCTGCGTGAATTTGATCGTTGAGATAGGCCACTTCCCGTCGTGGCCCTTAATCGAGATGCGCAGACCGTGAAACTCGTCGAGCCAAATGTTCTCTACCGTCCCGGCCTTTCCGTCAGTGAGAACTACGGCCGAAAGGTGTGCAAGTCGTGACCTGCGCTCGGCAAACGGGTGTCGGTGGAACCCCGCGCGGAACTTGGGCTCACCGAAAACCCGCGCGTTTCAAAATGCCAATCGTGCCGGACACCGCGATACTCGCCGCCAGTGCACATGATAGCAGGCTGACTCAAGAGCGTGAGATCATGCCTCACGTTTGGGTGCATCCTGATGAGGATGACCGAGGGTTAACGGTGGCCACCGATCATGGTGACGCCTAGTGCTTTAAACGCTGCCGACGTATGTCCGTTATCGGGGTGAACCGGACTCCTCGGGTGCAGCGCGGAACCGACGCGAATGACCGTGCCCCCCGAGGGCGCGAACTATCAGTGAGGGAGGCTCTCACCCGGATAATTGTCGATTGGTCCGGAAGCTGGCAGGCGGCACGCCCGGCCGAGTTGGCAATGACGCTCTATCAACGAGATCGATTGAGTTCGGCTCTGATCTGCGCCGGTCACTCGACTGGATCCCATGGCCTTGGCCCCGGGTGTGGCTGTTGGCGTCCTAGGGTCTTGGGATCGATCCGGCTCTGCGGCGATAGCCTCAGCCGGGTTGCAAGCGTCGCCTGCATTCTTGTCGCCTTTTCCCACAGTGCTATCCTGTCGGGGTCGTGCGCCGCGCCACGGGAGATCAGTGTCGCCTGAATGTAGGATATCAACAGCGGCAAATCGCTTTCGCGGAAGTGCGAAGCATCGCACGCGTCCACCAGTTCACCGAATAACGCCCGCTCGTCAGTGTTCAGGGATGACGGTGCGGTTAGCCTCGGTTGCTCGCCGTTTACGTTCAATGCGACCAAGGTCGCTGGCGATTTTCGTCCACGTTGTCGCATGAGGACTCCCTGCAAATCGGGCCGATTATAGGGGATTTTGATCCCGCAGGAAAATATTGACGATTAGCGATGGAAACCCGCAAGGACCGCTCCGCGCACCTGGGGGCTCCTCAAAAACAGACCCCCCCCCCCGCGCCCGTTTAAGGTTGAGCGTCAATCACCTCGCCCTGCTGTGTTCATCATAGTGACGTGCACATACCAGATTGTTGTGCTTCGCCAGAACAAAGCATCTTGGTAGCCGGCACGACATCATCATGCTCTAAGCATGGTGAGCACAGAGGATGCATCAGCAGCTGTAAACGCACACGATCGCGCCAATTGTTTTGATTTAGCGCCATCGTCAAGCCCTCGTGAAGTGCAGGGCGGCGGGATGCTCGACGGGCACAGTCTTGAGTGATGTGACCAAGCGAACTACACCCGGAAATGCCGCCCCGATGTAATGCCATTACAAGAATCTTCACGCCCGGTCCCGCGCCCGCAGCGCTTCCGCGACCGCTTCCGGTGTCAGCACCTCGGCGATTATTTCCGAAAGCGCCGCCCCAACTATTTTTGAATCGCCAGTCTCGTTTTCCTGGATCTGCCCCAACGCCACTAAGCCGTCGAGCACGAAACTTTCATACTCAACAGTGCAGCAGACGCGAGGATTGATTTTGTTTCTATACTGCTTGTCGTGTTGACGCTCCCGCCAGCGCTCAACAGCTTCACGGTTTAACTGAGCTTCGCGCTCCTTATCGGTGTGCTGTCGTTTTGTCTTGCTAGTCGAAAGCTTCAGCTGCGCAGCCGGTGGACATATCACGCGGTCGATGTCTGTAATGATTGCACCGGATTGATCAAGCCACCCTACGCCCTCACGCTTGACCGCGAGGGTGCTGATGACTGGTTTGCGCCAAGGGAGCTTTGTGATGGCTGTCATCACTTCCTCTTACGTCCAAACACATTTTCGCATTCGCGGAAAAAATCGTAACCATGCTTGGTTGGAAGCTTGCCAAACCCCAGAGGCTTGATCGAGAGCGATGCAAGTAACGGTGTGATTGCTTTTGCGCAGTACAGGTTCGTGAAATTCTGCAAATATTTTCCGCTGCGCCGTTCCAGCCACGCGAAGGTGTAGGCTTTTCCAAAGCAACGCATCTCGTGAAAATGTGCGGATTCAATAAACCTACGCCCCATCTCTGTTGGACAGCACGTGACGTTGAACCGCACTTCATCAAAGCCAGCGTCATTGATATGAGCAATGACCGGCATTCCCGCCAGCTCGTATTCGAACGCGGCTAACAGCGCTGGCTCACATTCCAGCGTGATCAATTTCCGCTCCAGCGCGGTGTTGACCGCCGACACCATCAGGATTGATGCGAGCGCGCGTCCTGGTGCTTTCCATTGTCGTCTCCCCTCCTGGTTTGGCGCCGGGCACCGGCTGCAGCCGAAAATCAGCCCGGAAAGCAAGGGGGGGTATAAGGGGGTATAGGGGGGTATGTTTAGATCACGCGATAGCGAATTGGCAGAATTTCAGTCGTTTTTTCTGCCATTTTCGCCCTTAGCTGTTGAAACATACCCCCTCATACCCCCTCATACCCCCCTATACCACCTCCGTCGTCGTCGTCGCCGGTTTCACTTCCTCAATCCACCATGTACTGCCGCCCTTTGGATTGGATTCATTCGCAAATCGCATGCCGTTGATGATCCGGCCCTTGTTCGTTCGTACCCAACGGCCGAGTGTTAGGATATTGAGTTTCTGGCCGCGTTTAGTTTGTGTTATTTGCTGCAGGATCGTTAGCAACTCTGGAAGCTTCGGTTCGAAACCATTGAAGGTTTGCATGGTTTCTTCGGCTTGTTCGATCAGACTGCTAAGTGTGATGCGGTGATCATAACCAACATCGAATTCGTCAGCCCATACACTGATCATATCGGCAAGCTCGGCGCGTTGCGGGTCTTCATCATGCGCCACTTCCATCGAAATCACTGGATCGTCTTCACCGCACCAAATCAGCGCGCTGCGCACGTTGTCGCTCCAACCTTCAAAGCTTGCGAGTTTAGCCGCGGGATCTGGCCGGCCGGCGACGATATAGGCACGAACGATCGTTAGCGCCGCGGCAATATACTTTCCACGGTCCTCCAGAATCATTCCAACTGGATCATGCTTGAATTGTCGCAGCTCAGGCCGTTCCATCTCTGGATCAAGTGTTGATGTGATTGCACGTCGGCACAAATCGCCAACCAAGGTGATATTGTTGCCGGTGCAAAAAAGTGTGGTGCCGCGGGCTTCGATCCGCACCTTTTCTGATTTGCCTAAGATTCTCACATCGACGATCGGCCGCTCGATCGCTTGGCATAATGCATCACCGCCGAGTTCGCCGTTGACGTTGTCGATAGAAATCAATGGTTGGCCAGCGAGGAGCGAGGCGCCTAAGCGCTTCTCTAATTCTTCTTCGTTGGCACCTGCAGCCATCACTGGCATCAATTGGCCGCACGATATCGATGACGCTATATCCCACAAGTAAGATTTGCCGCTGCCGGGGATCGCAGCGCGGGCAACATTCAACGGCGATACAGGAAAGGCGCCGCGGACAACCGGCGTGATGATGCCACATAATGCGACTGCTTCAGACACTTTGTCGACGAATGGAAATTCGGTCAATAAATTTTTCAATAGCTTTAGTGCAGCTATTGCATCCTTGCGTGCTGGCTTGTCAGGGATTGGTGGCATAGCTGGCGGTTCAACTAGCAACAATTGCGTCGCTGGATCGAATCCCTGTGTAGCGAGTAGCGAACCATCCGGCCGCAGCGTCGGACAACTGATGACGCCAACAAGCGTCGGCACATTCCAATCGCCGTTACGCTCGCGTAATGTGTTAGCAACCGCGATCGGCGCTAGCGCTCGCACCCAATCACCGGCGCGTTTGTCAAAGCGATAAAAATCGCAATGCCGGCACATTAGATCTCGCAAATAGATACTACTTAACTGCGCTAGCTGCGCGACCTTGGTACGTCGACCGTGCGATGCATCCACTTCGGAAATGATCGGCCGTACCAATGCTTCGCCGCGCTGATATAGTGGCACGCCGGCCTCGATCAGCATGGTCTCGGTCAGGTTCACAATGTCGGAATGCTCGCCAGTGTTCATCCTGATAATCGGACGATTGCCTGCGGCCGCCGGCTGTGCATTATTGGCAGGATGTGCAGCGCCATTCGCGCCGGTCTTTTTCTTCTTGCCTTTCGCGACCTTCTTGACCTTGGCCTTGGCTTTATTCTTTTCGGTGTTGGGTCTCGGGCCGGTCATGACGCCACCTCGCTGCGCCATGCGTCATTCAAATCATTGCCGACTTCAGGCTCGACCACGAAGATATCAGCGCCACTATGTCTCCAGCACGCTGTCAGCTTTTTCACTGCTTTGGCATTGGCGCCGTTGTCGCCGCGCTCGCCGAAAATCCGCAACGTGGTGACGCCAGCGACCACCGGGAAGCGCGCGATACTGCCGGCGCTACCAACGCACCAGGCCGGCGTATAACCCATCGCCGCGCCGCTCAACGTGCTCTCGACGCCTTCGCCGATATTGAGAGAGTCTGCGCTGGCGCCGAATTTGATCGCGCCGTTGCCAACCTTGCCGAAGAAACGCCGATCGATTTTCGCGGCGTTCTTGGTTAAGAGCGTCACGCTAACGCCGCACGGTTCATCGGTCTTGATGTCGCGGAATAATGCAACCATCGCCGCGACGGTTCGGCCGGCGCAGTAGAATGGCGGATGATAGCGCAGCACATCAATAGCAGCGCCATCGGGAATCCAGAGACGGCGCGCGGGGGAGCGTAAATAGGTTTCGACGATCGTGCCACGCGGATCAACACCTTCACCCCAGATCATGCCGGCGTATTTCGTGGTGCCGGGATCGGGCTTGTCGTCAGGATAGATCAAACGCGATCGTGGTGAATGCTTTGACGCTGCTGCGGGTGTGCCTGTGATTTCGTGCGCGATCCGTTTGGCTTCGTTGAAATCACAGCCTTTGACGTGTTTGATCAAATCGAACATGTCGCCGCCGTCGTCTGTGCTCCAGTCGTACCAGGTACCGGGATTCTTGCGGCCGATCTCGACGCTCAGCGATCCTTTGTCACGACCGAAACGCAGCTGTTGCCGTGTGCTGTGCTTTCTATTTTCTGGACCGAGTAGTGTCTGTGCGACTAGTGCGGCGTTATCGCGCAGCGCGCGGCGCAGATCCGCAATGTCGTCGTCGGGGTAATTGCGTCCCATCTGAAAAATCCATTGAGCAATTATTGAAGCAATCTTGACGGCGGGGCCGGCGCCGGTTATTTATGTTGTGCGTTCCCTTGAGCAGGAAAGCGAAGCAAACGGGAAACCCGTGGACTCCCAAAAAGGGTCTGCGGGTTCTCTCGTTTTCAGGCCGCCCCATTATTATCGACGACGCGAACGTTGGTATATTTCGGGATCTTGGTTCGTCGGCGCGCGCCGGGTTTTCCGACCGTTAACGTCTTGGCTTTGAGACCAGCCACGGTCTGCGCGGGGTCTCCATCCAGCTGGCACAACTCAACCTCGCGATCGGCGCCGTATTCCTGAATCATTATGGAAAAGCGCTTCAATTGGTTTATTCCCCCTTGTGGGAGATAGCGCCGCCCGGACTTGGACCGGGGCGGGTTATATGTCGGTGTGGAATCAGAACCGGACTTTCTTCTTCCCTGGTGCAGCCTTCTTGGCCGGCGCCGCTTTCACTGCCGCTTTCTTCGGTGTAGTGCGTGTCTTGGTTTCGGTGACTTCACCGGTCTCTTCGTCAACCTCCTCCACGATCGTCTCGCTCGCGTCGTCGAGCTCATCAGCCGTTGCCCAGCCAACGATCTTAAGGATCGGAACCTCGATTTCGCCTCGGCTCTTGATACGATGCATATAGCTGTCAGCTTCAAGCTCGACGATCGGCAGAGCTTCGGAATCCCCGCGGATTTTCCTGCCATAGGTTTTGGAAAGAACCCCGATAGCATTGATGCCGCCGCGCGAGGATGTCGCGAAGGTGTACAGCCCCTCGCCCTCGCCAGCGGTTCCGATCTGCCGCATCACCACCATGTTCGAAGGCTGCCAAGGGTCGCGCTCCTTGCCGTCTTCATCCTTTTCCCACCCGCCATCCTCCTTGTTGTCGCCAAGAGTCCGGCGCAGCGGCGCCTGATAGCCTTCATTGACGAGGCCCATATGCGCATCAACAGGCCGATCGCCTTCCCACTTCTGCCAGCCAATTGTCAGGCTGGCCATGTTGACGATCAACTTGATGCCGGGTTCGATCTCGACCAGCTGATTGTTGGCGCCGCCGGTCACCCAACGACCCTTGTTGAACTTCAGAAGCTGCCCGACAATGTTACGCTGCGACGCCTGAGCGCCATACGCTTCGTAAGCATTGTGTTGTGGATTTTGTGTAGGAAGATTTTCGCTTTCAGTTTTCTCGACGTCTTTAGTCATTTTGCTTCTCTTTTCTGATTCTGATATTTTATGATTTGATCTTTCTGGTTTTTGATTCAGTCGCGCGCTTTTCACTTCATTCGTTCATCTCCCTTTTGCTGGGGTTTTCATTCAGGCGTATTCGGTCGCCGCCAAGCGTGCGCGTGTGCGCAACCACTTGAGGACGTCGCCTCTGCGATATCGGATGACTTCAGGAAATGGCCGGACGAACACCGGGCCGTAGTTCTGGGACCGGCCTGTCAACATCCACTGTTTACTGACAGCTAGCCAATCAGAGACCTGCTCCTGTGTCAGCAGATCGTCGGCGTTGCCCTTGCCTTCATCAGCGAGGCGATCGGCGCGGCGGTCGAGGTGATGTTTTTGGTTTAATGACGAAGTTTCGTCAGTATCTTTCGTCTTCTTCGGGGCGCCTCTTCGACGTCCGGCAACTTCTGGTCGACCCACGGGCGCACTCCTACGTTTGCGCCGGGCCGTCTCCAAAGAAAAAGGAGAGGAACCTTGGCGCGATTAAAATCGCGGTAGGCCTCTCTCCTGTGGGTTACGAGTATTCTCTCCGAATCCTATTTGGGCAAGTCTATTAGCGGTATTTTTGAAACTCTTTTGAAAAAAAGTTTTTTTTCAGCGACGATACTTTCCGCCGTGGAATTCATCGCCCGGCGGCACCTCGGGCCGCTTCCACTTATCGATATTGTCGCGCGGATCGCCACCTTCATCGCCCGGCGCTGCTTCGGGTCGCTTCCACTTATCGATATCGTCACGGGGGTCGCCGCCTTCATCGCCAGGCGCCGCTTCGGGCCGCTTCCACCACTTGCCGAGATCGGCAAGCGTCCACCATAACTCTGGAAACTCCCGAATGTGGAACGCCAGGAAGCTCAATCCAAGCATCGTTTCATTGTAGGTGTCGCCAACCGTCATCTTGCCGGTGCGATCTACTTGATCGGTGCCGTAACGAAAGCTCCAACCGCGGCGAACTCGCAGGCCTACATCTTTCAGCCAGCCGCCAAAGGCGAGGCAATCACTAGCTGTGCAGTTGCGCAGCGCGTGGCCGTTTGGCATTTCCATGTCAAGCAGATGTCCAGCCTTATAGGCGGCTCTCATTGTCGTGAAGGATACGGCCATATTCATTTCCCTCTCATCGATACAACGACCCATTTATTCTCCGCGCGGCGCCGCCCGGTGATAAGCCGGGCGGATGGCGTTTAGGCCACGTCATCCAATTCATCAGGAGCAAAGACTTCCATTTTTGGAATAACATTATTGACAGCCTTGAAGAGTGAGAGAGAGTCATGAGGATGTTTCTTTTTCTGTGCCATCATCAGCTCCATCGCTGCACTGTAGGCTTCATCCGTACTGGTGAATTCGCCAATCAATTCCCCTTTGTTCCATGGACGCTTTGAGATGATGCAGTAATAATGAGGCACCAAGGTCAGATAATATTTTGTCGTCATGGCTTTTCTCCCTCCACAAACATGATCCTCACTTCGGCGATGTATCCGTTCTCATAACGAGCAAACGCCGGATAGACGCCATCGCCTTTCGCCGCTTGGTATCAGCAGTCCATCCCAATCGGGACCGCCGATATTCTCATAGGCATTGCAAGGATCGCAAATCATGATGCTTGCGGTATCGACGCCAACGTCGCCGATGTGTTGCCAGCCCTTGCCGGACAACGCCACGGCTGCATCATGTTCGGCTTGACGTCGGCGGGCGTAGTCTCTTGATGTGGTCATGTTTCATTCTCCCGTAATCGAGAGCAATCTAAAGCTCGCATAGTTGTGGCGGTTCGACCAAACATACCATGAGCAATTCATTGTCGGGGCGCCTTGACCAAGGAAGTCTGGGCGTTCAGTCAGTGCCCAAATCCTGATCGGGTATCCGATTTCATCAATGAGCCGCACTGCGCGTTTTGCATTGAGAAAATCTGCCTTCAATAACCAGGCGTGATACGTGATACCAAGCTCGTGTGCGTGCATAATGAACTCGGTCGCATGACGATAGGGCGGATTGGTTACGATTGCTGATGCGCGTGCCTGCGTCGTTTTGAGAAAATCCACCCGTTGCGCAAGGTCGGTCTCAATCGGCGCAAATCCCTTGTCACGCAACACTGCGCTAAGGTCTCCGCGACCAGCACAAGGCTCCCAGATTTTCTTAGGCCAATGTATCGCCTCGACTCTGGCTAAAGCCCGCGTGCATGTGGCGGGCGTAGCGTAGGCGTCGTTCTTTTTTCGTTTGTTGGTTGGACTGGCGCAGCCCATGATGCTAGCGATAGTCATATTTTCGATTCCTCGTGAAAGACTGAGCAGTTATTGCTCAGCTAGGAGGAAGACGGTCTTGATATTTTTTAGTGTCACTGCAGTTTCTTTCTCTCTTCAATTCGCAGCCAACTCTTCCTTGACTTGTCCGGCCTTGCGGATCACTTCATCGAGCGTCGCCTTGGCGACCGCCAGCCGCATCGCCGGATCACTGATGCCGATCACCGCCGCGTTGGCGCTGGTTAGAGTCTCCTGTAACGCTGCAAACTCGGGTGCGATCGGCGTGGCTTTGGTTCTGATAGGTAGTGACATCGGAGCATCCAACTTCTTCACTGCGTCGTCGGGAATCCTGCCGTCGACATACATTTCGTTGAGAACCCTGACCGGGTTATTCGCCTGTTCGTTCTTTTTTCTGTGAAAATCATCAACAGTCTGTTGAGCCTTTGAAGCCTCTAGTGCTGTCACCTTGCTAACGACATCGCCATTAAGATCGATCCGTGTGGCACCAGCGTTTGCCAGGCCGTAAGAGTAACCAATATTGGACTTGTACCAATCGACAGCGGCAATGATCAGCTCATCGGCTACTTCCAGATTTTTATCGGCTACAACATCAGCCGCAATATTCTTTTTCAATGGCCGGCGCTGTCGCGGATTATCAAAAAAACATTTCGGGTAATTTTCCACCAGCATCCGAACCACATTTTCCTTGTCTTCTCGTGTTACTTGATGAGCCATTGTTGTCGTGTGTTTCATTTTTCAATCTTCCATTTTGGTTTTGTGTATTAGACGTTGCGATGCGTTGCGTCGTGTCGCGCTGCGGTGCGGGGTGTGGCGTAGAGGTGCGATGCGATGCGGTGCGGAGTGAATTGGTATATATGTCTTCCTTTTTGGAGTGATGAGGATTGATCGCTGTTGCCATGATGGCTGTGCGATGCGGCCTCGGGGTAGGAGGAAGACAAACTTGATGCCGAGATTGTTTTTCATGGAAGGTCGTCCCGTTAGGATGTTGCGGCGTTGACCAAAACGAATGACCAACGCCGGTATTTTGTTTACCCAGCCGCTGTTTCTTCGTCGACCTTGTCGAGATTTTCCTGCAGCTCTTCTTCGAAGTCTTCGCGCAATTTTTCCTCGGCCTGCTCAAGCAATACCGGCAAGTCGATCTCAATAAATTTTCGCGTAATTTCTTCCTCGGCCTGCTCAAGTAATTCAGGCAAGTCGACGGTTACGAAATCTTCGCGCAATTTCGCTTCGGCTTCTTCCAGCAACTCGGGCAACTTGGCTTCGAATTCGTCGCGCCATGATTTTGTGATCTGTTCAATCTGTTCGTTCATCTGTTTCATTTTATCTCTCTCCTTGGTTCGGACTTGATCGCCCGCCGATGGGTAGCGATGGATTGCTGCCCATGAGCTGGAGATTCTTAGGTCGCCACCGTGGGATGTCGTCAGAGTTGGCTGTGGTCCAGCCACGCGGCACCAAGTTCGCAACCCGATAGTGGGTATGCAGTTCGGCATTCCTGCAGCCACCGAAGTCGCAACGGCATTCAACGAGTTTAGGATCGGTGCGTCCCTCCTGCACCCAAGCCCGAAAGCCGCGCTCTCCAAGATTCATCGCTGGCACGATATGGTTGTGAACAAGATACCGCCCCTCGGGGATTGGCTTGCTCGGAAGATGGCGCCCGCAGTAGCGTGAATTTTTAATTGAGCTTGGCATCATGCCGTTCCCCCATTAATCCCATGACTGATAGACGACGGTTGCCGTGATGGATGTGACATCCTGGTGCTTCGCTTTTTCATTGGTTATCAACGCAGGAAGGTCCGCCAGCGCTGCGATAGTATGGGAAGTTTCGAGATGTTCGGTTGTCTTTGTGTTGACTTGGATATCTACGTTCATTTGAAGTTCTCCTCTTGTTGTCGTCGTTTCCATTGGCTTAATTCATCCACCGCTTCGCCTTCGTCGCTTCCGCCGCGATCGCCGCCGCGTCATCCTGTTGTTCACCTGCCTGCGCATCTGCTGTTACAAGTGGCCGACCCTCATCGTCGGCGTGATCGGCTGAAGCTCTCACGAGATCGGCTCCATACTTGTCGTCATAGGCCGCCTGCATCGTCGCGATGGTCTGGAGGAAATTCTCCGGCCCAACGAGATCGATAATCTCCGACAACATTTCGGGATTCGAATCTGCGAATTGCACTACATGCTTGAACGCCGCTGCCAACCAGATCGCCGAGTACGATGGATGATCGGCAACAGGAGCCGGAGCCTCATCGGCGATCGACGGTGCTTCGATTTCAGCCATACGTTCGGCAACATTCCTGACGATACGCTTGGCCTTCTTGGTATCTTCCTGAACTGCGGCAATCTCTTTAGGCGTTGGGATTTGCACCGGGTCGGCGACGACAGCCTTGAAGACATCAACCTGCTCAAACGTCTCAGGCGTCGCTTCTTGTTCAGTCTGACTGAACAGAGCGGCGCGTTCGCGGCTGGCCTTCACGCTTGGTCCGAATGGCGTGTCCTGATATCCACCCTGCCGCCACTGCAACAGCGCGTTGACCCAGCCAACCGACTTGCCGACTCCTGCAGCGATTTTGCGTTGCGTCGCGCCCCGCTCAGCTGCGGTCGCGATATATTCAGCCGCTTTGCGAAAGCTAACTTCGCCTTTGATGATACAAAGATGGGCGCGGTTCAGCAGCACGCCGATTGACGGCGGCGCGGCCTTTCTGTTAGATCTTGCCATGGGTCGAACCTCCTCGTTCGATCGGTGTGTGTGGTTCTAAAAGTCAGTCAGTCATTCTTCCCCCTGGGTAGTTTCGAGCTACGTAGGGGTTCTCTTTTTTTGGTTATGCGGATGCGACGCCCCGCGCCGAAGTGCGGAGCTTGATCTTCTTAATTTTCTTCTTGAGGGCCGCTGGCTGAGGTTGTTTCTCGGCCTTGCGCCGGGCTTCCAGCTTTACGGCTGCCTGCTTTTGCTGGTCAGCGCGATGTTCCAGAATCTGCCGGCCAGTCCAACCCGCAGGATCGCCGAATGGTGGCGGCAATTCACCGGCTCTGACTTTGTTCTGAACCGCTTGCCAGCCGATTCCCCACAGCGCCGGGGACAAGATTGTCCTATAGAACTGATCAGGGTGGATCTCTTCGGTTAAATGGATGACTTGTTTTGGTCGGGTCACGTCGAGACTCCTCGAAATCGGGGAGTGCTGGGACAGACCTAAAAGCGCAAAGAAAACCACCTGCACAAAGAGCAGCCCTCAGCACGAATTGAAGTGCTTGAAGCAATTCTCAGTTAGATGGACTCTTATCTAGCCAGCCCGCTCCTGCTGGGTAGTTTTAGAAGTGTCCATCGGAATCTCACACCATCGAGCTTTTCGATGCCCGCCTATATGAAGGCGGTCGCATGACGCAGAAACAAGCGCCTCGCTTCTTGTGTTATCCCTGCAAGTGACCTTGGGTATTAAGACCCAAGATGTTCTGGCGAACCAGAAACTAGCGGCATTAATCCGGGATATACATACGCTGATACAGAGCGCAAGGGTTCTTTGGGACGATAATCAAGATTGTTTTGGGCGCTAGGACTAAACAGCGCCTTTCCTGATCGGCGTTACGTTTTCGGACTTCGAAACCGGCGACGTTACAAACCTCTCCCACTCCATCATCAGCCGCCGCCTTTTCTCGATTAATTTCGACCGTCCGTAGGCTCGCTCAACCGCATTGCCAACCTCATGCGCCAGAGCATGTTCGGCCAGCTCGCGCGGAAAGGCGGTCATCTCGCTGCACCAATCCTTGAAGCTCGATCGAAAACCGTGAACGGTGCAATCGACGCCCATGGTGCCGACAATCTTAGACAGTGCGTTCCTGCCGAGCGGCCTGCCGGCCTTGGTACCCTCGAAGATCAGACTGTTATCATCACCATCACGCGGTAACCCTTTCAGGATTTCGATCATGCGCGGTGTCAAGGGTACCTGATGCTCGATCTTGCCCTTCATATTGATGGCTGGCCGGGTCCAGATGTTTGCCTTCAGATCAATTTCATTCCAGCGCGCCTTCAGCACCTCAGCCGTTCGAGATGCAGTCAGGATCAAAAATTCGAGCGCCAAAGCACTGGTGTCGTGACGCTGCTGTAACGCCATCACGAAAGCGGGCACGTCGCCATAGGGCATAGCCTTGTGATGGACAACCTCGCCGATGGTGCCACCGGTTGGCAGCAACTGATCAAGATGATTTTCCCATGCCGCAGGATTATCGCCGGCCCGATAGCCGCGCACCTTCGCCCAATCCAGCACCGCCGCGACGCGACTGCGAACCCGGTTGGCCGTCACATGCTTGGTCAGCCAGATGGGTTCGATCGCGCGCAATACCAACGCCGTGTCGATCGTATCAACAGCCAGCTTGCCGAACACCGGGAAGGCATAACTGGCCAGCGTGTTCAGGAACTCGATTCTCGCCTTGCCGCCCCACTTGCTCTGATGTTGGTCGAAGTAGGCTTGCGTCGCGGCCTCGAAATTGATCGTCAAGATGGCCTTGCGAAGCTCGCTGACGCGTGTTTGCCGGCGCTGGTCGATTGGATCAACTCCCGAGTAAATCAACTGCTGCGCGCTGCGCGCCCGCGCCATGGCCTCTTTTAGCGAAAACACAGCAAGCGGGCCTAATCCCATCCAGCGCTTGCGGCCAGCCATCTCGTAGCGCAGCACCCATGAGCCAGCGCCGGACGCCGCGATCTGCCGGTACAGGTTTGGGCCAGCGCGATGGCGGCCAGCGGCGAGGTTCAATGTCATTTGGTGTTTCCTTCTAAGTGCGCTAATTCCGTTAAAACGAGCCGCTGCTTGTGAGTATACCGGAACCTCTGAGCGAGCCGCGCCCCACGAGAGTGCCGCAAACTAAGAGCGAGCGAGCGCCGGGAGGAAAAACCCTTCCGGCGTTTTGCTATTTCCATTTCCCACGGGATTTTCCCCAGCCACATGAGCGTGGCTCCATTGGATTATGTGGGACGCTATAGGACCGTTACAAGAGGGTAAGGCCTGTGCCGCAAGGGTTTCTTGCATTCTCTATGGGACACCGTGGGACACTTTGGAAGGTGCGATGGCGGAGGGTGCAACGGGCACCCGGCATTCCCCACGCCCTCCCTGGGGGCGAGAGATAAACGCATGACTCGGGCGCATCGCGCCGCGGGGTGTGAATGCTTGTCTGAAATCAGAACGCCGTCATTGCGAGGAGCGAAGCGACGAAGCAATCCATACTTTCTTTGTTGCTTTATGGATTGCTTGTGCGCCAGGTAAGCTGGCGTGGTCCTGCCGGTGAGAGACCGGTGCGGGTAAGCCGTAGCGGGCGCCCGGTAGCGAGTGTTGCGTGGTCGCCGGCGACGGCGGGTGCGAAGCGTACACAGCGATTGTGTGGGGTGTGCCATTGAGCCGCG
>WNFD01004439.1_pt1 | contig 14090 bp, 14 predicted proteins | sample 5400491 | NCBI WGS metagenome assembly WNFD01 (sample SAMN13153343, study PRJNA577476) | soil metagenome | isolation source: 120 cm saprolite under Douglas fir tree site 2 hole 2 replicate 2 | place: USA:California | collected 2015-04-18
ATGGTTCTGACCGGGATCAACAGCGCTCGCAGATACGCGAAGAGCGGCAAAAGCGCAACAATCAGGATCAGGCTCAGCGCCAGCGGCAGAACAATGAACAGGAGCAACAGCAAAGACGGCAGGCGGAGGAACAACGCCGGAACGCCGATCGACAGGCGCAGGACCAACAGCGGCGCCAGGCTGAAGATCAGCGTCGCAATAGCGACAGACAGGCGCAAGACCAACAGCGAAGACAAGCCGAAGACCAGCAACGAAGGAACAATGAAAGGCAGGCGCAAGAGCAACAGCGTTCCGAGCAACGTCGTCAATGGGACCAACAGCGCCAGGCGGAGGAGCAGCGGCGCCGGGTTGATCAGCAGCGTCAGAACGATGACCAACAAAGGCGACAAGCAGAGGAGCAACGACGCAGTGCTGACCAGCAGCGACGGATTCAAAAGGACCAGGACGGACGCCGGCTTGATCAGGAGCGGCAAGCGGAGGAGCAACGTCGCAACGCCGATCAGCAGCGACGGATTCAAAAGGACCAGGACGGACGCCGGCTTGATCAGGAGCGGCAGGCAGAGGAACAACGTCGCAACACCGAACTTCAGCGACGCAATCAGAGACCGCCAGATCGACGGCGGTTTGATGATGGACGCCGCCTTGATCAGGAGCGTCAAGCTCAAGAGCAACTGAGACGGCAGAATGAAGAGCAGCGGCGCAGAGCGGAGCAGGAGCGCCAGGCGCGTGACAATCAAAACCGCCAATTCCGTGATCAGAACCAATCGCGACGCCTGACCGACAGTCAGCGCGAGGAATGGCGACGTCGCGAAGACCAATCGTGGCGCTCACGTCAGAACGAGTTTCGACGGGGCGAGGATCAGCGCCAGCGGCTTTGGCGCGACCACGAGCGACGGCTACAGGAACAAAGGCGTCTGAATCAATGGCGATTTCAGCAACTCTATTGGGAGCGTTTGCGCCAGGACCAGATCCGCCTGCAAAGCTTCACCTACTACGACTACGGAACGCCCAGTTATCGCTACTATCGCGACAACCGGAACTACGACGTGAATCAGTACGGCGCTGACTTGTTGAGACGCGCCGTCAATGCCGGCTACGAAGAAGGCTTTCGCGCGGGTCAGGCCGATCGCGAAGACAACTGGCAATTCGATCCTGAGAACTGCGACGCATTTAGCGATGCGACTTACGGCTACGACGGATACTACGTCGACGTGAGCGAGTATCAGTATTATTTCCGCGAGGGATTTCGTCGCGGTTATGATGACGGTTACAACGGCCAGTCTCAGTACGGCCTCTATTCGAATGGGTCGCACAACATTCTGGCCGACGTGCTGAGTTTGATTCTCGATCTGCGACGGTACTAGCGTTCGCATCGGACTCCCGACCGTAAGAGGGCGAGAAGAATAATCTGCCCGGTTCCGTTATTAAGCGGAGCCGGGCATTTTCTTGCGTGCGAATAGCGATTGCTGCTGAGGCCGTAAGGGGCCCAGGTCGAGCCGGTCAAGAAACCTGGAGAATCAATCAATAGGTCGGTAGTTTCCTGATTTGCCACAAGTCGGCCGACTCAGTGCCACCGTCAGTTGTTCCGTCTCACTATTGTCTTCACGTTCGGATCGGTGATATACAACGTGCTGTTCTACCTAACTTCCACCGTAGGAGGCTCTTACAATGAAACTCGCACGTCGCATCACCCTCTTAGCACTCATCATTCTTTGTTTGCTTCCAACCGCACAGGCTAAGAAGGCTAAGCCTAAGCCGGCTGGGTGCTCGCAGGGTACACCTTATCGAGGCTGTCCGGCTTGCGGCAGCAAGACGAGAGACGCAAAACACCTAACGCTCAATCTCCTTAAGAATCGAAATGCTGCTGTCACGAGTCCGAAAAAGATTACCGTCGAGACAATCCGCGACCCAGCCAACGACACCGGAACGTTCACGCCCAACAAGCAAGTGTCGGTGACCGGCTTTGTTGCCGGCATCGATCCGGGTGGTATGCCGGAGACATGCAATTGCAAACGGACAGATCTGCGAGATGTTCACATTAACATCGTCGCCAATCAGTCCGAAGTTGGAGATCAATCAAAATACGTCGTGGTGGAATTCACGCCCCGTTGGGAAAAGAAATTTCACTTTGACGATAGCAACTACGATGCGATGCTGGCAGCCGTCAAAGTTCAGATTGAAGGTAAGTGGGTAAAGTTCGATGGCTGGATGATGTATGACTTCATTCACGCAAACGCATCGCAGAGCACTTCACCGAACCAGCCCGTGTGTCCCAACGATGGCCAGCAACACCCAAACTGCAACTGGCGAGCAACGCCGTGGGAAGTCCATCCGGTAACGGCCTACACGATAGTTACCGGGCCGTAGCGCGACGGCGAAACAGTACCTGACGTTGAATGTTCGTCACGCGCCGGGCTTACGGCACCGTCTCCGAAACAACCTCTGACGGCGGACTCTCGTTTCCTGACGCATCGGTGGCAGTGATGTAGTAATAGTAGGTCTTGCCTGCATCGACGTTCTCATCGGTGAACGTGGTGCGCGTGTAAAGCGCCGGCGTTAATTTCGTCCAACGATTTTTTGGCAAATTCGGATCCGTTGAGCGATAGATGGTGTAGCCGGCGACATCAGCTTCAGGATTCGCGGGCCAAAAGAGTGAGAGTCGGCCAGGAGAAGCAGCGGGCGAAATCTGCCCGGGCGCAGAGGGCGGATACTTATCGACCGGCGCCGCCTCGACGACGTTTGAATTCAGACTCTCGACCGGCTTGCCTTCGGTGCCGAGTGAAACTGTCCGCACGACGTACGTGTATCGCTGGCCAAACTTGAAACTTCGGTCCTGATACTTCGTGGTGGCGATCAAGTCCTGATTGATAGGCTTCTGGCTGACTTCCGGTTGCGATGCGGTCGTGCGATACACGTTGTAGCCAAGCAGATTCACCGGAGTCGAGCCGTCAATGTTCGTTTTTGGCGCTTCCCAGTTGATCGTTATCGCGGTTTCAGAAAGCTCTCTGCTGACGTTGGTTGGCGGTTCCGCAACTTTGGCCGCGGGCTCGATTAGCAGAAAGTTCGAAAAGGCAGCGCTCTGTCCCGCTGCGTTTACAAAGCGGACCGCGTATCGAAGCCGCGCGGGAACTCCGGCCAGTTCCAGCGTATCAACGTAAGTTAGATTGTCTCCGGCGTTCTTGACGTCGCTGTACGGCACCGAGCCGACCACAGTTGCGCGGGCGGCGAACTCTTCTTCAGTCATCGACAACGGCGCGTTCGGCTTTTCAGCGACGCGATAGACGTCAATGCGGCGAATGCTCTGCACGCTGCCTTCGCCGGCGTTTCGTCGCGGCGCCGGCCAGCTGAGAATGACCTGATTACCACGCTGCGCGCCCGAAAGGAGTTCCGTGCGCTGTGGTATCCGCTCGATTGGCGGCAACGGAGGTTTGCGCTTTCCGCACGTGGGCGCCACAGAAATCGCCGCGACCGCGATCAATAATAGAAGTTGACGTGCGATTAACTGGCGATGGGGTTTTGGCGTTGTCACTTGAGAATTCAGACAAAAGGGAACTGCGAGCAGCGGTTTACAAAATGTAACGGCTCAGGTCCTGATCCTTCACGGTATCTGAGAGCATTAGTTCGACGTATGCTGAGTCGATCGATTTGTCCTTTGGCTCGAGGTCCGGCCCTTCGAAACTAATCTCGTCCAGGAGCCTTTCCATGATCGTGTGCAAACGCCGGGCGCCGATGTCTTCAGTGTTCTGATTAACGCGCGCGGCAAAATTCGCGATTGAGTCGATCGCGTCAACGGTGAAATCGAGTTTGACGCCTTCTGTCTCCATCAGGGCCCGGTATTGCCGGACCAGAGAGTTCTTAGGTTCGGTCAGGATGCGCTTGAAATCCTCAATCGTGAGCGATTCAAGCTCAACGCGAATCGGGAAGCGGCCCTGCAGCTCGGGAATCAGGTCTGAAGGTTTGGAAACATGGAACGCGCCGGCGGCGATGAACAGAATATGATCGGTGCGCACCATGCCATAGCGCGTATTGACCGTCGTGCCCTCGACGATCGGCAGAATGTCGCGTTGCACGCCCTCGCGCGAGACGTCAGGGCCGTGGCCGGATTCGCGGCCGGCGATCTTATCGATCTCGTCGAGAAAGATTATGCCGGACGATTCGACGCGCTCCAGCGATGCGCGCGCCACCGCGTCCATGTCGATGAGCCGCTCTTCCTCTTCCTGCATCAAATAATCCATCGCTTCGTCGACGCGCATCTTGCGCCGCTTGCTGCGCCCCTGAAAGAGATTGCCGAGCATGTCTTTCATGTTGATGCCCATCTCTTCGACGCCCATAGGGCCCGCCAGCTCGATTGTCGGAAAGTTCTTCTCGCGCACTTCCATCTCAACCAGGCGATTGTCCAGCTTGCCTGAGCGTAATTGGGTGCGCAGCTTTTCCCGCGTGCGGGCAAAGTTCTCGTCGCGTGGTTCCGTTTCGGGAACCAAAACCGGCGCCGTCGTCTCGCCTGAATCGAAATCGAAGATTGGTGAGGGCGAGGACGACTTTGGCGGCGGCAGCAGGATATCCAGTACGCGCTCTTCCACGTTCAGCTCCGCCTTGTCCGCGATCTCTTCGATCTTTTCCTGGCGCGTCATGTCGACCGCGATTTCAGTCAGATCGCGAATCATGCTTTCCACGTCGCGGCCGACATAGCCCACTTCGGTAAACTTCGACGCTTCAACCTTCAGGAAAGGTGAGTTCGACATCCGCGCCAGGCGCCGGGCAATCTCTGTCTTGCCGACGCCGGTCGAGCCGATCATGATGATGTTTTTCGGAATGACGTCCGCGGCCAGGTCCGGCGCGAGCTTTTTGCGGCGCACACGATTGCGGAGCGCGATCGCGACGGCGCGCTTGGCGGCATTCTGTCCGACGACGTGCTTGTCGAGTTCGGCCACGATTTGGCGCGGCGTCATGTCGTCAAGACGCGCCTCGTGTTCTTCCGTTTCACCTGCCAGATAGATAACCATCGTCTAAATCAAAACCCGAAAAAGGATAGCATGCTGGTGAAGTGTCGGCCGGCCAACTTTCAAGGGAAGCCTCATTGACTTGATAACTCTTCGATCACGATGTTCGCGTTACTGTATATGCAAATCTCGCCCGCGATGCGCATCGCCTCGAGCGCAATCTCGCGCGCCGGCAACCTCGTGTTGGCCACCAGCGCTCGTGCGGCGGCCAGCGCGTATGAGCCACCCGAGCCAATCGCCAGCAGGCCATCGTCGGGCGAAATCACATCGCCATTGCCGGAGAGCAGGAAGGAACTTTTTTCATCAGCTATTACCAGTAAGGCTTCGAGATGTCTTAGGACCTTGTCGGTGCGCCATTCCTTGCTCAGCTCGATTGCCGCTCGCTCGAGGTTGCCGTGATATTGTTCAAGCTTTCCTTCAAACCGGGTCAGGAGCGAAAACGCGTCGCCGGTAGCGCCGGCAAATCCCGCCAGAATCTTGTCGTTGTAAAGGCGGCGCACTTTTTTCGCGCTGGCCTTCATCACGGTTTCGCCCACGGTTACCTGACCATCGCCGGCCATCGCCACGTGCCCATCACGCCGCACCAGCAGGACGGTCGTGCTGCGCACTTCTGGAAACTTTTTCCTGGTCATCAGTGAAAGAGCACTATAGGAACTGGCGCGAAGATTAGTCAAGCGAGGCGCTGGTTTCGGTAGTGGGTCATGTTCAAGGTTGAACAAATTGCGGCGGATCGGGCGGTAGGTCAACGCGCGCAGCCTTTCGCTTTCGGGTTGAGAATCTCGACACGAGAAGATAGATCGGGATCGAGTAAACAACCGCGTCGCAAATAATGACTAGCGGAATTAGAAATAGTCGGTCTCCAGGTCTTAAGGGGAATGAACCCAAAGGAAAGAGATGGACGAGAATAAATGTCGGCCAGTTCACGGGATAGGCCAAACGTAGAACCAGAGGCAAGTTTTCAGTCCAAAGGAAAAACAGAGCGAGCGCGAGGGTGTAGAGAACCGGGATAGCAAAGCCACCAACTAAGGACAATGCCAGCCGTTTCATGTTCTGATTATAAGCTAATCTAGAAGCTTCACAATATCCTCAATCTCCCAAAGATGCTTAGTAACACCGCAGCGATTGCCGGAGTGATTCTGAGTGACTTGTGAATCCGCACGAAATTGTAGTGCATGTAGTAAAGCGCAACCGCGTGCATGTGATTCTCAACCCCTGGTTGCGGTCTGCGAGCACAACGATTGTGAAGGATACTCCTGTTTGCGCTATTATGAGCGAGCCACTTGAAAACCGAGGGTTGGTGACGATTCATGAATGAGCAACGGCCCCGCATCGGTATTACGATGCGCATCGAGTTGGAAACGAATCGCTTTTATCTGTCGCGCTATTACAGCGAGGCCGTTGAAGCCGCCGGCGGTCTGCCCGTGAACATTCCCCTGATTCCGCACGCGGACTACATCGCGGGCGTGATGGATTCGCTTGAGGGCGTGCTGCTGCCGGGCAGCGATTCCGATATGGATCCGCAGCGCTATGGTCAGCAACCGCACCCGCAACTGGGCAGTGTTCATCCGCTGAAGGACGAAACTGATTTGCTGGTGCTGGCAGAAATTGAAAAGCGGCGCACGCCCCTGTTCGCGATTTGTTACGGGATTCAGTCCTTAAACGTCTCGCGCGGCGGCACCTTGATCCAGGACATCGGCAGCCAGGTGCCGAACGCGATGAAGCACGAGCAGGGCGTGCCGCGCGATCGCCATTCGCACCGGGTGCGGATTCTGGAAGACAGCACGCTCGGTAAGCTGGCGGGTGGTGAATACGCACCGGTCAACAGCCATCATCACCAGGCGGTCGAGACGCTGGGAAGGGAACTGGTGGCTACAGCGTGGGCTACGGACGGCATCGTCGAGGCGGTCGAGGACCCGCGCAGCGACCGCTTCGTCGTCGGCGTCCAGTGGCATCCGGAACTTGGCTGGGAGCAGGACGAGCTCTCGCGCGCGTTGTTCGATCGATTCGTCTCGGAAGCCCGAAGGTTTGCGGAAATCAATTCTTCGGCGCGCAAGGCCTTAGCAGTAACCTAATCGAACCGTCGCGGCTTAGCACGATCAAGCATTCATAACTCCGATTATCACGATAAACTTTACATGGATCCAGCGCTGATCTCTTCTCTGAATCTGAAAGATACAGTTGCAGTCGTTACCGGCGGCTCGCGCGGCATTGGGCGGGCCGCGGTCCTTTGCTTTGCGAAGCTCGGCGCCAATGTTGTGGTCAACTATCTGAGAGACGAAAGCGCGGCGGGTACAGTGGTTGACGAAGCCACAGCAGCAGGTGTCGACGCGCTGGCAGTTCAGGCAGACGTTTCGCATCTGGCCGAAGCCCAGCACCTGATCGACAGGACCATCGAGCGCTTCGGACGCATCGATTTTCTGGTTTGCAACGCGGGCATCTGGGAGGGCGCGTCGATTGACGAAATGTCGGAAGAAGTTTGGGACCGAACGATGGATCTGAACCTCAAGGGCACGTGGGCCGTCTGCCACGCCGCCGCGCCGGCGATGAAGGGGCAGAGGTTTGGCCGGATCGTGATCGTCAGTTCAACCGCGGGCCAGCGGGGTGAAGCAAATGTTTCGAACTATGCGGCATCGAAGGGCGGCCAGATCTCTTTCACAAAATCGCTGGCAGCTGAACTTGGGCCGTTTGGCATCAATGTCAATTCAGTTGCGCCGGGATGGGTCTACACCGACATGTGCGCGGATGTCTTTGCGGATGAAAGTTTCCGCAAGTCAATCGAAGATTCGATTCCGGTCGGTCGCGTGGCCGCTCCGGAAGACATCGCCTGGCCGATCGTTTTCCTTTGCACCGAGTGGGCGCGACACATCAACGGTGAAATCCTTAACGTGAACGGCGGTTCGGTCCTTTGTGGCTAACTGGAAACTGAAATGGCGAAGAATCGACAACCGATCAAGTTAGGCGTCGAAAGACTGCTCACTGAAAAGATTGACCTGCTCCGTGGCGCGCGCGTGGGTCTGGTCTGCAATCAAGCTTCGGTCGATCACGGCTTGCGACACGTTGCCGATCTTTTACATCAACACCCCGATATCAAACTAACCACGCTGTTCGGGCCCCAGCATGGAATTCGCGGCGATGTGCAGGACAACATGATCGAGACCGCGCATGCCGCTGATCGCGAGACCGGGCTGCCGATCTACTCGCTCTATAGCGAGACGCGCGAACCGACGGAAGAGATGCTGCGCGATGTCGACATTATTGTCGTCGACCTGCAAGGCGTTGGCTGCCGCATCTACACCTTCGTTTACACGATGGCGAACTGCATGCGGGCCGCGAAGAAGTTTGGCAAGAAGGTAATTGCCTGCGATCGGCCGAATCCGATCGGCGGAATTCAGGTCGCCGGCAATCTACTGGATCCGGCGTTCACTTCGTTTGTCGGTCAGTTTCCGATTCCAACCCGAAGCGGGATGACCGACGTCGAACTCGGCCGTTTGTTCAATGCCGAATTTGGGATCGATTGCGACTTTGAGGCCGTGCCTATGTCCGGGTGGTCTCGCGAACTCTGGTACGACGACACGGATGGGCCATGGGTTCTGCCTTCGCCGAACATACCAACGGTAGACACGGCAGGCGTTTTCCCCGGTACGGTTCATCTTGAAGGCACGCAGATGTCCGAGGGGCGGGGAACTACGCGACCGTTCGAACTGGTTGGGGCCCCATACATCAACGCGGAAGATTTTGCCGCGGCGCTCTCCAGTTTGGGTTTGCCGGGCGTCTATTTCCGTTCTTGTGTATTTGTCCCGACGTTTCAGAAGCACGGCGGTCAGGCGTGCGGCGGAGTTCAGATTCACGTCCTCGATCGCCAGACCTTCGAGCCGGTGATCACAGGCATCGCGATTGTCAAAACCGCCTTCGACATGTACCGCGAGCACTTTCGCTGGAAAGATCCCCCGTACGAGTATGAGTACGATCGCAACCCGTTCGACCTGATTGCCGGGACCTCGGCGGTGCGCGAGGCAATCGAGCGGGGCGACTCTCTGGAACAGATCGAAAGTTCCTGGCGTCGTCCGCTCAAGGAGTTCATGGCGATCCGAGAGAAGTTTTTGCTGTACTGAGGTCGAGCAGCTCGCGCGAAAATTGGCCGGAAGTATGAGCTGATCCGTCGCCAAGCCGACGTTTGAGGATTTGCCTGACATTTATTTTCGATTACCATGGTACTTAAGGTTCTGCCTTATCTTATTCACGACAGGCAATTGAAACGGCCTTCTTGAGAGAGTGAGAGATTAGTGGGAGAGAAACACACTCGTTCAGATTTTAGCGAAGGCGCGCGGCGGCGCGCATGGCTAATCGGCGTGGGAGCCTGGGCCGTGCCCGGTCTCGGACACTTGATTCAGCGACGTTGGGTGCGGGGACTTATTGTAGGTGGCGCAGTGTGGAGCATGTTCCTGATTGGCTTCTCATTAGGAGGACACCTGTTCACTATCGGAGGACGCGAGCAGGGACTCGCTGTCCTCGTTCCGGGTTTGTGGATGGTCGGTGATCTGGGATCGGGGCTGCTCTACGTTCTCTGCTGGGTTCTGAATCTTGGCTTTCTGGACACCCCGCAAGCCGCTGCGCGCGTGACGTTCGAGTACGGCAACACGTTTCTGGTTGTCGCGGGCTTGCTGAACTACCTGGCAATGCTTGACGCGTTCGATATCGCGGCCGGGAGAAAGCGATGAGGCACCTCCTCTGGATAGTAGTCTTCGCGGCGCTGGTTGCCGTCGTTTTTGGCGCCGTTGCCAAGGGCACCAATCGTCATCGATTGATTTACGGACTGAAGGTCTTTGCCCAGTTCCTGCTCATCGGTTTGGCGCTCGGCTGGGCCTTGTACTTTCTCCCCTTTCGTTAAAGTAGTTTCTTAACTCGGATGGGATTGGTCAACACCGACGCGATCGTCCTGCGCACTTACAATCTGGCTGAAGCAGATCGAATCGTGTTGTGCCTCACCCGCGACGCCGGCCTGGTTCGCGCCGTGGCCAAGGGCGCGCGTCGGATGAGAAGCCGCTTCGGTGCGGGCCTGGAACCCTTCACTTTTATCAGGTTGGATTTTTATGAGAAGGAGAACCGTGAACTGGTTACCATCTCGCAGGTTGAAATCCTGAAATCCAACTTTGATCTGGCCGCACACCCCGACTCGAGCGACGCCCTGGCATACATTGCCGAACTCGTTAGCGAGTTTGCGCCGCCGCACGAGGCTAACGATAAACTCTATCGAATGGTCAAGGCCTGTATTGATGCGCTGGCTTCATTCGCCGACAGGCCTGACATGGTCGTGCGGTATTTCGAGGTGTGGCTGTTACGCCTGGCAGGTTTGTTTCCGGACCTGCGCGACTGTTCAGAGTGCCACCGGCGCTTCGTCGACGATGAGTTGGTTTATATAGATTCTGAAGCGCGGCAGCAGTGTCGCGCTTGCAGCCATGGCATGGGCTCGGTCTTGTCGAGTCAGATTCGTCGCCGGCTGGCTGCCACTCAGAAGTTGGCGCCGGTTGAATTCGCAAACTCATCGGCGGAACTTTCCGCCGAAGCCCAGACAGAGCTGGCCGAATTCACCCATCGGCTCCTCGTGCGCGCAATGGAGCGGCGGCCACGCACAGTTGTTGGAGTAGCGGCGCGCTAGTGGATGCCTCGCAATTGACTTTAAAGAAGTTCCTTTCGTGCGGCTTCGTGTGATTTCGTGGATCGTGTGTTCGCCGACAGCAGGCGATCCACTAAATCACACGAAAAATGACGAAAGCAAAAACCGTTTTCTTTCATTTACAGAACTGGCGACCTTGCTTGAATGTTGTACAGTTACCACTACACTAGTACGCATCGAATCTGAATCAACATGATGTCCAACCGCAGGATACTCGAGCGATACATCCTCAAGGCGATATCGCCCTACATTCTGATTTCTCTCATCCTGCTGACGGCGATTCTCTTCGCCCAACAAACTGTCCGGTATCTTGAAGGACTTTTTCATGGCCTGGTTCCGTCCGGCTTTGTCTATGGCGTCGCGCTGGCGTTGTTACCAAACGTTTTGGTGTTCACTATTCCGATGGCCGTGCTCTCGGGAACGATCATCGGGTTGGGACGCATGGGCAGCGACAGCGAATTGGTGGCGATGCGGGCTGCGGGGGTGAGTACGTTCAGAATGGTCTGGCCGGCGCTTGCGCTCGGCGCGATCGCCACGACCGCAGCGTTGTATTTGAACGTGCAGGAGGCGCCGCGCGCCCAGCGTGATTTAAAGATCGTCCTGGTTCGCAGCGCTTTGTACAAGATGGATTCGCCGGTTGAGCCCCGGACTTTTACCACCGACATTCCCGGCCACGTGATCTACGTGCGCGACGGCGACAAAACGCGCGGCGAGTGGGGCCGCGTGTTTATTCAATCGCAGGCGGCTGATCACATCACCTATCTGACAACCGCAAAGCTAGGGCGCATAGACGCCTCGGCGGACAAATCTGAGCTGGTTTTGCAGGACGCAGTGCGGACGAAACTGCCGGCGCCGGAGGCGCGCGACCAGTCCTACACGGTTGAGCGGCTTGCCCAATTTCGTTTCGACTTTAATATCGGGCGCAGTGGTTTGCTGGAGAGCATTCGCAAATCTGACTCGAACCCTGACGAGATGGACTGGAGCGAGCTGAGGCAGTTCGCGGCGCAAAGCACCGGCCGTGACCAGCGCGAGGCCGAAATGTTGCTACACAAACGTCTCGCATTTTCGTTTTCGCCGCTCCTGTTCGCACTATTTGGCGCGGCCCTGGCGTTGCGGGTCCGCCGGGGCGGCCGCGGCCTGGGAGTGCTGCTGTCCCTGCTCGTGTTGTTGATCTATTACCTGTTCACGCTGGCCGGCGACCAAATGGCGCGCGCTGGCTCGTTGCCGGCCGCATTGGGCGCGTGGCTGGCGAGCGTCTTGACGTTAGTGATTGCGATCGGGCTGCTCACTTTCAAGCGTCGGGAGGTCAGGGCATGGTTCACGCGAGCAAAAGCAGAACCCGCCGCCACAGAGGAACGACTTAAGGGGACTTCAGGCCAGTCCGGCATGCGACAGTGGCTGGTTAGTTTTCCCAGCCTGCTTGACCTTAGTCTTCTGCGCGCCCTGGGAATTAGCTTTCTAATTGGCTTTCTGGCGCTGGTAATGATCTTTAATATTTTTACCATCTTCGAATTATGGCGCTTCATCGCCTCGAATGCGGCCACCTTGAAAGTGGTCGCCCAATATCTCTTCTATCTGTTCCCGCTGGTCAGCGTTGAGTTGTTTCCCGGCAGTGTCCTGGTGGCCGTGCTGATGACCTATGCACTGACGGCGCGGAGAAGGGAAGCCGTCGCGTGGTGGGCCAGCGGCCAGAGCGTCTATCGCTTGATGCTGCCCGGTCTGGCGTTCGCGCTTTTGATTGGTTTTGCTTCCTGGTCGATCCAGGAGCGCGTGATGCCCGAAGCAAATGTCAGACAGGACAACCTGCGGGCAAAGATTAAGGGAATTTCTGCCCAGCTTGCCAGCGGTTCGGAGCGACGTTGGCTGGTGAGCGCTGACGGGGCGCGCATATTCTCTTATGAGTTCGACGACCGGCGGCAGATGCTATTGAAGCCGTCAATTTATGACTTTGACGCGCGGGGCGTTGATCTGAAGCGCGTGATTTCCGGCGAGGCAGCGAAGTGGCTTACTGCCAACGAAATGGAAATCTCCGGCGCCCAATGGATCAATCTGGACGCGCCGCAGGTTAGTCGACAGTCGGCAGAGACCATGCGAATAAGCGGCGTCGATCCGCCCGCGGTGTTCCGGCCAACCGTCGATCGCCCGTCGCAATTGAGCGCCGAGCGTCTGCGCGCTTACATCAAGACGCTAAAACAAAGAGGCGCCGAAACTGCGCCGTTCGCCGTGGCGCTGCAACGAAAGTACGCAGCGCCCTTCAGCGTGATTGTAATGGCGCTGGTGGGAATGCCGCTGGCGATCTCTTTCGGGCGCAAGACGACTGTGTTGGCATTGTGCGCCGCGGTGGTCGTCAGCTTGTTGTTCTGGCTGGTCTCTGGAGGCTTTCAACAGTTGGGAGAACACGCGCTACTGCCTCCCGCGGTTGCCGCCTGGACGCCGGTAGTTATTTTCGCCGGTGGCGCGTTGTATTTCATCTCGCGCGTGCGCACGTGAAGACGCGTGATCGGTGCAGTAGCCCGACTGTGAGGGAGGGCGCGAGACCACGAACTCGGATTCCCAACGGTTGAGTTGACCCCGTGAGATAAGTTTTACTATCTCAACGGGGCGAATCAAAGCACCCTCCGCCGCGCCAAGCAAGTTGCGAGAGACGCTCCCGCCGCTCGGGTCCAACGATTTGTTATAGGTTCAGCGGCGGCTTCACCGGCGAGCTGCGTTTCTATCTTAGTATCCTGAAGCCCTTCAACGCTCGGCCTGAAATATCTTGCGTGTGCTTTTCATTTTCGGCGGAGGCTCCTGTGCCTGCATCTTCAACGTATAGCAAAATGAACTCGTTGCGTTTGGCGTCATCCACCAAACGAACGAAACGCCGGAACATTATTGACTCGCTAATGCGATAACCTTTGCTCTCCAGAAATGATGCTGCGCGAGTGACGTCTGATTGTGGATTCTGCTTGAGCGCAGCAGGAACATTGGGAATGCCTTCAGTATTTATGATGTATGTTTGCCCGCCCAGATTAACGGTGTTTGTGACAAGGTAATCGTATGTCGCATTAATGTTTGGCAGATAGCCTTCAAATTGCATCATGTACATACGCTTGATGCGCCTCTGATTATCGGCGTTAACAAAGAAATATTGTTCCACTTGCGCCCTGCCATACAAGATAAAACTCTGTGAGCCGACGTACTTAAACGCCTTATCAAACTTAATGCGGATAGGAGGAAGAGAAGTTGAAGTCAGCACTTGACGTTTGACGCCCCTCACCTGATTAGATTGAGTTTTGGCCGTAGATTGACCAGGGACAGGACTAGACAACAGTAAGCTAGTCGCAAGTGCATAAACGAGCAGTAGAGTTTTCCTCATGATTAAACTTCTCGCTCTTTGGCCATCGATGCGAGCAGCCGAACGGTTGAGTTGACGC
>WNFD01004442.1_pt1 | contig 14086 bp, 12 predicted proteins | sample 5400491 | NCBI WGS metagenome assembly WNFD01 (sample SAMN13153343, study PRJNA577476) | soil metagenome | isolation source: 120 cm saprolite under Douglas fir tree site 2 hole 2 replicate 2 | place: USA:California | collected 2015-04-18
CTTCACCATAGCGGCCGACGCGGCCGCCAATCCAATTGCCAATGCTGATCTTCGATCGACCTGAGTCATCGCTCTCCTCCTGATTATCTATAAGGTTCAGCACGCGCACCACAGCTGGCGCGCGGACGGCATGCAGGTACTGATGGGCACCCGCGAGAACGCAGCTCTATTTGGATTGCTATTGTGCCTGCCGACGGCACCAACGCTGCCGTTAAATCTCAGGACATCGGCACGTCCGGCTGGCAGCTCGCGGATAAAGCTACACTACTTGCCCGCATAGGCAAAGCGGGCGGCGCGATGTCTCCTCCTGGCACTGAAGAGACCATCCACTGGGCCGCTGGAATGACCGCTTACCGGGGCAAAGCAGCCGTGCCACTGGGGAGCCAGATAGTCTCAAGATGACCCAAGTCGGAAGTGATTTGCGCATTGAAATAGTCGAGACAATCGCTCAGCAAACTAGCAAATGATCGCCGACGGCAAGTAGGCCGCGAGCCTGCAGCGCGGGTTTTGAGTGCGGAACCTCCACGCGTGGATGCCAGTGGCCGTTGTCGGCTACGCCGAGCCACGGGGTTGTTGGCTGATTGACCCATTGCCGTAAAGGGGTAAAACTCCGCGGTCGACTGGTTTTGCAGTTCCCGGGATCGCGGGGGAATCATGCGCGCGGTTCGAAATTGCTGCGCTTGCATGGTGCTGAGTTTGCTGGTGTGCGGCTGCTGGACCACGACCGCGCCGGACCCATCCGCCGGCCCGGACCCAGCCGTTCGCGCGCGCTTGGAGCAAGTCGCGGCGGAGGCTCGCGCGGCCAACCGCGGATGCCTGGAAGCGGCGTTGGCCAAGCCGGACTATGCGGAACTGAGAACGAAGCTCTACTTGAGCCTCGAGGAGGCGGAGATACCGTCACAATACCTCACCGATCCATCGTTCCCGACCAAGAAGCAGATCGCCGACTTGTACAAATGGCACGCCGATCTGCAGGGATGCCGGAAAGTTATGCTCGACAGGGTCGCCAAATGGTTGCCGTTCGTCATCGCGAACATGGTGGAGATGTACGCCGAGAGCGATCGGCTCTATACCGAGGCGGTGTCGGGCAGGCTGCCGTGGGGACAGTTCAACGAGGCGCGCAAGGCCCTGGCGGACCGCAACAAAGCCAGGCTCGCTGAGGACGCGCGCGCCGGCGCGAACGCGCAAGACAAACAACAATTCGCAGCCGAGCAGCGCGAGCGCGCGGCCGCCGCCATGCAGCAGTGGACGCAGCGGCAGCAGCAGCTCAACAAGATCCGGCAAACGCGGATGATCACCTGCAGCTACGCCGGAACCGTGCCGACTTGCACGTGATACCAACGGGCCGTTCGCGGTGCGCGGACCTCGCCCAAGCAGGCGAGTCGATTTACCGCTGGTGCCGTCCCTATATCTTCGGCAGCGCCCGAGGGAAGATCGGGTACCGCCAGCATTTTGAGGCGTTGCCCAGTGAACCTTGAATCGAAATGGCGGTGGAAGAGGGCCGCCCCATCGGTGCGGCTTAAGCGGCGGGGGGGGTGCTCACTAATTTTGGCGCGCGGATCGGAGGTCCGCTTTTAGGGTGGAACCGGAAACACTTGCTCACTTCAAGGTTTGCCGATTTTGACCCAACTCGGACATTGACGTCACCGTCCATCGTGGGCACCGGCGATTCCGGGAAGTGCTGGGTCGACCCGGTTTCATTTTCCGAACAAGTGGCCACTCTTCATTGAGCGTTCATCCAGGTGTCTAATCCCATCAGCTTGACGGACACGTCTGATAAGGAAACCTGTAGCGGCACACCATCTGCCGTGCCCCGGTGATCTGTTGCTATAAGGAGAGGCCCGGCCTTCTTGTGGTCCGCCCACGTCGCGCTCAAGAGCTTGGGCCTTTTTTGTGTGCCTGGTCCGCCACCGCGGTAGATGATTTCCTTAACCTGATGGTCGGCGCCAAGGTAGAGTTCCCACGTGTCCCCGGGCGCGTATCCACCCTCCGAGGGATATTTCACCACTAGCCGCTCGGCGGAACCCTGCCCCAGCGGTAGGTTGTTCATCCCCTCATCGATAACTTCGGCGCCGTCCCAGGCAACATGAAGCGGTAGGAGCAACCAATATTGATCGTTGATGAAAGCTGGATCGATTTCATTCTTGACGGTCTCGGATTGCGCGTCGAGTTGAGAACGCTGGTAGGTTACATTGACCGGCTTGCCCTCCTTATCTTTGCTTTGGTAGCTGACCTGGCCCGTCTTGGGTTCCCATTCCCAGGTGTGGCTGATCTTCATTCCGGGAACTTCGAGGTTCCACGTGTAGCGGAGTTTTTCGATTTGGCCAAAAGAATTAATCCCATAGGTCTTCGCCATTTCTATGGCCGCCGGTGGGCGCTCCTGCGCCCTGGCGGTTACCGAAAGGACCAGTGCCGACACTATCAAAACCGAGAGACAAATCGCGCTGGGACTGTTTGAGTCTGGCATGGGATATGCTCCCCTGTGAGTGCAACTGATGCTGTCTAAGACGACGCGTGAACCTGCCGCTACCGTCCTCGGGCTGCACCAGCATACACGGGTTGTGGCGCTATTGCATAACCATCGCAGTGGCGGCGAACCGAGGCAGGACATCAATCCGTGGCAGCAGATCACTGACCGATTGGCGTCGCCGAAGCAGGCGCTCGGGCGTGCAGGTGAAAGAATAGGGTCGAGTACCCGCTGACGCGTGAAATGGTATCCTGCGCGATGAGAGAAAATATGAGTGCGTTCAGTCACCCGCGGACAGGAGGAGATCATGACACTTCATGCCACGGTGCAGGCTCTTGGTGCTTTAGGCGTTTGCGCCGCTGTCACCGTTTGCACTCTATACGTCACGAAGTCCACGGCGCAGAGCGCCAAGGAGGCCCAGCCACAGGCTGGGAGTAATGCCTCTCCGATCTACGGTGTCACAATTCCGGCCGGATACCGTGACTGGCGCTTGATCTCAGTCGGCCATCTGGCAGGAGGCAACCTCAAGCAGTTACGCGCCCAATTGGGCAACGATATTGCGATAAAGGCCTTTCGGGAAGGGAAGCTCCCGTTCCCGGACGGTACAATCATTGCCGCGCTGCATTGGAATGAAGCCTCGTCGGACGAAAACAACAAGGTCTTAGCCAGCGGCTTTCCCGGCGCCGGCCTCCAATCTTCCGTGGCCGGGTCCGCCGAGAACGTTCAATTCATGGTCAAAGACTCAAAAAAGTACTCCGCGACTGGCGGCTGGGGATTCGCCGACTTCAAGAACGGCAAACCTGGCGACGAGGCGCTGCACAAAACCTGCTTCCCCTGCCACCAGCCTGCCGAAGATCGCGACCTCGTCTTCGCGCGTTACGCGCCTACGCCCTGAACTGAAGCACGCCCCATATTGTTGAGACATGGCGTGCTCCTTGACTTTGGCGCCCCTGGCAAGGTTCGCTCGCCGGTGGGGCAGGAGCACGGCCGGACCATCCCATTATGGCCCGAGCAGACATTCCCGCTGCGCTACTCAATGTCCGAACCGTGCCGGGACGGTCGTATGCTAAGATAAACAAATGCGCGATTTTGGAGAGTATTTGCGGGCTTATCGAGCCTATCTCTCGGCCAACCTTGGTTGGCGTAAAGCCCTACTGGGTGCACTTGTGTGGCTCGCTGGAATGTTTGCCCCCCTTTGGGCAAAGGCATTCGTGCAGTTGCCGAATTGGGCGGCGATAACGTGGATGATTGGCTGGGCATTGCTAGGGTATATTTTTGCGCCTTACGGAATGTGGAAACACCATCGCACTCAGTTTCCAAGTTCAGGTCAGCCAGACCGTAAATAGCCGCTCTGCGCCAGCGCATTCCAGTCACCGTTTCTAGCAACTAATTTCTCATTTCTTGCGCAATCAAATGTCCATTTTTTTTGGCACAACTCGGACCTGCCACGGGAGTCCGCCATTTGCCGGTCTTGGGGGCAAAGCGGACCTCAGCAAATTGCCGAACAATCGCTATTTCGCGGCCCGGTTCGGCCGCGAGCCGACCTCTTCGATCGGAGCTGCTTCTCCCGACTCACTTCACCGGCCGGCAGGTGTAGGCATCGCCCTCGAACGCGCTCATGCGCGGGGCCTGGTTGTAGAACGAGCCGGCGTCTGGCGTGTCGGGAGCGGGATCGGCGGTGTCGAGCAGGAAGATCGGGTCCTTTTCGAGATTGCCGCGAATCCAGCACGAGCCTTCGCGGCGCACGATGGTGGCGAAATATTTGCCCGCCTTGAGGCGGTCGACCTGCTCGCGGTCGAGCCAAATGCGAAAAACGCCGCGCGCGGGGTCCTCGACCGCGGTTTCGCCCGACCACTGCAGCGGCACCAGGCTCATCAAGGTCCGGCCGCCGGGCTCGGTCGCCCCGAGCTTGACCCGGAGCGCGCCGGAATAGTGCGAGGAGCAATCGAGCAGCGGCTGCTCGTGCGAAACGTCGGCCCAGACCTCGGGATAGAGCTTGCGCTGCTGCTCGCATTCGTCCGGCCTGACCGCGTGCGCGCCCGGCAAGGTCCCGAGCAGCACGGCGAGCGAGCCGATCGCGGCAATGGCCGCGGATTTCATGCGAGAGTTCATGGCGATGTCCCTTCAGCTCCCCGGCGGCCCGGTTCCGGCGATCAACACGCCGAACGGGCGGCTTCAACCATAGAGTGCATAAATACTAGACGCATACATAAGCTGTATTTTGACGAATTGAATGGCCTTAAGTGTCTGCACTTCCTCTCGATCTTCTCCGATTACCACCAAAAAAACGCCGGTTTTGCGCCACTTCCCGTCAATTCAGCCCGCCCGCCACCGCCAGCGTCTCGCCGGTGACGTAGGCGGCGCCGGCGGCGAGGAACAGCATCGCCTCGGCGATGTCGGCGGGCGTCGCCATCCGGCCCAGCAGGGTCTGGTCGACGATCCCCTGCTTGCGCTCGGCCGGCCAGCTCTTCGTCCACGGCGAATCGACGAGACCGGGCGCGACCGCATTGACCCGGACTTCGGGCGCGAGCGCGCGCGCGAGATTCTTGGTGAGATTGACGAGCCCGGCCTTGCTCGCCCCATACGCGATGCTGGAGCCGCGCACGCCCAGCCCGGCGACCGAGGCGGTGTTGACGATGGCGCCGCGGCTGGCTTTCAGCGCGCTCGCGGCGGCGTGCGCGCAGCGGAACGGGCCGACGAGATTGGTCATCAGGATTTTCTGCCAAAAGCTCTCGGTCATGGCGTCGAGATCGGCGAACTCGATGGGCTCGGTCGTCGCCGGCGTGCCCGCATTGTTGATCAGAACATCGAGCCGGCCGAGTTGCTCGATCGCGTTCTTCACCATGCGCTCGGCTTCGCCCGGCACGGAGACGTTGCCGGGCGCGGAGACGACGTTACGGCCCGCGCCGACGAGCCGCTCGATCTCGGCGGGCCCGCGGGAATCCTCGGCGAGGTGATTCATCGCCACCCCGGCTCCGCATTGCGCGAACAGCTCGACTGCGGCAAGGCCAATGCCCGAGGCGCCGCCGGTGACGAGAACGGTGCGGCCTTTGAGGTCGGCGGTGATCATGCGGGTTCCCCAAGTTTGATTTTCATCTGTTCCCATCCTGGATCGCGATGAATATACCTCCAAACCAAAAGACGCGCTTCGGTGCGCTCAACGCAACCCGGGAACACCTGGGTTTGGCTGGGAGAGGGTTTGGAGCTTGCCGACCGGTTGCAATTCCAAATCACACACGGCGCCGGCAGTCACCCGTCCAGATCCAGCGCCTCGAGAATGGCAGTGACCATCGGCCGCATGTGGAAATTCTCGGGCATGATGCTCACGCGCGCGCCGGCCTGCTCGATCGCGCGGCCGACCACCGGCCCGACCGCCGCAATTGTGGTGCGCCGCAGGCCCTCGCGCAGCCGCGCTTCCCGCCTGTTCTTGCCGGCGACTTCTTCGAGCCGGCGCACCTGCGGCGAGCTCGTGAACGTGATGAGATCGACCCGGCCCTCCGCCATCTCGTCGATGATTTCGACGACGCGCGCATCCTCGGTTTGCGAGCCGTAGACGTAGCAAAGCACCGGATCCGCCTTGGCGCCCTTCTGCTCGAGGAAGTCCAGCAACGCGGAGGTCTGCAGGTCGGGATAAAGCTGGACGGCGATGCGCCGCCCGGAAAGGTCCTGGCCCTGCAATGCCGCGACGATGCCCTCGCTGGTCGGCGGCTCGGCGGCGAGATCGGCGTCGAGCCCAAGCTCGCGCAATCGCCGTACCGGCTTGGGACCGCGGGTGATCTTTCTCACCTTGCCGAGCACCGCCCGGAATGCGTCCTCCATGCCGGCGCGGCGCGCGAAGCCGACGAGACGCTGCAAGCCCTCGCCGGTCATCAGGATGAGATCCTCGGGCGGATGTTCGGTGAACCGCCGCAGCCATGCCACGACCGGAGCCTGGTCGGGCGTGTCGTGGATCGACACCAAAGGACAGCGGATCGCGGTCGCGCCCTGGCGCTCCAGCATCTGCGCCAGCACGTCGAGCTCGCGCGTCTCCGGCACTACGATGCGCCGCCCGGCCAGGAGGCCGCTCATGCATGCGATCCCGTCAGATTCGGTAAGGCAATTGTAGGCGCGATCCGGGCGGCATGCACGCTACTCCTCCCTCCCCTTCAGGGGAGGCTCGGCAGCGCGCAATCGCGAGCTGCCGGGGTGGGGTAGCGCCTGATCGCCCCACCCCGACGCTCACTTACGTTCGCGTCGACCTTCCCTCCGGGGAGGGATCAATACACGTCGCGCTGATAACGGCCGGCGCGGGCGAACTCGGCAAGCTGCGACCTGGCTGCGCTCAGGCCGATGCCGCCCTGCTTGGCGATGACGTGCGCGAGCGCGAGGTCGACGTCCCGCGCCATGCGGGTGGCGTCGCCGCAGACATAGAGGTGCGCGCCATCCTTGATCCACGCATAGAGCTCCGCGGCCCGTTCGCGCATGCGATGCTGCACGTAGATTTTTTCGGTTTGATCGCGGGAGAAGGCGAGATCGAGTCTGGTGAGCAATCCGTCCGTGCGAAAGGCTTCCAGCTCCTGCTCGTACAGGAAATCCAGCTCGCGGCGCTGATCGCCGAAGAACAGCCAATTCTTGCCGTTGGCGCCGGTTGCGCGGCGATCCTCCAGAAACGCGCGGAACGGGGCAATGCCGGTACCCGGGCCGATCATCACAATCGGGACACTGGGGTCGGCCGGCAGATCGAAGCCATGTGCGGGCTTGACGAACACTGAAATCGCCGCGCCCCTTTGCGCGCGTTCGGCGAGAAAGCTCGAGGCCACCCCCTTGCGTAGCCGACCGCGCATCGCATAGCGAACGGCGGCCACGGTGAGATGCACCTCGCCCGGATGCACCTTGGGCGAGGAAGCAATCGAATAGAGCCGCGGCTCCAATCGTCCGAGCGCCAGGATCAGCTCCTCGATGGGCGGCTGCGCGGACGGAAAGGCGAGCAAGAGATCGAGCAGATCGGCGTTGGCGGGCTCGGCGCCGGGATAGCCTTCGGCGAGCGCCTGCAGGCGGTCGGCTTCGCCCGGATCGCGCGCGCGGGAAGCGAGCACTTCGATGGCCCGGTCGGAAGGCCGGCCGATATCGCAGGCCTCGAGCAGCGCCTCGCGCAACGGCCGCCGGGTGCCGTCGGGACAATCGACCTCGCAAGCAGCCGGAACCGCCAGACGCTCGATGATCGCCGCAACGATCTCCGGCTCGTTGGCCACATGGACGCCAAGCGCGTCCCCGACCTTGTAGCCGAGCGACAAATCCTGATGCCGGAACACGACATGGCGGGTATCTTTTTCGGAACCCTCGCGATTGAGGCGGAGCGCGCCATCGAACCGCGCCGGCAGCGGCGCCGACGGAGCGAGCGGCGCCGACGCAGCTTGGATTTTTGGCGGGCTCATGACTCCCGCGGCGGCGGCAGGCGGCGCCGCGACGAGCTCCTTGAGCATGCGGGCGGTTTCCTTGCCGCCCGGTACGCAGCGGGTGAGGCTCTTCTCCTCGCCCCGCGCGATCGCCTCGGCATACGTCTGGCAGAGATAATTGCACTGCCCGCAGTCGAGCTGGCCCATTGCGGCCATCATCCGCCGCTCCAGCGGGCGGCCGTCCGCGAGTTTCATGCGCTCGTCGAGCGGCAGCGCCGGATCGTGCCAGGCAAATTCCTCGGGCGCCGGGTTGGCGGCTTGCGGAACGGACAGCGTCGGCGCCTCCACGATCGGCGTTCCCGCGTCCGCCCGCAGTGCCTGATCGGCGCCGACCAGGCCGGCCAGCAAGCCGTTGAGCCAGGCACGCTGCGCCGGCGAGAACGGCGAGTTGTCGGGAACGATCGGCGCGATATAGCTCATGGAATCATCCTGCGCATTTCACGCGCATTCCTCTCATGCGGCGGCATCGATCAGCCGAGTGAGCTCCTCGACGCTGTGGCGCTGCGAAAACGCGCGGAAACTGTCTTCGCTGCCGCGGCGATGCGCGAGATAGGCGCGCAGCACGCGCTCGAGCCGCGCCGCCAGATCCGGAAACGGAATGGCACGCAACAGCGGCCGGCCGAGCCGCTGCTCGGCGCCGGCGCCCCCGCCGATGAAGACATCGTAGCCCTCGACCATGTCGTCACCGGCTTCCACTTTGGTGCCGAGCAGACCGATGTCGGCGACATAGTGCTGGGCGCAGGAATTGGGGCAGCCGGTGAGATGCACGTTGAGCGGCTGATCGAGCGCTACCGAAGCCTCGAGCTGTTCGGCGAGCTCAAGCGCCTGGCCCTTGGTGTTGGTCAGCGCGAACTTGCAGCCGGTGTTGCCGGTGCAGGCGACAAGCCCGCTGCGGATCGGGCCGGCGCGCAAGTCGAGTCCGAGCGCCTTCACGCCGGCTTCGGCCGCGGCGATCTCCGATTCGGGAACATCGGAGATCAGCAGATTTTGCCAAACCGTCAGCCGCAGCGTGCCGCTGCCGCGCTGCTCGGCAATTTCGGCCAGGGCGCGCATCTGCTCGGCCGTCAATCGGCCCACCGGGACGGCGACGCCGAGATAGAACAGCCCGGCTTGGCGCTGCGGATGCACGCCGAGATGCGCGCCTTTGACGGGCGGCTTGCGCGGCACGCAGCGTTCCAGCGGAAACCGCTGCGGCTTGAACGAAAGATGTTTTTCCGCCTCGGCGAGGAAACCGTCCAGCCCCAGGCGTTCCAGCACATATTTGAGCCGCGCCTTCTTGCGGTCGGTGCGATCGCCGTGATCGATGAAGCCCCGCACCAGGGCGAGCGCTACCGGCGTGCATTCCTGCGGTCGGATCAGCAGCCCGGTGTCGCGCGCGAAATCGCCGTGCCCGGTGATGCCGCCGAGCAGGACCCGGAAATAGACGCCGGGCGCGACGGCCTCGCCCTCGCCGACCGCGACCGCCGCAAAGCCGATGTCGTTGGTGTCCTCGAGCACCGAAACCGAGCCGCCGCCGTCGAACCCCATGTTGAACTTGCGCGGCAGGCCGTATAGCTCGCGATGCTGCAAGATGGTGTAGTGGAGCTCGCGGCACAGCGGCCGGGTGTCGATAAGCTCGTCGGGGTCGATGCCGGCGGTCGGGCTCCCGGTGATGTTGCGCAAATTGTCGGCCCCGGCGCCGCGCGTCGTGAGCCCGAGGCCCTGGATCTCGGTCACCACGTCGAGGATCGACTTCGGACCGATCTCGCGCAGCTGCAGATTGGCCCGCGTGGTTACGTCGGCATAACCGCCCGCATGTCGCTCCGCGACATCGGCGATGCCGCGCAGCTGATGGGCGTTGAGGATGCCGTTCGGGATCCGCAGCCGGCACATGAACGCGTCCTGCGCCGGCGCTACGTAGAACAATCCGTGGAACTTGTGCAGGAATACGTCGGTGCCCTTGGGGAAGCGGCCGGCTTCGGCGTTGGCGCGCATCTCGTCCCACATGTCGAGCGGGTTCTTGGCGCGCTTGGCTATTTCCTCGGCGGTGAGCTTCTTGCCGGCGGCGAGGAAGCGATCCTGCGCGGCGCGGTGGATGGCTTCGGGACCCGAGGGAACCGGCTCGGCGGGCGCCATCGCCGCCGCGCCGTTGGCGCCGGGAACGGTCGGAGGAGAACCCGTCCCGGCGCCTCGGCGCGTCAGCAGCCCGGCGAAGAAGCCTTCGAGATAGCGTTTCTGCTCCTCGGTGAAGTCAGGGCCCATCATCTCCACCGGCGCTTCATTCGGCCGGCGCCATGCTGGGCACCGCTTTCGGGGCGGGCTCGCGGGAAGCCGCCCAATAGCCGAGCCCCATGATGCCTGCTCCACTGACGATGTTACCGAGCGACACCCAGACCAGATTGTGCAGCATCCCGATCCAGGTGACGTTGTCGGGATGGTTGCCCAAGAGCGCGATCGACAACAACGTCATGTTGGCGACCGAGTGCTCGAACCCGCTGCCGATGAAGGCGAACAGGCACCAGAAGATGGCGATGCATTTCGCCGCGTCGCTGGTCATGCGCGCGCTCATCCAGATGGCGAGGCAGACGAGCCAGTTGCACAGGATTGCGCGGGCGAAGAGCTCGATCGCAGGCGCGTTCATCTTCGCCGCCGCGACCTTCATCAGGAACTGACTGTTGGAATGCAGCATGGCGCCGCCGCCGCCGGCGACGAACAGCACCGCAAGCAGGCCCGCGCCGACGAGATTGCCGACCCAGGTCATGCTCCATGACGAGCCGAGATCGGCGAGGCCGACCCGGCGGCGCAGCACGCCGAGCGACATGAACATGGTGTGACCGGTGAAGAGGTCGGAGCCCGCGAAGATGACCAGCGTGAGCGCGATGCCGAACGAGGCGCCCATGATCAGCCCGCGGTAGGCCGGATCCGCATCGGAGCCGACGCAGAAGATCAGGATGATGCCGAGCCCGACGTAGGCGCCGGCCATCATCGAGCTGATGAAAAATCCCCCCGGCGACCGGCGCAGGTACTCGCCCTTCTTGGCTGCGACCGCGGCGAAATGATCGACGGTTTCCGCGTACATGCTGCTTTCTCCATTGGCTGGGCGCCGGCCTGCCGGCCGGAGCGCGAACCTCCTGGAGTGGATTTTGCAAGACATAGGCCAGTCGGGCCTGCGAACTAAGATGTTGGGCATGTTCCGGAATCGCCGTTGAATAAAAATCGAGCGGAGGCTTTTTTTGCTCAAAATCTCGCCATGTGATTCAATGTTGCGCACTGCAGCAACGAGCCCTTGGCGAATTTCTCACGATTCGGCGATCGTGAACGTCGGCACCGGCGGACCACCCTCGCTGGGGCTGAATTTCAGCCGCACCTCTTGCCCGATCGCCAGCGCGTCGAAGTCGCAATCGACCAGGTTCGTGAGCATGGTCGGACCTTCGGCGAGCGTCACATAAGCGACCACATAGGGCTCGGCCGCCCGCCGCATCACGCTGTACGAGTAAATCGTCCCCCGCCCCGATGCTTCGACCCACTCGGTCTTCTCGCCCCAACAGAACGGGCACGCCTTTCGCGGGTACCAATGCGCCTTGCCGCAGGCGGTACACCGGCGGATCAGGAATCGGCCTTGCGCGGTGGCATCCCAAAACGCCTGCGTTTCCGGGTTCGGTTTGGGAGCGGGGATTTTTCTCATCGCCATGGCCTTCACTCCCGCTCCAGGATCAGGGTGGCGCCGGCGTGCCGGGTCGCGAGCGAGCCGCCGGTCCCGTGCGCCAGCGCCAGATCGCAGTTCTTGACCTGCACGGCCGGATGCGCCTCGCCGCGCAACTGGCGCACCGCCTCGATCACCTTGGTCATGCCGCCGCGATTGGCCGGATGGTTGCTGCACAGGCCGCCGCCGTCGGTGTTGAACGGCAGCTTGCCGACCCCGGAGATCAAATTGCCGTCGGCGACGAACGCGCCGCCGCGGCCTTTTTCGCAGAACCCGAGATCCTCGAGCTGGATCAGCACCGTGATGGTGAAACTGTCGTAGATCGACACGTACTTGACGTCGACCGGCTTGACGCCGGCTTCCGCGAACGCCGCCGGCCCGGACCACGCCGCGGCCGAATAGGTGAGATCGATATCGCCGCCGGCCTGGAGTTTCGGCGCGGTGCCGGCGCCGATCAGCTTGACCCGCGGCCGGTTGAGACTCCGGGCGATCTCCGGCTTGACCACGACGAGCGCGCCGCCGCCGTCGCTGATGACGCAGCAATCGAGCCGGTGCAGCGGATCGGCGACGATCGGCGAGTTGACCACGTCCTCGACGGTGACGACTTCGCGCAGCATGGCATGGGGGTTGTGCTGGGCGTGATGGGAGGCCGCGACCTTGATCCAGGCGAGCTGCTCGCTCGTGGTGCCGAACTCGTACATGTGCCGCATCGCGCACATGGCATAGCCGTTGATGATGGTGAGGCCGAACGGGGATTCCCATTGGGCATCGGGCTGCGCGGGATTGTAGGTGCGCGGCGCCGTGCCGGTCGCCATGCCCTCGCTGCGCGGCCGCCCGGCGAGCGTGATCAGCGCCACGTCGCACTTGCCCGCCGCGATCGCCTGCGCGGCATGCGCCACGTGCAGCAGATACGAGGAGCCGCCGGTGTCGGTGCTGTCCACGTGCCGGACCTTGAGGTTCATATAGTCGAGCATCGACAGCGGCCCTAGCCCCGGCGCGTCGCCGGCGCAGAAATAGCCGTCCACGTCCCGCTTGCTCAATCCCGCGTCCGCGAGCGCGCCGATCGCGACCTCGGCATGGAGCTCAGCCACCGACTTGTCCTCGGCCTTGCGCGTCGGATGCTCAAAAGCGCCGGCGATGTAGCATTTGCCTGTGGTCATGTGATTCTCAATCCGTGGATGAGGTCTCGGCGGGGGAGCAAGGATTGGATCAGAAAATCCGCTGGAGGAACACCAGGTCGAGCCAGCGCTCGAATTTCCATCCGACCTGCCGGAAATGCGCGACCTCTTCAAAGCCGAATTTGGCGTGCAGCTTCAAGCTCGCCGCGTTGGTCGCATCGATGCCGGCCACCATGGCATGAAAGCCGCGGGAGCGCGCGATCTCGATGAGAGGGCCGAGGATCGCGGTGCCGATTCCGCGGCCGCGTTGTTCCGGGGCGACATAGATCGAGTTCTCGACCGTGTAGAGATACGCGGCCCAGGGTCGGAACGGACCGTAGCTGGCGAACCCCGATACGATGCCCGCGTCCAGACCCACCAGCACCGGAAAGTCCTGCGCGCGCTTCGCCTCGAACCATTGCCGCTGCGCGTCGATACCGCGCGGCTCGTAATCATAGGTCGCAGTGGTATGGATCACGGCATCGTTGTAGATCGCCAGGATGGCTTCGAGGTCGGCGGCCTGGGCTTCGCGCACATCGATCATCCAATCGTGCCCCGCGCTCTGTCCATCATCACCGCATATCAGTAGACCCGGAGCATGCTTCTTGGCAAAGAAGCCGGACCAGGATCGCGGGCGGAGGAACCATGAACGCGCATGTGAATCAGCTGGGGCAGCCGATCGGCTTTGCCATGCCGAACTGGGAGCCGCGGCCGCGCCCGCCGCGAGACGCTATCGACGGCCGCTTTTGCCGGCTCGAACTCTTCGATCCGGACCGGCATTGTGCCGAGCTGTTCGATGCCTATGCCGAGGACAAAGAGGGGAGGACCTGGACCTACCTGGCCTATGGCCCGTTCGCGGGCTTCGGAGGATTTCGCGATCTCATGCAGGCGCATTTTTTCGGCCAGGACCTGCTTTGCCATATCATCATCGATCGCACGAGCGGGCGCGCGGCGGGAATGGCGAGCTATATGCGGATCGATCCGGCCATGGGCTCGATCGAAGTCGGATCGATCGCCTATTCGCCGCGGCTGCAAAAGAGCCGCGCGGCGACCGAGACTATGTATCTGATGATGCGCCGCGCCTTCGACGAGCTCGGCTATCGCCGCTACGAATGGAAATGCGACGCGCTCAATGCGCCCTCGCGCCAAGCCGCCGAGCGCCTCGGATTCCGGTTCGAGGGGATTTTTCGTCAAGCGGTGGTCTACAAGGGCCGCAACCGCGACACGGCCTGGTACTCGATCATCGACCGCGAGTGGCCGGCCCTCAAAGCGGCGTTCGAGCGCTGGCTCGACCCGCGAAATTTCGATGGCGAGGGACGCCAACGGGAGAGCCTGTCGGCGCTGA
>WNFD01004443.1_pt1 | contig 14085 bp, 10 predicted proteins | sample 5400491 | NCBI WGS metagenome assembly WNFD01 (sample SAMN13153343, study PRJNA577476) | soil metagenome | isolation source: 120 cm saprolite under Douglas fir tree site 2 hole 2 replicate 2 | place: USA:California | collected 2015-04-18
GAAGCTAGTGTTCAACACGCTCAATCAAAAATTAGCGGCACCCGGGTGCTGGCAAGTCTTGGTTTCGGTCGGAGGACAGCCTGTACTGGCGCCGAAGGGCAAGGACACCTTAGCGATCCAACCGACCGTGACCAGCCCCGCAACGCTTGATGGAAGTAAGATCACGATCACTGGGACGAGTCTCGACAACATCGACTGTGGCAAAGCTCCGCTCAGTTTTACGCTGGTCGATGACAAGGGCAATCCATTCAAGCTGGAAAGGGACGCGGCCAGTTCAGGCGCAACGACGGTAACGTTAAGAGTGCCATCCGACACGAAACCGGACGCCAAGTGGAAGGTCAAGATCGTGTTCAACGGCGAGGACGTCGCCAATACTCCGGTTCAGCTAAGGCCGAAGTCCGACTAGCTGGAGACAAGCTGAGTTTGCTTACCGCTCGTCGATCGGTACGTAAGGCACGTCACGCGGCCCGATGTATTCGGCGCGCGGGCGGATGAGTTTGTTGTCGGCGTATTGTTCCAGGATGTGCGCGGTCCAGCCGCTGATGCGGCTGATCGCAAAAATCGGAGTGTACAGATCGAGCGGAATTCCCATCATGTAGTATGTCGAAGCCGAATAGGCATCGACGTTCGGCAATAAACCCTTCTCGCGCTTCATCACTTCTTCGACCTTTGCGGTCATGTCGTACCACTTCGTATCGCCCTTGCGCTGGCCCATCTCTTTTGAGAAGCGGCGCAGATGAGTAGCGCGCGGGTCTTCGGTGCGATAGACGGCATGGCCCCAGCCCATGATCTTTTTCTTCTTCGCCAAAGTGTCCTTGATATAGGCTTCGACGTTGTCGACGCTGCCGATCTCAAGCAGCATTTTCATCACGGCCGTGTTCGCGCCCCCGTGCAGCGGCCCTGACAGTGCTCCCAGCGCCGCGGTCACGCAGCTATACATGTCCGCCAGCGTGCCGGCCACTACGCGCGCAGTAAACGTTGAAGCATTCAATTCGTGATCGGCTTGCAGAACCAACGCCACATCCATCACATGCGCGTCGAACTCATCGGGCATTTCGCCCTTGAGCATGTAAAGAAAGTTCGTTGCGATATTTAGATCCGGTCTTGGTTTGATTGGGGTTTTGCCGTTGCGGGCGCGATCGATCGCCGCCACGATGGTCGCAAACTGAGCGGTCAAGCGTGTCGCGACTCTAATGCTCGCAGCGCGCGAAAGGTCGCGCGACTCCTTATCAAAGAACGACAGCGCCGACACCGCCGTGCGCAGCGTATCCATCGGCTCGGCGTCTTTCGGAAAATACTCGATAGGCCCGCGAACCCACTGCGGAATCTCGTACGATGCGGCGATATTCGCCCGTAGTTCATCAAGCTCGGCGCGCTTCGGCAGTCTTCCGTTCCACAATAAGAAAACGACTTCTTCAAAAGTTGATTGCGTGGCCAGGTCATGGATGTTCACACCCTGATAGATCAGCTCGCCCTTTTCGCCGTTGACGTCGCCAATCGAAGTGGTAGCTGCGACAACGCCCCTGAGCCCGGTCGCCACTGCGCTTCCCGCCGCGCTATCCTTCGCTTTGTTCATCGTTTCAGTCCTTAGCAGGCTTTTTTGTGAGTCCAAAATATCAGACAGGTCAGCGAGTGACAAGCCAGGCGCTCTCTTCCGCGAAGCAGACCTCAGCGCGGTTTTGTGACCGCGATCACCCGATTTCCGCACGCGGCATTTAGAACTCTGGCCGCTGAAGAATTGCGCGCGGCGATTTCCAGAAAGCCGGCACTGCCGGCCAGACAAAACAAATCGTCTCCATCGATCACGCCTTCAGAAAAGCACTGCCGAAACGACGTTAACTCGTGGCCGTTGATAACCAGCTTCGCGCCTGACGCCGCCTGGTCAGCGCTAAAGTGCGCGCACGTCAAATTCGTGACGCAGTTGCCGAAACGATCAATATGAATCACGCGACCTTCGACACAGCCGTCGCTTGTGACTGCGGGCAGTAGCGGATCAAGACGGACAAAATCGTTGAGTTTCTCGCCGAACTCTGTCATGGCAACGCCGGTGGATAGCGCCGCCGCTACCGGTGCGAAGATATCGCGGCCGTGAAAGGTCATGCTGACCGGATGCCGAAAGAACGCTTCGTTGGTCAGGTGAATCGCGCGACCGCTTCCCTCTCGCTCGCAAATCCAACTGAAGATGCCATTGTCAGGGCCGACGAAAAACTGCCCTCCGCACTCGATCAGAATCGGCTTTCGCGTTGAACCCACTCCCGGATCGACGACGGCAACATGAATCGTCCCCGCCGGAAAGTCCTTGTAAGTAGCGAGAAGACTGAACGCGGCAGTTTCGATATCCTGAGGTGGAATCTCATGCGTGATATCGATGATGAGGGCGTGGCGATTGATCGAGAGGATCGCGCCCTTCATGGCTCCGACAAAATAATCCTGCGAGCCAAAGTCGGTGAGTAGCGTGATGATCGATTGCCGATTGCCCATTGCCGATTGCCGATTTCCGATTGCCACCTTTTTATTCTCGGCGGGCGCAGACCGCAGCAAGTTAGGTGCTGGTTTGCGACGCGTTCAATTGTAATCGGCAATCGGCAATTGGCAATCGGAAATATGGTTCATTGAATCGTTGCGTCGCCGGCGGTGCGAATGCGAAGTTGCTGCCCCTGGTACAGGTGAATGTCTTTGCCGCGTTCGGTGAGCACGCCGGCCGTACCAACGCCCGCGCCGATGGCCGCGCCAATCGCTGCGCCGGTCCCACCGCCCGCGATGGCGCCGATGATTGCGCCGATGCCGGTGGCGGCCCCAACTTTTTCAACGTCGCCCTTAGTCGAACTCCTGCCTTGCACGCCGCCTTCCGTGTCGACCTTACCAACACCCTGACTGCCGCCGGTGGGTAGAACTTCAATGACTTGCGCGCTCATCTTTGACGAACGCCCGTCGGGCAATTTTATTTCGTCGAATGAGAGTTGCAACTGGGCGTTTCCCCTTGCTTTGCCCGGTCGTTTCACTTGCGTAACCTGACCGTCGATGGTTGCACCACCGTATTCCTTCGGTTCAATCACTCGCGCCTGAAAGTGATCTCCCTTTTGTGACGCGTCGGTCGAAACGCCGTTCAGCAGTTCCACCACCATGACCGTGTCGCGCGGAATCAAGTTGGCATTCCCAGTCGACGGCGAGGGTCCAACGTTTTGGTTCGGATCGGTGCTCTTGTTCGGAGCTGGGCTCTTGTTCGGATCGATCGGATAACTGACGGTCGAATCTTCGGTCCTGCGTTTCAAATCCGGCGGGATGCTGGAATCGAACGGCTTGCGGTCGTAGCCCGCGTTGTAGCCGGCTTCGAATCCCTGTTGATAACCGTCGCGATATTCTTCCAGCGTGCCGTAGTTCGAATTGTAAGCGCGATCGGCGTGATCATATTCCGGCTTGGTGCGAAACTCGCGCGTCGCATTACTCGCCACGTCGTTAACGCCGGCCTGATAACCGTCCGAATAGCCAGTGCGGTAACCACGCATCAGCGCAGTCGCCTGATTCTGGGTCTGCGGATCTTGCGCAAATACTCCGGCGGCCGGAACCGAGAAGGCTATGGACGCGCAGATCAGAAAAAGAAGTAGGCGTTTCAAGTTCTTCAAGTTCTTCATGTTTTTCACCCTTCTGGCGATCCAGGGATCGCAACCTTTTGAAAGGGAGAGCAACTGACAAATAAGTGCTATGACCTCAAGCTGCGCAAGCTAAATGCTAACACCGAGCATGGGGAGTAACAACCGCGCTTGACGCTGCTGGTACTGCAACTTAGACTCGACATCGGAGCACCACGCTTCAGATGCAGTAAAGTCGAGGGTTAGTTGTCACGCGGCCTAACGGTGTTTAGAGTACCAACTTTAGTTGGGCTTCTCCGTTACTGAGCAAGACCCGACTAAAGTCGGTATTCTGAGCACTTCTAACGCACCATGCGCAAAGTCTATCTCGATCACAGCGCCACGACACCGTCCGACCCGCGTGTCGTTGAGGCGATGCTTCCTTACCTGACCGAAAGGTTCGGCAACGCGTCGAGCGTGCACTCTTTCGGCCAGGAAGCGCGCGCCGCGGTTGATCGCGCGCGCCGGCAAGTCGCTGCGTTCGCAGGCGCTCGCGCCAACGAAATCATTTTCACTTCCGGCGGCACCGAAGCAAACAATCTGGCGATTCGCGGGCTCGGCGAAGCTGCCCAATCCCACGGCCGGCACATCATCACTTCGGCGATCGAGCATCCTTCGGTTCGCAGCAGCATCCACGGCCTGGAACAGCGCGGATGGGAAGCCACGCAATTGCCCGTATATGACGACGGCGTCGTGCGCGTTGAGGACGTGCGGGCGGCGCTGCGACCCGACACGATCCTGATTAGCGTGATGATGGCTAACAATGAAATTGGGACTGTGCAACCGATTGCCGAGATTGGCGCGCTGGTGCGCGCGGAACGCAAGGTCGGACGACGCAATCTGTGGTTGCACACTGACGCCGTGCAAGCCGCCGGTAGAGTTCCGATCGACGTTGAATCGCTCGGCTGTGATTTGCTTTCGCTTTCGGCTCATAAAATTTACGCGCCGAAAGGCACGGGCGCGCTGTTTGTGCGCAAAGGCGTGCGGCTGACTCCCCAGCAGGTCGGCGGTCATCAGGAGCGAGAGCGGCGGGGCGGCACCGAAGCCGTCGCCAACATCGTCGCTTTTGGCGCGGCGACGGAACTGGCCCAACGCGAAATGCCTGAACGCAACGAACACACGCGCCGCCTGCGCGATCGATTTGAAAAGCAAATCGCCGAAAGTGTCGACGAGATCGTTTTCAACGGAAGCCGCGAACAGCGTCTGCCGCATCTCTCGAACATTTCGTTTCGGTTTATCGAAGGCGAAGGTTTACTGATTCATCTGGACATGCAGGGCGTCGCGGTTTCTTCCGGTTCGGCGTGTTCCTCGGGAACTCTGGAACCATCGCCGGTGATTCAGGCCCTGGGACGCGACGACGAAATGGCGCGCGGTTCGATTCGTTTCAGCTTTGGCAAGGACAACTCGGAAGCGGATGTTGATTACGTTTCGGATGTGCTCATGCACGCGGTCGAAAGCCTGCGGAAACTTTCGCCACTGTCCAGAGATTCTCTTGCAGTGGTCTGAGCTGTTCCCTCTCCCCCTGGGAGAGGGTTAGGGTGAGGGCGCGAGTACATTGCCGCGCCTGGACCCTCACCCCCAGCCCTCTCCCAGAGGGAGAGGGAGTCTAACGTTGCCTTACTCAGAAACTTTCAAAGATCATCTTGCGCATCCGCGCAATGCCGGCGAACTCGCGGACGCGAATGCGGTCGCGGAACAGACGAATCCAGTCTGCGGCGATCGTCTCCGTCTGAGTTTGCGCCTTCGCGATGGTCGCATCGAAGCCGCGCGTTTTCTCGCCTACGGTTGCCCGCCGACGCTCGCCTGCGGCTCCGTGATCGCGGAAATGATCGAAGGAATGAAAATCGAAGATGCGATGAAGTTGTCGCGGAAGGAAATTGCGGACGCGCTCGGCGGCCTGCCAACGCGCAAACACCACGCGGCTGCTCTGGCGATACACACTCTGCGAAGCGCGATTGAGGAGTGTTCTCGTTAAGGAACTCGGGCCCGGGTCGCTGTCACTCCCGACGGCGGCGCCTTCTTGTGATACTCAGGCCCGCAATACTTTCTCGGCTCTTGCCCGATAATAAAAGTTCTGGTGCGAATCACCGGGCAACTATCAACCGCAATCAGGCCAGTCGTGGGATCGATATCGAGCGTGATCGTGCCCTGCAATTTGGTTGACGAAGCGCCGTCGTACAGATCGCGTGAATCGGTCTTTGGTCGCGTCTCGGTTTTCGGCGTAGGTTTTGCGCGCGGCGGTTCTGCCGGAGTCGATTCAGGCAAGGCCGCGGGTTCTATGTTGGGATCCTTGGTAGTTTCCTGGCCGTCGGAAGTCGTCGGGGGTTCCTGCGCGGCCTCGTCGGTCGCGTCCGCGTTCTCTGAGCCCGGAATGCTGCCATTGATGAAGAATTCCGAGCGCTTGTTCACCGTATCAGCCTTGGCGATCTGACCGGTCGAAGGATCGATGTCCTCTTGCTTAACGCCTTCCGGCATTTGCCAGTCGCCGGTCCATTCGGGATGGTTTGTCAGCGCGACGCTCATGAAATCTGACCAGATCGGAAGCGCTGACGCCGAGCCCGTCAGGCCCAACTGCGATCCATCATCGAATCCCACCCAGACCACGCAAACCAGATTGGGCGTGAAGCCGGCAAACCAACCATCGCGCGACGTGCCGGTTTTGCCGGCGACGTTGAACTTGAAACCGCGCGCGCGAATCGGCGCGCCGGTGCCGCGGTTGATGACGTCTTTCATAAACGAAGTCATCACGTAAGCAACCTCGGGACGCAGCACTTCGTTCTGCTGCGCCGTGGGCTTAGCGATCGTCGTGCCTTTGCCGGTCGTAACGCGGTCGATGGCGATCGGTGTCGTGCGGGTTCCATTCGCGGCGAATGCTGTGTACGCCGACGCGACCTGCAGCGGCGTCGCTTCCGCAGTTCCCAGGGCCATTGCCGGGTAGGCATGCGCCACGCGCGGCAGACCCGCTTTCGCCGCCAGGTTCATCACACGTCCGATCGTCACTTCCATCGCCACGTCAACCGTGACGACGTTGAGGCTGTGGACCATCGCGTCGCGCAGCGTTACCGGCTGCATCGAATACTTGTCGCCCATATTTCCCGGCGAGTATTCCTGATTGTCATAAGTGAAAGTTTGCGGCTCGTCCTTGAACATGGTTGCGGGCGTAATCAGGCGCGGTATGGGATCGTACGCGGTGTTCAGGGCGGTCGCATACACGAACGGTTTGAAAGCCGAACCGGGCTGCCGCATCGCCTCGACCCGGTTAAGCTGACTCTTCGAATAATCGCGGCCGCCAACCATCGCGACAATCTCGCCGGTGTGCGCGTTCATGGCGACCAGAGCCGCCTGCACGGTGCCTTCCGGAAATCGCTTCTTTTCAATCTTATCGAGCAGCGCCAGTTGCCTGGTCACGGCCGCATACGCCGCGCGCTGCAAATCCATATCTACCGACGTGTAGATGCGCAGGTGATCCGCGCCCTGTCCCGTGATTACATCGCCCAGTTGATTCTGGGCATAGTCGGCAAAGTAAGGCGCGTCAGAAATGTCTATGCGACCTTTGGCGGGCGCGAGCGTCAACTCGATACTTTCGGCCTGTCTGGCCTGGTCGGGCGTGATCGCGCCGGTTTCGGCCATCGATTCCAAAACCTGGTTGCGCCGCGCGCGCGCCGTGTCGGAATCGTGATACGGATTGTAACGATTCGGACTGCGAATCAGGCCGGCAAGAAACGCCGATTCCGGCAGAGTCAGCGTCGTCACATCTTTGTTGAAGTACGCGCTCGACGCTTCGCCAAAACCGTTAATCGAAAAGCCGGATTGCTGCCCGAGATAGACCTGGTTGCAATAGAGCGCGAAGATTTCTTCTTTCGACAGACGCGTTTCCAGAATGATCGACATGTACGCCTCAGAGATTTTGCGCTTCAGGCTGTACTCGGGCGACAAGAGCAGATTCTTGACGAGCTGTTGCGTGATACTCGATCCACCCTGACGCGCCAACGGTGAGTTTGGATCGCCGTTGTATCGCCGCAGCAGCGCGCGAATAATTCCGCGCACGTTCACGCCGTGATGTTCAAAGAACGACCGGTCTTCGGTGGTCGTGATTGCCTTCCGGAGATCGGGGGGCAGATCGTTGAAGCCCACTACCCGGCGTTTGGCGCGTTCGTGGCCGGTCACTGAACTGATCAGTTCCGGTTCGAGCTGCGCTTTATCCAGGCGCGCCCCACCGTTCTTGTCCGTGATTGCCGCGATCGATTTTCCGCTGGCAGTGAATTGAATTCGCAGCGGATCGAAAGGCCGCAGGTTGTCGACCATCGCATCCTCGCTCGGATCGATCTCGACCGTCGTACCATTCACGCCATAGCGCCCGCGCGTGCTTTCGCCCTGCTCGCCGCGCGCGACGTAACCCGCGCGCTTCAAATAAGCGACGAGATCGTCTTGCGAAAGCGGCTCGCCGGCGCGAATCTGTTTCGGCGCTGCATAGATGCCGGCTGAGCGGGTGAAGACCTCGCCCTTCAAGAGATTGTCGATGCGCGCTGAGAAGATTATCCAGTAGTACGACAGGACGCCGACGCACAGCGCCGCGATGCAAAACGCCGGGAGAACGACGTAAGGTTTCAAGAGAAAGCGCAGGATGCGCGCAAAGAAACCGCGCCGAGGTTCATCGTAACGGACCACCCGCGGCGGCGGGATACGGCCGCCACGAACAATGCGGGGAATATAATCGTCTGGTGGATGCCGAATCGCCATGAAAAACAAATTGCTCTCGGCCGGGGGGAACGCCGTCATCTCAGATGCTAAACGCTTATGCGCGGGCTGTCTACTGCTGATTGACACGCGGTTCGTCTTTCGCTAGTTTTACGGCTGCTGAGCTACTCTTGGCGCTCCGTCGTCAGCGAACGGAGCGGGCGTGGACCAATTGTGAACCAGAAAGGAATCCCCCAAGTGAAAATCAGATTGCCCCTGTTGTCGCTCTGCATGTTAGCGATAGTGCTCTTCGACGGCTTGGACCGGACGCGTTCGCAAACCAATCAGCTCGCAGCTACCGGTGGTCTATCAACGGCCGAGCGCGATCTGCTCGGCGAGATCAATTCCGCACGGGCCCATCCCGGCGAATACGCTGGGTATCTGGAAAAACTAAGGCCTCTCTTTGACGGCAAGGTATACAGCCCGAGCGGTCAGGAAGCGTACGCAACCCAGGAAGGCTGGAGCGCGGTCGAGGAGGCAATGAAGTTTCTCCGGACAGCGAAACCTCAAGGGCCGCTGAACATGTCATCGGGCCTTTGCCTTGCGGCTGCGACGCACGTCAAGGATCAGAGTGCAAGCGGAGCAACTGGTCACAAGGGCGCCGACAGCACCCTTATTGAAGAGCGCGTGAAACCCTTTGGAAACTGGCAGGGTGGAATCGGCGAGAATCTTACTTACGGCAACGAGTCGGCGCGTGAGCGAGTGCTCACCTGGTTGATCGACGACGGCTTCGCCAGCCGTGGCCATCGCATGAGAATCATGAGCGAGAATTACAGAGTTGCGGGAGTGTCGTGTGGGCCGCATCCCCAATTCGGCGCGATGTGCGTGCTCACTCTGGCCGGCGGGTTTATCGAATTGCAACCGGCAAAGCCCGTGGCCAGTACGAGCACCAATACGAGTACGAATACGAACACACAGAGCATCAACCCTAAGAACACTGACAGTAGGAAACCCAGGAAGTGGCGATCTCATTAAGGCCGCGCGAGGCGTCAACTGAATTCGCGATCGAGTGGTAGGTCAGTCCGCGTTCAGACTTCAGGCGCAAGCTAAAGGTTGAACTCTAAACTGACCCACTAACCGCAGTCGTTACGCAATCGCAAAAGGCTTCCCGCACGAATCGTGCGAGAAGCCCTTTTTTTGGTCGGGACGACTGGATTCGAACCAGCGGCCTCACCCACCCCAATCAAGCGGGATGCGTAAACTTAACTAATTGATTTTGCATCGGGATGCAGCCACGAGCAGAATCAAGCCTTTTCCCATTTGTTGACATTCGGTTACATTCACTTACAGTCGCTTTCTGTTTATTCCTGCCACAATCCTGCCACAAAACAAATCACTCAACCTAGTAGCTAACTCACCAAACGATGCCGATCAAATCGTTCGTGCAGGCCACACCCAAGATGAGCAGTCAGTGAACTCCGAACACTTAAAGCATCGGAGCGACGCGTAGAGACTTACCACATCCGCAGATTATGCCGCAGGAACAGTCAGATTACATCTTTCCCCGTTTAACCTGACAATACCCCTAAAGGCGGTCGATCCTCTTATCTTAACGCATGAATTTCCGCCGGATGGCGAGGGCGATTGCATCACCGCTCGCTGCTATCTGAGCGTATGCCTGCAAAGCTTGCAATGTTCATGGCCGTGCGCGCAGTCCTTGCATGTGAAATGACCATCTTTACAGGTCTTGCCACCCTCCAGAGGTTTGTCTTTCCCGCACGTGTCGCAAGTTCGTCTAGCCATGTTGTCTCCTGATTGTAACCCTCTCCTCGGTGATATCCGGGGCGAAATGATGTAACTGGACGATCGTTATTGGGGCGACTGGGCAAATATTACCAAGTCTTTCAAGATACTCTGTTGGTCTCCATTGTTTTCAATTTTGAATGGCGCTTTTGCTCTGATGTAATCCGTAATTCTTCTCCTGCTGGTTGGGTTTAACTCCATTATCTTATTCCACAAATCGTCTTTATTGCCTTTGTAAATGTCTTGAGTTTGAGGGCTAGACGCAAACAGATAGGAAGTTAATACTTCTTTGAAATCTGCTTCACTAGAAACAGCTGTTCCTTCATTTCTTTCCAAAAAAGCAGATTCTTTCAAAAATCCTTTTCGTTTTCCGTTATCTAGTTTGATTAATAAGGGGTCCGTTGGTGGAGGTGTCTTGGTTTTTTGTTGACTCAGCAACTGACTTGTATTCGCATTGTAATTAACAGCAGGCTTTTCATCTTCAGATAAAGCGTATTTGAGGCCAAATGCAAAGAGAGCAACCAGAACAATGGCAGCAGCAGCTATAATCACTATCTTAGTGTCATTCAACTTTTGTGGCGGCTTGTAAGACGCGGCCTTGGACGGAGTGGGGTACGGCTCATATGTTCGGCTTCTTGATTGTCGCTCGCCGATATATTGATTCGATTCATTACTGACGGCGGTATCTGAAAACCTACTGAAGAGCGGTTTTATTAACTCTCCTAACTCATCATGTCTTTGTTTCAATCCACTAATTTCTTCATCTTTCTGGTGTAGTTGTCTATTTAACTTATCGACCTCTTCTTGAAGATTGTTTCTATGCTCTTCCTGTTTCTCGGCGAGAGACTTAGTTTCAATGGGCAAGTTTGGAGATAACTTAATTGCTCCGTAGGTCCTGAAGCATTCGCTCACCGCTGAGGGCGAACTATCTGGATGCAGCCCGTAAACAAGAGTGTCGCCAGCGTTCGGTATCTCGTAGGATGGTCGTATGTAATTTGAGTATTTAGTATCAGCTATTACTTCTCTAATCTTCTTGGACATTTCGTCCAAATACGGTCCTACGTCGTAAAGGTCATACGATTTGAATGCGACCTTGCCGGACGTTGTCTGAATCTCTAAGACTTGCCTATCATCCAGAATCGCACCCAAGACTCCCTCGACGATCTGCGTTCGAAAGACTTTTAGGTCTGTGAAGTAATGGTTAACAAAATCAATGGCAATACCGAAACAACTTCCTGTTCTCCCGTCGACTGCGGAAGTTAATAGACCGTACTTGACATAAGTATATCTCGTTATCTCATCTGATTTTTTTGCAATTAAAATCCAATCCGTTTCTGTGTTGGAATAATAACCCGAAAACACATTCGACACTGCCCCCACGTCCGGGTAAACCTTAAAACCGTCTTTAGGCGAACCAAAATAAAAGATATTACCGACAACATCATTCATTTTTTGGATCCAACCAAACTTTACCTAAAAACGTTCCACAGAGAACTCCACACAGAAGGACCTTGAATACTTTCATAAATCGCTTTCCACAGGTGCTTGGGATAGTGTTCGGGCGAAAGAGCGAAGACCTTTTGCCCAGTTCCGTCATCATTAAAAGCCCCTGCGGAGAAAGGAACAAAAGCAACGTGTCTGAAACCACTATTCTTTAATGCATCCTTAAGACTCCTAAATGAAGAATGATCGTAAATTGCTTTTCTATATTCTGCCTTGATTGGCATCCCACCCCTAAAATGCGGATGAAGGTCCGCCTTATTACAAAGGATGATAACTTCATCACGCTTAGAAACGATTTGATCACTGACAAGACCGGCAATTCTGTCACAGTAATTTCTCAAGTCTTCGTCGGATCTGAACATATTAAGCTCAAAGAAAAACACAAAAATCTTCTTATAATCATCCGCCAAAATTCTGTTCATGTAATTTGGGTACGGAGCCCTTGGCTTCCTTCTATCGAAGAAATGTTCACCGGGAGACTCCAGAAACTGGCAGAACCTCCCTCCATCATGAGTTATGTTTAGTAACAAAAATTCGATCTCACCCGTCGCGTCCGGCGCTAACTGCATATCTCCAAGCAGCGTTTCAAAGGCAGCAGTAGTTCCAGAATAGCGATCGTCTGTTCTAAAACTCTCGTCGGGATTAATCCGGTAATTGCTGCGGATATATGTACACAATCGGAGTAGTGTAACAGTCTTACCTATTTCTCTTGGCCCGAAAAACACAACCAAGGGCCCCGATATTCTACGAGTGTCAATGCGTTGAAGGTTAACTTCGCCTGGCACTTGGGGAGCGGGAATATTTGTTGGCTGGGAAGGAGTAGAAGATGTTTCCTCTGAATCCGTTTTGGGAACAATACCCTTGAATTGCTCTTTGCTCTCTGACATAAAGTTGCTCCTATTCGAAGTAGTACATTGGACTCATCATTCTTCTGGAAGAACGCCAAAATACCAAAACATGAAACAAGTAAAGTCAAAGATAAAACCGATACCTAGAGACCATAGAAATAGTGACAGCCTTGGAATTTCGCCCTTAAAGAACTGTCCCCATACAAAGGCAATAGCTTCCGTCTCTATGCTTACGGGCACCTCTGGAAGTCTTTCAATCGAGAGTTTTGCATTATCCCTAATGAGGGGCTCGGAATAGAGCTGGTCAATGTACTCTTGAGTTTTCTTATACATTGAATAGCTATTTCTTAAACCCTGGGTGATTTCTTTTTCGCTCTTAGTATCGTAGTGAGCTATCAAGTCATCAAGATTCCTCTGTGTGTTCTGGTATTCTTCCTTTTGCAGGAAAGAGTTCAATTGGTTGATTTTTTCGTCAACAGTTCTGAGTTTCCCATTAGTCATCGTTCTGATTTTCTCAGCTAGATCTAGGGCATACCTCCGCAAGCCAGCTTGATCCGTTGGAGCGTTTGTCTGTAGATCTACTTCGTTGCCGAGCATCCCTTCAATCCTGGTGAGGATTTCATTAGTCTTTGGACCGTGACCTTGATTGTTAGGATTTAATAACTCAGCTTTTAGATTTCCTATCTCTCGGTCGATTTTGCTGGAAAATGCAGTTTTTGCCGAATTGAATGAGGTAATACTCTTGTCCTTAACTAATTCCAGCTGGTTCTTAACATTTCTTAATTCTTGCTGCCTTTGCTTATCTACAGTCATTACATAATAAATGTTGTGAGTATTAGCGGAGAGAATGGCAAGCCAGGCAACTGCGAAACCGAGAGTTCCGAAAAACAGTTTTAGGGCACGAGCCGGCTCAGGACCTCTACTAAAGCTATCCCTGACAAGTTTCAAACAAAGGGATGCTAGTGCTAAAACGCCAAAAGCAACAACATAACAAAAAATTCTAGGTAATGTCGTGCTTCTCCGCAGCGATTCGCCACTGGCCCAAACACTTGTGGCATAGAAAATCGCATAAAGCAAAAAGTAAATTTTCCTCTTGGTTGACCAAGGCTCATTCAACGGATTCCTACTAAAAAGTCTCATGATTTTGATCTCACTTTTGCTGTCTCTGTCCGAGGGTGTAAGAGAATATCTCTCAAACGTAGACTACAACTCGGCCAGAAAGATAACCCTCATATCTCTTTGCGCCATCAACATATACTTTCCCGTGGTTTGGCCTCACGTCGAAATGAGCCTCGCCATTGGAGTCGGTCCATTCGCCGTGTGTTACACCGCCTGACAATAACCCGCTGATGCCAACCGCGACTTTCTTGCCCTTGATCGGTTTCCCCGAACTTTGATGAATAACCTTGACTGTAATCACTTCCCTAAAGGCGAGTTTTCCGAGACGCCTATCTTGCACAAAAGGAATCGGCTGGTAACAGGTTAGCAACGCTGTCGCAGGTTCTGAGGACCAGCCGGTTAGTTTCAAATCTTGGGTTCCGAGTTGTTGAGTATTCGAGTTAGTGGGAACCCGTTGTAAGCGTTTCGGGCGAGAAGATAGTACAAACGGCCTTGGGTTGCAAGCA
>WNFD01018425.1_pt1 | contig 14085 bp, 19 predicted proteins | sample 5400491 | NCBI WGS metagenome assembly WNFD01 (sample SAMN13153343, study PRJNA577476) | soil metagenome | isolation source: 120 cm saprolite under Douglas fir tree site 2 hole 2 replicate 2 | place: USA:California | collected 2015-04-18
GGTTCTTGCGATCAGTAATTCGCTGTCCATCCGTTTGCCATGGTTCCCTTGGTAGTCTAACCGCGGGAGGAACCAAAGTGACAGCGGGCGAACTCGCACTGCAAAGGCTTGCCAATGTTCCGCGCGGCATCGCCAAGACGTTGATGCTTGCCCATGGCTTTACTCATGATTTGATCGCCGGCCTTGAGCAGGATGGGCTCGCGACGGTGGTACCTGATATCGCAACAATTGGCCGACAGACGATTGAGGTTGACCTTGTCATGATCACGGCCGCTGGGCGGCGCGTGCACGACGGTTCGACCGTCGCTTCCCAAGGCGAAACATGACCGACCGCTTTCCGGGACCGTGGCGGATCGTCGAGATCCAGAGCGGATTCGCCGTCGAGGATGCCACTGGGGTGCAACTTGGCGTGTTCTACGGTCGAGCCGACCCGAACACTGCAGGACACACCGGCTTTCTGACCACGGATGAGGCGCGGCAAATGGCAATCGATTTCGCCAAGCTGCCGAAACTGCTCAATGGCGGCCGTGCGGAGTGACAACGACCGCGGCTTCGGCAAAGTGTCCGAATTGCAACATCCGGTAATATTCATATTGGTGGCCATTTTCGGCCCACAGAGCGCCTGATCGGCCCTGCGTCATACCTTCTATTAACGGTCCCGGTATGCCTGATGAACTAGGCGACCGCGGTTTCCCGTTTTATGAAGGGGCCACAAATGAAGGCGACCCCTCGAAGGCGTCGTCTTAGCGCGCAACGGCGCCAGGCGCTTCAATTGCTTGCCAGCAGTCAGAGCGGAATAACGGAGACGTTCTTGTTCGCACGCGGCGTCACACCTCACATGCTGGCTCGCCTCCTCAGTAGCGGGCTCGCAACAATCCAGCGCGCGCCCATTAAGTTTGCCGATGGTCGCATTACCATCACGGATGCTGGCCGGCGAGCGATCGAAGGATGATCTGAATCTGGAGGACGGACGGAGCGGGCCGGAGGTCACCCCTGCTGATTCTGGTGGATATGATTTGCCTCTCAAACCAAGCACATGTGCTCGAAACGCGCGGGCAAACACCGGGTGCAACAAGGAGCTGGTGTTAACGCCAGGCACGAATGTTTCGGCGACAATCATGTCCCTACCGTCCAATCATCCCTGGCCCGACCCTTGTCAGCAGCAGCCTTCAAAGCGCACTCAAGTGCCTGGAGCACGCAAATCGTCATGCGCTCCGCGTCAGTGGGCCGGCGCCCTTGGTCCCTTGCGGCATTGACCAACGCGTTACGTTCGTTTCCGAGCGCGTCCACTAGATCATAAGCGTCGATATCGGAGAGCTTCGCCACCGTCTCGCCAAAAGGAAAAAGCCGTCGCCCAAGAGGTTATCGCAACTGCGTCCCGTGCCGTTATGAGGTAGCTCACATCATTCGTCATTTCTGGCGGGCACCACTCCGCGCCAACAAACCGGGCAGCGCTCGCTGAGGAGCTAGTCATGGCGAGGCGGCGATACTCTGTGGCCACGTCGCGGTAATGTTCCGCACGATTCCATTCATCCGACATAGAATACGCCCCCAAAGAAACACCAAAAGTATCCTGCGATTTGCCGTAATATTGGTCACCAAGCAAAAAAGTCCGTCCGACAGGTTCTTGTTCCTGGCGCTCCCATCACATGTGGGCGAGGGATTCCTTGCCCTCGATCACGCGTTCGCGAACGCATGGGGCCGCCAGGCCGTGCACGTTTATAGCGGTCAGTGGCCCTATACCTGGTCTGGTCTGCCGGCCTGCTGCTCGACCTGTTGCGCCAATCTCTCGTATTTTGCAGCGATTTCTCGCATCGTCTGCTGAGCGCCCGCGTCAGTCATTGTCTCAGCTTGGGCAAGGATTTCTTGGGCGCGTGCTCGCCAGCGGCTAACGAGCGATCGAAACTCTAGGTCTCTAACGTGACGAGTCTCCGGGTGCCTGACGTTACGATCTTCATCTTCGGTCGATTCCACCACAGCCCCCGCGTGGAATGAATGCGAGGGGCTCTGAATGGACCGGCTAAAGCCAGGATGCTCGCGCGAGCCCCACCCTCACCGCGTGCAATTCAACGCTAGCACACCGCCGGCCATTTGGGGACATTTTCTTGACAGGAACGTGCCGGATGTCCGGCGCTACGGGGTCAAGAATAAACCGAGCGGGCCGCCTCGACGTGCAAATGACTACGCTGCGCCGGGCGCGAGTACGTCCCGACTGATTAGCCCGATAGTCCAATTTCTCCGTTGTTGGGACTGTCTCCCGGCATCTCACGGATGGTCGTGGGCTGTGGCTCGCCTTGCGGCATACCAGCATCTGGTGCCCTCATGACCCGGCGCTCTCAAGGTCCAAGACGGCCATCGTCCCGGGTAGCTTTGCCGCACAGCCGAAGCTGAAGGAAAGCAAGTAGAAGCATCCTCGCTCGGCGTAAACAACTGCCCTTCCTTTTGTGGCAACGTCTGTGGCGCTCTCGCCTCAATCCCGTTCTCTGTCTGCTTTATGTCTAAAGGCACCGTCGGCTGCAATGGTCGGGTCTGAACCTCAGACTCGATTTGGCTCTCGGCTTTGGTACCCACAGCCGCAGCGGTTGGAGCCTGTAAGGGCAAAAATTCAACGGGAGGAACAGCGGTTGGAGCCTGAGCTTCACGTAGGGGCGAAAACTCAACGGATAGTCTATTGGTTGTGGTTTGCGGTCGACGTTGCGGTCGTTCCGGGGGATCAGAATTACCAAAGAAGAGATAGCCGGCAGGTAGTGCAGCGACTGCGATCGCAATCACAATCAAGAATTTCGTCCGAATAGAGAGTGGATCACTGGGCCGACGCAACATTCGAGTGGACCTCCGCAGGTCTGGCTCAAACGGGATAGAGCGTCGAATCGGGGTTGGCGTCTTAGCCAAAGGCGAGTCCGTAGCAGTGATTACTGACAACTGGGCGGCGCGAGATAAACGCGAAGTTTCCGGTACATCTTGGGGTGAGCGATTTGTTCCGAGCTTGGCGAATTTGTCGTCCTCCGGGGAAGTGGCGACCTCGCTTCGAGCCGACGTCCGATTAAGCAGTTCCGGCAGCCTTGCGAAATCGACCGCAATCTGTCGTGCCTCGTCGGTCATCAGGAAGGTGGTCTGTCCCGCCGTGTTCGGACTGGTCCGGCCGTAGAAAAAGCCGAGTTGCCGGCCAGTGGCGTCATAGACGGCAAATCCGTTTGGGAATTCGGCGATCCGCCACGGCCCGGGAAAGCGGCTGGTCATGTGGAAATCCTCAGAGGCCGGAAGCCTCGACGAGCTGATGATGCTCAGCTGAGCCTCCGTTGCAAACCGATTTCGGCGTATTGCGGCGGCCGGGTCCTGGAGCGGCGATTAACGCCGTCCGTGGGTCGCACCCGCACCTGTTTCGCGACTCCGGGTTTCTTCGCGAGTTCGGCGAGCCAGGCGTCGAGGATGGAGGGTAGTTTTGCCACTTCCGGCCAAGGGCGGCCGAGCGAATCGACTGCCATGTGGCTGTCCTGTCCCGCCGGAATGCAGCCGGGAATAACGCCGCGCTTACGGGCAATTACTCGCTTCTTCATTGCTCTCCTCCCATCGGTCAATACCTAACGACACGTGGTGACCTCGACGGCCCACGGACCTCAAAGAAGAGCGGCGCCGGATGGCTGGCTGGGGGGTCGCAGGGGGCGCGGAATGCACAGCCATCGGGCGCCGCAGTCACAACAGCATCGGGTCCCTTGCCGGGACCCAAGTCGTTAACCCGACAGAGCTACATTGGTTCCCTCGCGGGAACTGATTGCGCTCTTGATTTTGTTCATGGTCTGTTCCTATCATAGAAGTATGACCCTGCTCCTCCGCAAATCGAGCGCCCAAGCCCGCATCGAAGGCTGGGACCCGAGCAATCGGAGCGACAACGATTACGCTGTGGTCGACGACACGATCGTTGGTCGTATCTATCGCGAGATGATCCTCGGGAAACCGAAGTGGAGGTGGTTCTTGCAGCAGATCGCCGAGCAGGTCCGGGGAGGCCGATTCCGCCGCCCAACCAAGGGATGGCCGATACATTGGATGAGGCGAAAGCGGCCTTCGCCAAGCGTTATGAGGAGGTGGGGCGGGGGAAATGATAGGCTGAATTCCCGATGCCACCGCCTCCTCGAAAACATCGGCTCAGTCCAGAGGAGCGCCAGGCGCTGGAGTTACTCGCCAGCGATCCGCAAGGCGCAACTGAGGAACTACTCGTGCTCGCTCATGGGCTCGATAGCGATATGATCGCTGGCCTTGTCCACAGCGGGCTTGCAATGGCACGACGCGAGAACATGAAGGCTGGCAGCAGAGCGATTGAGGTCGTCCGCATCCGGATCACGGGCGCGGAGCGCGACGCCCTTGCTGCCGAAGATTGATGGGTTGACGCAATGTGCGGACGCTTTGTGCAACGCTACACCTGGGACGACATTCAAGACCTGTACGACCTCCCGGACGGCCCTGCGCGCAATTTGCAGGCTCACTACACGTTGCGCCGACGGACGCGGTCAATGTTGTGAGGACAACGGCCGAAGGCGCGCGCGAGTTGGTCTCAATGCGCTGGGCCCTTGTACCATGGTGGTGGAAAAAGCCCCTGAAGCAATTGCCGGCCAGCTTCAACGCGCGAGCGGAGACCGTTGCCGACAAGCCGATGTTCCGTGACTGAGCTTCGCCGGCCTCTGGGACCGATGGAAAAGTCCTGAGACCGGCGAACCTGTGATCTCGTGCACGATCGAAGTGAAGCGCGGGCGCCGGGCCCGGGCGCCATGAGGTCGGCAAGCTCCCGGCGTCGGCGGCGCATCGGTCTACCGATTCTAGGAATCGCAGTGGCGCCATTCTGCCGGATTGGCTTCAAAAGCTTAGAGAGTTTTTTTCGAAAACCATCGCCACTGCCGCTTGGGGCAGTGGCGCCAGGTGCTGGCCCAGCTAAAGCTGCTAGTCATCACTGAACGCGTAGTGAAGTCACCACGGCGGTGACTAATCAGGCTCGCCCTCTCGCTCCCACTCGCGGCCCCGGCCAAACTCGCCACGGTTCCGGCCAAACTGACCGCGGCCTCTGTCAAGCTCACCTCGGCGGCCAAACTGACCGCGGCCTCTGTCAAACTCGCCTCGGCGGCCAAACTCACTACGGCCTCTCCCAAACTCGCCGAGAGGGCGACCCATCTGACCGCGAGGGATGCTATAGCCACCGTACTGCCGGCCATAGCTACGGTACTGTGCGCTCAACGTTGAGCTCGATGCGATAATCGCCGCGGCCGCCGCCAATCCGATCATGATTTTGCGTCTCAAGGTGTTCACTCCTTTGTCAGGAAATGCACCCCAGCCTTTGAGCATCAAACTAGACCGTTCCGATTGAGTTGCCGCGGAAAGCCGCGTCTGAATGCCCACGGAACCTATGTGCATCGTCGCGACTTTGGTCCCGAGCTGTTCAAAGAAAAACGCTCGTTCACGATGTTATTGATTCCGAGAATCGCAGTTATCGAACCCGAAGCGCCGAATCCGCCGGTAGCCTATCCACCAGCGCCATGATCAGCCGCTCGGCGAGCTGTCGATCACCGGACATCGCCCGGCCGTCGTCTGCCGGCGCCGGTAGCGGCGGGCGCGCAAGGCGCCCGTCACGTCTCGTAGGGCGGGAAAGTCACGCAGCGGCTATTCCCTCATCGGTCAGCGCCGGGTATTTCGTTCCCTCCGCCATAGCCCGCCGCAGCTTTGTGAGGCCGGCGGCGAGGGCAGCTGGTGTTCTGCTTTGTCAAGCCGGAAGACGCGGAGGCGTTCCGGGAGCGGTTCGGTGGGTTGCAAGGGCCGGTAGAGCAAAAGGTGGTCGGGCCTGCCGCTATGGTCATAGTCGAAGGCTAAGGCGCGGTCGCTGGCGGATTTGAGATCGTATGCGTCGCTATCGCAGCAGTACTCTCCAACGCCGCAGCACGAAGCGGAGCACCCTGAACAGCGACGACATCACGTAGATGGCAACGAACATGCGGAACAGCAGCGTGTAGTAGAGGAATGCCGTGGCGTTCCGATTGACCGCGACCGGCGAGATTGATTGACGCATATGCTCCATGAAGTCGAATAGCGCTCCGCGGAGCATCAAATCGAGCTGATAAAGAGCAACGCTCAACGGCGAGACGGCGGATTGACTGAAAAACACGGGCTCGCTCACGCGCGACCAAGCGAGAATGCTGATGTAAAAGCAAATTGCGGTGAGGACGAAGAGAGTGCCGAGCTGCGACAGGAATCGCAACAGCAGGCGGCGGTAGAGGCGCACCTTGATCTCCGGCGCAAGACACATGAAGATGAAGCGCGAGACAATGGGAGCCGAAATGCTGCCAAGCGGGACCACAGGCGATACGATTTCGGTGAGTGGCGCCAGCAGATCACGACGACTTTTCTCAATCTGATCAACTGCCGCAGTGATGTCCGGCTTGGGAAATGCCAATGCGCCGCCGGCATTGATGTCGGTCCAGTAAGACTTTTCGATCGCTCTGATCGACATGGCTCTGCTGCCCTTCATGACCTTGTTGAGCAGCAGCTCCCTGGCGCGGCTGAGTAGCGTGCCATCGTTTCCGCTTCCTCCAGATTTCGATTCCAACGCCGCAATCTGTGAATCGATTTGATCTTCAAGCTTGAAGAACAAACGATCGAGATCCCACAGGCAGATGATCCAGCCGCAGATTCCGATCATGATCGCTGTCAAGAGCGAGAACACAATAAGAAGGACGTAGTTGTATGGAACAGAAAGGAACAGAGGAGCGCCCAAAAGCCAGCCTACGATCTCGGCAACCACGACGATAGCGGCCAGCCCAGGTGCAACATACTGCGTCAGAAATCGAATAAGGCGCAGCCAATCGATATGGAAGCCCGTGGGATAAGCCATCATGCCACTCCGTTCGCCGCCGAAATGTTGGGTGCGCCTACGCCGATGGTTCCAGGCGATGCTATCGTGTCCGCCTCGCAATCGGCATTGGGACAGCAATGACGCTTGAACTCAAGATGCTCGCCCTCAGCATCGTACTTGGACTGGTACAAATCGTACTCGCCTCGCATGCTGCAAGCCTGCAACGCGGCCATGTCTGGACAGCGAGTTCTCGCGATGGGGCTGTGCCTGCATTGACCGGAGTAGCGGGCCGACTGGCGAGGGCACTACAGAATTTCGTCGAGACGTTTCCGTTGTTTGCTGCAGCCGTCCTGATAGCGCATGTTGCGGCCACGCACAGTTGGATGACCGAGTGGGGTGTTCAGCTCTATTTTTGGGGTCGCGTTATCTATCTCGCCTTGTACGCTGCAGGGGTTTTTCTGCTGCGCTCCCTTGTATGGTACATCGCGACGCTCGGAATCGTCTTGGTCCTTCTGTCGCTGGTCTGAACCATGACTCGACCATCGAAGCTCAAGTGTTGACCACCTCGCCGGCCCGAGCACCCCGCGCCGCCTCGCGGCGCGGGGCATTCTTATGGGAGGTCGATCTTGCGCGCCTTGGCCCAGCGCTCCAGGCGGCGCGCGCCACGTGCGCAAAATGCCTATGTCGAAAAACCCAACGATTTCAATCCGAGCGGTTTCCGTCGGTCGATGGAATGTCGCTGACGTTACCGCCTACGTCGCCGCCATTGTGCTGGCGGGTGCGGCGGCTTGGTTCAGCATCCGCGGCATGGTGGTGCTGTTCCCCGCGGCCGGATCCGCTATGTCGCCGAGCTGATCGGCGCCGACACCGACTGCGAACGGACGATCCGGTGGCTGATCGCGCTCCTCGCGGGTGTGATATCGTACGAAATGTTAAAATACGGCACGTCATCTTGCCTTGCGCGTCAGTCGTGTAGATCGCTGCCGGGATGGCCGCTTCCGAAAATCCTGCGCTAGCGATCAAGGCCGATTGGTGCAGACGATATCCGAATTTGCGACCGCGCGAGTTTCCGATCGGGACCGAAATCGCAGGCCCTATCTATCGAGAGAATCTCAGCGAGCCTGCTTCTTGCGCGATTTACCCGACTCTTGATAGTGCCGACGGCGCATCCGCAGATTTGAGCGGCCTCCTCGTAGGAAAACCCGGATGCACCGACCAAAATCAGCGATTCGCGCTGTTCCGACGGAAGCAGCGTGAGCGCGTCACGAAACTCGACAATCTCAAGTCGGCTGTTCTGTTCCGGCAGCGACGTCAGCGACTCGGCATAGGAGCCGTCGACGTCCTCAACCTCGCGTCGACGCTTGCGATATTCCGAGCGGAACAGGTTACGCAAGATGGTAAACAGCCATGCGGACATGTTGGTGCCCGGTTGAAAGGAACCCATATTGCCCCACGCCCGCAGCAGCGTTTCCTGCACCAAATCATCGGCGCGATCAACATTTCCGCACAACGAGATCGCGAATGCGCGCAAGCTGGGGACAGCCTCCAGCATCACTTCCCTTACATTCTTCCGGAGACCCATCACCTGCCCTCGCAATTCGGGTCGTCGAGCCGCTTAAGCATTTGAACAAAGCGGTCGGGCACTCCCCGATCGACGACCTCGCCATACATCAGGCGCAACTGCATCCCGATCTTCGCTTTGATATCGGGTCCAAGGTTAACCACAGGCCTTCTTTCGGATTTTTGCGCGTACACGGTTCTTATTCGAAGAGATGGCTTGTCCTGGTTCATCTTCTTTTTGTTCATCTTCTTTTTCGCGCCCCGCGGTGCAGAGAGAGAGGGAGAGACCGGGGTCCTTTGCCTAACGGCACGCGTCGCGCGAGACGCCATCCGTTAGGTCGGAGCTATCGAAGCGGCTAACCGGCGTAGGCTAGGCTAGTGTGACCTCCCCAAGAAAAGGCGGTGCCCGAGTGATTTGCTGTATGTCGGCCACCAGACAGGAAAAGTCCGTCGGACAGGTTCTTGTTCCCGGCCCTCCTATCACTCGTTCGCGAGTGATTCCTCGCCCCCTATCACGCGTTCGCGAGTGAACCATTTGTTCAACGATCACGGACGATGGCCGGAGGGGCGATCGAAGTTTGACCGAGCGCACGTCTGGGCCGACGGCTTCGATCGCTCCATCAAGAATATTTTCGATCTGCAGAATCAAGTCACGGCAAGCGTGGTGGGCGCGATCGCTCTAAAGATGGAACGAGGCGAGATCGAGCGCGCCAGACGCAAGCCGACAGAAAAATGGATGCTTTCGATTACTATCTGCAAGGCATGCCGCAGACTCGTCAGGCAACGAGGCAAGCCCACGACTATGCACCCTTTATCTGGGCATGCGCGACCCGCGCCATCCGGCTCAGTCCGTTCACAGGATTGGCTTTCGGTCACATGTTCGCCGGCCGCTGCAGCGAGCACGATCACGACGAAAGATAATTTGACGAAGCGTCAATCGCGCGCGTCGGACCAGCCTTGAGCCGAGTCCGCGGCTTCCGGCACCACGATCTTCCTGTTCATCCATAGCGGCACGTGCACGACCACCGGCCTTCCTCACCAGTCATCACGATTGCTTGCGGCATGTCGTCGTTTTTGGGTTGCACGCGCCCACGTCTGCGATCGCGAACGTGTGATCGGAGGGCGGGAATCACTCGCGAAGGTGTGATGGATGACCAGGAACAAGAACTTGTCCGACGCACTTTTCTGCTGGTGACCGACATGCGGCAAACCATCGGGCACTTTTCTTCGGGGAGGTATCATGTCGATCAAGTTTGCAGGCTTGTGCGGGATTGGGTTGTGCCTTGGAGCGGGTGCCGCGCTTTATCTAGAGATTTCGCATTTTTGGACGACAGAAGCGATCGCAGCAAGCGAAGATAAACCGCAAGTCGTGAACCGACTTCGTAAGGACGACCGCCTTCATGCAAGGACGACAGATCCGCGGGCTCGTTCTGCCGACGCGCAAGACGGTTTTGGGATGTTGGAGATTGGGGGTCCCGTTAATGCCACGATCACAATCAAGGACACCAACGGACGGCTGGTGTTCGAGTTCGATCCGCTGAAACGCACGACAGTCATTTCCAAACGCGAGGATCGCGGAGCGCCGTCATCGAAAGAGCAAGGCGGACAAATCGCTCCGAAATTGAGAGTTGTGCCGGTGGAGATGCCGCGCGAGTGCGATCCTCCTACCGGCCGTTTGGTCGGTTTGGGATTGTTGCAACTCAGCGAAGAATGTCACTCCCGCGTGCGGAGCGACCTCAAACAGCAAGCGAGCCTCTAGACCTGACAGATGACGCTTGCGTCGCGTCCGGTTAGGCCAAAGACCTAGAGCCACTCCCACCAAGATTGACACTGACAAGAAGGAGCAAAACATGACGGGCAAATCAGTCTTTGCGTTAGCCGCAATTCTCGCGCTTGGCAGCCTATCGCTTGCCACCGATGCTTCCGCGGAACACGGCGGCGGTGGTCGTGGTGGCGGCGGCGGACACTTTGGTGGTGGCGGCGGCGGACACTTTGGTGGTGGTAGCGGTGGACACTTTGGTGGTGGCAGCAGTGGCCATTTTGGCGGCGGCGGCGGTGGACACTTCGGTGGTGGCGGCGGACACATTGCCAGTGGACGCTTCGCGACTGGGCATGGGCCGGCCGGCCCCATTGTGGCTGGGCGTGGACCCAGACCGGGTATACATGTCGCGCCAGGATATCGCGCCCACGCATTTGTCGCCGGCGAACACCGCCGCCATTTCTGGCATGGCCGTTGGTGGTATTACGGCGTTGGCCCGTGCTGGGTATGGTCGGACTACTACGGTGAGTACGTATGGGCCTGCGGCTAAGGATCGCCAGTGCCACTTTATCGGCGGTCTGAAACCACCGCCGGTACCTACCTTCTTGAACCCCGGCGCACGGTCGTGACCGGCGCCGGGCTATTCCACACCGTGATCCGGGCCGTCTCAGCTCAAAACATCTCGCGCCATGCTAACGCTCACTACCGTCCTGCAAGCTCTGATCGTGTCAGGGACCATCGTATGCTTCACTTACTGCCTCCTGCGCGTCACCGCGTATTGTGTCCTTTGGCTGATCGAACTGTCATTCAAGCCAAGCGACGACTCTCAGCGGCAGGCAGATCGAACGCCCTTTCGCATGTTACCGAAGACGTAATTGGGCAACGAGAGTCTGCATTTTCTATTTGAGAGCAAACGAGCTATGCATCTGTCGAATGAAAACCTCCTGGTCATTATTCTAGTTGGGCTCATTGCCGGTTGGCTGGCAGGACAAGTGATGCGAGGCTCGGGCTTCGGGCTGGTCGGCGATTCACGAGGCATCGAGAGCAACAACAACAAAACAACAGCAGATACTTAGTATTTCCTCGTGCTTGAAATCGATCCCATTCTCGAACCAAAACGCGTCCACAATGCTTGGCAGAGCCATCTATCGCGGGCCAAGTGGATGATAGAGAATGGCTACCAGCAGCTCCTTCGCCGTGGCGTTCACTGACTAAGTGTAGACACGGTATTGACCTAATTTTTCAGGTTAAGCCCCATTGATGCAGACAGTTGTGCGTTGAAACACGTTCGCAGAGCGGGGCAACGGCTAGCAATACACGTCGGTCCCAGACGCGAAATGCACTTCAATAATTTCCCCACTGAGGTAGGTATTTGTCCTGCCTGCGTCCTTTTTTATCTAATTAGCAAAGCACGGAAATTATCTCGGCATCTGCAATGGCATAGTTCTACCAGCTTGCCGCTCTGCGAATCGCGGAACCACTCCCAAATGGAAACGTTAGTTCCCCGACAAAAATGGAGAGCCGCATGCATGTTGATCTCCAGAGGCGGGGCGCCAGCAGAAATCGCTTTCTCCTGACCGGTGAAGCGATCGTGCCCGCGCTTATAATCCTTGCGACGAGCGTGAGTTGTTCAAGGCGCGCCGCTGAGATGTCAGAGCCGCCTTATCGAATTGTCGAGCGCATTCTGCCGTTTTCAAGCCGCTTATCCGATGAAGAGAACCGGCAGCTGGTTCAACGACGGGCCGATGCGAAGCCGAATCTCCAGCAGGAGCAGCACAGGACCTCCTCGCTCCCCAAGGTCGCCAAGGTACATGCGCCAGATACGAGCAGCGCATCTGCTCCGCGCCCTCCTTCGGGAAAGACGAACCCGCCGCTACTCGATCGGGAAAAGGAGCGGCTCTTCCACCAATTCCTCGAATGGCGGAAGCGCCAGACGGACGTGCCGTAAAGGGTCGACGCTTACGCCAGTGCTATTCGGTAAAGCCTTCGACAAGACCCTGTCGGAGGCTTTGGGTTTTGCGTCATGCAGCATCGTCACTACGACCTGGTGCTTCCAGGCTAGCCGTTTGTTCGATGCCCGCAAGCAAGTTCAAAACGGTGCCGTCGGCGACGCCGAGCAATCTGGTCGAGCTGATGAAGGCGGGGAGGCCGGAGACGGAAAACCAGCCGTCGCAGCCGAAATCGAGCTACCGCAGCCCTTGCCATTGAATAGCCAGCCGCCAGGCAGCATACGAAGTCCGATCTCCATGATCTCCTGTGTGTCAGCCAGGACATGCTTGGCGTCTAGCGCTGCCATTTCCACACGTCGGTTGGTCCATTCTAGAAGGACCGTTGCAGCGCCCGGGATCGATCGAGCTGTAATCATCTTGGGTGTAAGCTCGGCGGAGAGATCGGCCTCGGATTGAAGATATTGAAGCCAGCTCCGGTTCACCTCTTGAAATTTGTCGACCAGTTGGGCGTGAGCCCTCACGCATTCATGAATGTGTTGTCTTCCCATGGTCATAAACGCCGACGGGATCAAACTAAACGGCGTCGCGCCTTCTGTCTGGTCGATGTGGTATTTCTTTTTGGAAATGATAGAACTCCCTCGTTACTCATGTGTCCCCGCCAGCTACGACACATCCAACCACGTTTGTGCAGGACCAATTGGACGAACCGCTCCAATTGGCCATGCCGAAACCGACAGAAGTACTGGACGATCGCATCGTCTGACATGCCAAGGTCCCGAAGGATCTCGTGAGAGATTCGCGGAACCCACGGCGCGGACGTCGTCGACGCATCCTCTCCGATCTTCTCGGGAGCGAAAGATCGTTCGATACTCACCGCAAAGCCGTTCAGGTTGTCTCTACTCATTCAGCTGCTTTCCTTCAGAAATGACCAAACGCACCGGCCGAACATTGGTTAGACCGTTAGGACTGCAATTCGTCCGGATCAAGAACCACTCGTCAGAAATGACGCGGGTCGGAATAATGTCCACCCATGGAGAGCCCGAGCCAAAATTGGCTGTACGACCCTCTTGGGCAGGTCTGCGCCTTGTCGTCGTACGCCTTGTCGTCGTACGTCAGTATGTCAGCGAGGTGGGCTCGCAGCACCTTCGATAGGTTTGCTGCGTGCACCTCGTCTCTCTTCGTAGCGTTGTGAACTCTTTGGACGCGACAACGCCGTACTGAAGATTACCGATGATCCTCCAAACTTACCGGCTCCTGTCAATCCTTCAAGCTTACCGGCTCCTGTCCCGATCGTTACGGTTTTGGGGCCGTGGCAAGGCACGGATTCGTTTTTGAAAAAGAATCAGGACGTTGCATGTCTGTGCGATCAATCGCCGCATGCGTATGATCACGAAGATTCGGTCCGCCACATCATAGTGAAACTGTGTACGCGATGAGGCTTTCTTGCAGCGGTACAGCGGTGGAGCAATCACAACAAATTGTAAAAAGGATATGGTGTCATTTTTTGTTATTATTTAGAGGCGCGGGTATCGAACTTAATTCTACGTCCGCCTTCGCCGGGTATGGAAATGCCGGCAAAAAGGCAGCAATCATCTCAAGACGAAGCCGACGGGAACCCGCAGCCGTTTCGTGAGTTCGATTCAATTACGCAACGACATCGCGGTGGTGGGCTGGGATTGCCTCCTCTGCGCTGCACGTTGCCATCAAATGAAGGAGGTCGAAATGCTGAAGACACTTCTGATCACGACGGCCGTTAGCGGCGTAATCATTTCAGGCGCGATTGCCCAGTCAGAAACCCCGACCGCACCGCAAGCGAAAGACCAGTCAGCGGCGCCGAAAGAATCGGCCTCTGCGTCGGAAGCTAAATTCATTACCTCACAAGGCGCAGACCAGTGGGTGTTTACAAAGTTCAGAGGAAGCGACGTGCTCGGTCCGGACAATGCACGTATCGGCTCCGTCAATGACCTGCTATTTGACGGGACCGG
>WNFD01016651.1_pt1 | contig 14079 bp, 12 predicted proteins | sample 5400491 | NCBI WGS metagenome assembly WNFD01 (sample SAMN13153343, study PRJNA577476) | soil metagenome | isolation source: 120 cm saprolite under Douglas fir tree site 2 hole 2 replicate 2 | place: USA:California | collected 2015-04-18
TGCTTTCAGCCTTGATTCCAGCGCGGAGGGCGGCGTCGGTGGATCCGATTGAGGCATTGAGATTTGAGGCGGGAGGGTAAGAAAGTGGCTAGTGGCTAGTGGCTAAGTAAAGCCTCCGTTTCATGTGACCGATTCACCTGAGCTAAAAGCACTGACCACTAGCCACTAGTCACTAACGACTTGTTTTTATGTTGACTGAAATCATTCGCGAAGCTTGGGTGGCGCTGAAGCGGAATTACACGCGGACGCTGCTGACTATGCTGGGCATTGTCTGGGGGATTGCCACGGTGACGCTGCTGATCGCCTACGGCAATAGTTTTCGAGGCATTCTGGTTGGGGGGTTTGACGCGTTCGGCAAGAGTGTGGTCATCGTCTGGCCGCAGCAGACCAGCGAGCAGCCGGGTGGCCAGCGCGCCGGAAAGAAAGTTCTGTTGGAGCAGGCTGATCTGGACATGGTGAAGGCCAATGCATCGCTGGTGAAATACGCTTGTCTCGAAACGGTGCGCCGACCGGGGATTGCGTATCAGGACCGGCTGGTGGGAACGGCGGCGATTCGCGGCGTGTGCCCGGAATATGGCGAGATGCGCAACGAAGTTCCCTCGGAGGGGCGTTGGATCAGCGCCAGCGACGAACTGGAGCGGCGGCGCGTCTGCTTTTTGGGTGGACGGATTCGCGAGCAGCTTTTCAGCGGGCGTCCAGCTGTCGGCGAGAACGTGGAAATCGCAGGGGTGCGCTTTGAAGTCATTGGCGTGATGCAACGCAAAATTCAGCTCAGCAACTATTTTTCGAGTGACGATGAGTCCGTATGGATCCCTTATTCGACGGCCGGCGATCTGTGGAACACCAGATATGCGGCGGTGATGGTGTTTGCGCCAGTGGCTCCGCAGTTTGAAAAGAAAGCCATGGCCCAGGTGCTGGCAGCGATCGCCACCCGACAGAATTTTTCGCCGACCGATCCCAAGGCCCTGCAGATGTTCGGCCGCGACGAGTTTCGTCCGGTGATTGACGCAATCACCATCGGCCTGGAAGTGCTGCTCACGTTTGTGGGCGCGCTGACTTTGGGTATCGGCGGCGTGGGCGTGATGAACATCATGCTGGTTTCGGTCGAGGAACGGATTCGCGAAATTGGCTTGCGCCGTGCGCTGGGAGCGAAAAAAAGTCATATCAAGCTGCAATTTCTGGCTGAGACTTTGCTGATCATGTTGCTGGGCGGGTTTATCGGCGTGATCGTTTCCTACGCCGTCGCAGCTGCGGTTGGGACATTGCCACTCATGGGGCCGCTGTTTGAGGATGACTCCGGCAGAGGCGACATTCATTTGCGAATTTCGATGATGACGCTTGCCGTGTCTACTCTTGTCCTGCTGCTAGTGGGCGTGATCAGCGGACTAGTTCCGGCGATGCGGGCTTCTAAGCTGGACCCGGTGGAAGCACTGAGGTACGAGTAAATCATCGGTGGTCGCTCGATTTTCATTGACCGGCAACGCCGCCCGCAGTACCTTCATTCGCATCTCGACCGTGTGAGGTGCTCTCGTGCCCCAATCTGCCGTGGACTCGGTCAGTCCGGCCTTAGAACATGCGAAAACGCAGTTGTTTCGTCCATTTAGGCTAGGGCAGTGGTCGCGGCTGGCGCTGGTCGGATTGTTTGCCGGAGAGATGAGTTCCGGAGGTGGCTGCAATAATTTTCAGGTTCCCAGCCACACGGGCGGAGGCCATCAGGAGCTGCTAAGCGCGTTCCCGTATCCGTGGTTGTTCGGTCCACTGTTGGTTGTACTGGTGATTGCCGTGCCGCTGCTTTGGCTCGTGTTCCTCTATCTGAGCAGTCGAATGCGCTTCATTCTGTTTGATAGCGTCGTTGCCAAGCGGTGTGAGATCGGGCTGATGTGGCGGCGGCGGGGGGAACCGGCGATGCGCTATTTTGTCTGGCAGATCGTGCTCTCGCTGGTGAGCCTGGCGGGAATGGCGCTGATCATTGGAGTGCCTGCGCTGATTGCTTTTTCTTTGGGCTGGTTCACCGAGCCACGGAACCATTTGGCAGGCTTGATTTCCGTCGGCCTTTTTGTCTTTTTCGCATTCATGGGATGGGTGCTGCTGGCACTGCTGACGCACGTGTTCACCAAAGATTTCGTAGTCCCGCAGATGGCGCTGGAAAACATTTCCGCGTTTGAAGGCTGGAGCCGATTGTGGAGGATGCTGCAGAGCGAAAAAGCCGGGTACGCGGGTTATGCTGGGATGAAACTACTTTTGGCGATTGCCGCCGGTATCGCCGTCGGAATCGTGGCGATAATCCTGCTGGTGATTTTGCTGATTCCGATCGGCGGTCTGGGAGCGATCACCGTCCTCGGCGGTCAGGCGGCGGGCCTGAGCTGGAATGTTTTCACCATTACTCTTGCGGTGGTCGCCGGTTGCATATTCCTGCTGGTGTTTTTCTATGCCGTGGCGCTGATTTCCGTCCCGGCAATTGTGTTCTTTCCAGCCTATTCGATTTACTTTTTTGCCGGTCGTTATCCGCAGTTAGGGAGTTTAATCTATCCTCCGCCCCCACCGCCTGTACCTGTTCCACAGCCAGCGCCATGATCGGGACTGTGCTTGTGTGGGTCGGACACTCTTGTCCGACGCCTTTGATTTTGATTTCTTATTGGTCGGATTCAGAGCATGTTTTGATCAGTCTCCAACCAAAGTCAAAAGCGTCGGACAAGAGTGTCCGACCCCACACGGACCTGCCCGATTACTTATGTTTCTTCCAATCGAACCTTCGGCCTACGATACATTTCACGATCAGATGATCGGTTGATCCGGTCATTCCGACGCCGACGCCGAAGTTGAATTCCCACTGCGGTCCGAAGTCTATGTCAATTGCAGGCACGATCTGTTGCTGCTGATCGTGCAGCGGATCGAAGCCGGTAAGCGGACCATAAGAGGCGTAGTACTCGAGTCCCCCGGCGATCTTCTTTGTGAAATCGAAACTTACTTTCGCATTGGGCGAAAACTCCACGCCTTTGTTGACGCTGGGACCGTGAAAAGAACGGTCGAGGGTGGGATTGAAACTCAGGTACCAGCGGCCGAGTTTGCGGTCCACGATGGGGCGGATTTCCCAGGTCCAGGTATCGGCGGAGAAGGCGGCGCGCTGGTAGCCAATTTCATTGGAGATACTGAGGCCGACTGGCCAGTGCCAGGACTGGGGGACTCGAACGCGCGGGCGGATGTGATCGCCCACCCAGTTCCAGCCGCCGTTGGGCTGAATGCTGGTGAAAATGTAGAAGCCAGTTTCAAACCAATCGTTGATTCCCTGCGTGATTTCGATGGTTTCGTGTTCGGCGTGGTTCGTAGGTTGGACGCCATCGATCACGGTTTTCGTCCCGTCCACGGTGAAGTTGGAGTGCAGTTCGAGCATGGTGCTTCCGGGAGGGACGGTGTCATAGGCATAGACCTGGATCTCATAGTTGTCCTGGGCGGCGGAGGGAAGGCAGGTCAGGAATAGCGCGAGAAGACAGAGCAGTGGGGTTAAGTTTCTTCGCTCGGAATCAGGTTGTGGATGCATCGCCTGGTCTCATCATGCATGGATTCGTGATTGTGGCGCAAGATGCGGGAACTTGTGTGCTCGCGGCATTGTCCAATCCTTAAGACACGCGCGTGCTTGAGAGGAGCTTCAGATGGCATTCTCGACAGCAGGCAGTGGCTCGCTTCGGGCAGAAATCAACATCACGCCGATGATTGATATTTTGCTGGTGCTCATCATTGTGTTCATGGTGGTGGTGGTCTCGATGCCCAAGGAGAAAGGGTTGGAGGCCCAGATTCCGCAACCAGCAAACAGTACGCAAACCCAGACGCCTGCACGCACCATTGTGATCCAACTCAACTGGACAGCAGAGAACCAGGCGCCCACGGTCAAGATCAACGAAGAGAGAGTGAAATGGGAGGACCTGCACGACCGACTGTTCGACATCTTCAAGCAGCGAGCCGAGCGGATTGTGTTCGTCAAGGGAGACGATGATGTGAACTTTCAGTACGTGGCGGACGCTATCTCGATTGCGCGGGACTCGGGGGTGCAGAGGGTTGGGTTGCTGACTAAGGCGGGGCCGGAAAGGCCGTGACGGGGTTAATTCTTCAGAGAATGGATTGAGAACCAATCGAGCACGCGGCGTTCAAATTCCTGCGGCGCGACCGTATGTGCGCCAGTGTGAACTGCTCCGGCTACTTTCCAGAGTGCGACATCCCGTCGATTGTGCGCTTGAATCTGATCGGAGTGGTACGAAGGTATATTGCGATCACTGAGGCCGTGAATGAGCAGTACCGGGACGTGCGTCCCGACAACGGCCTGCTCCGGGGAAGCCGTTTCCATATTCAAACCGTATCGAAGACGGACGTAGAGAAATCCAACATCGACCGTGGGGCGAAAGAATGTTCTGCCGAGCCATGGGCCGACGTGGAAAGGGCGACCGAACCGAGCATAGGCGACCTCGCGGAAAGTCGCGAATGGTGATTCGGCAACGACGGCGCAGAAACGCGACTCCTCCGCTAGAGACTGCAGCAATTGCGCAGCGCCCATTGATTCGCCCAGGCCGAACACGCACCTTGAATGATCATTCTCCTGCAGCCAGTTCACCCACTGGTGAATGTCATCTGATTCCCTTAGGCCGTAGGTCGCCAGACCCCCTCCGCTTAGGCCGTGACCCCTCGCGTCTGGTAATAGAACGCTGTAATGGTTCTTCGCAAGCCAATCGCCGTAGCCGTACATACCGAGACGGTTGTCACTCACGCCATGAAGCAGAAGGACGGAGTTCCCATTTGTTTGTGCAGGTCGGATGAACCACGCACGCAAGATGATGCCGTCGGAGGTCACAATTTGCACGTCGCTGAGTTCAGCGTTTTCGTCGTGCGTTGCAGCCTCGGCACGGTGCTCGTCCTTGGCGGTCAAGGGACGGTGGCCAAGATGCAGCGCCATCCAGCCCAGACTGATACCGCCAAATAGGGTGCCGGCAAGGTACAAGATGGCCAGAACGAGGAACGTGCGCCGCAGGACTCGGTGTTGCAATTACGTCTCCTCACATGAACTAGTCTTGGGTACGTGGGGCGTGCATACGGAGTTCCGGGCAACTATCCACGCGCTTTCACTTTAATCCAGATCGGTGTGCCGACGAAGCCGAATTCTTTTCGAATCTGGTTTTCCAGGAAGCGCTGATAGGAGAAGTGCAGCTTCACTTGTCGGTCGGTGAAGAGCACAAAGGTGGGCGGCGAAATCCCAGCCTGAGTCAAGTACAGAATCCTCACTCGCTGCCGCATTGGGACCGATGCGCGGTCGAAGTCAATGTGCTTCAGGAAGCGGTTCATCTGACCCGTGGTGACGCGCTTACGGCGTTCGGCGGCGACTTGCGCGAGGGTGAGGAAAATCTTGTCAGTACCTTTGCCACTGGCAGCGGAAATGAAGAGTACGGGAGCGTAGCTGAGAAATTTCAGTTCGTCACGGAGACGATCTTCGTAGGCCTCGCGGTCGCTCGGGAGTTGCTTGTGCGGCCTTCGCTTGTTTTGTTGGGACAAACTCTCAGTCTCCGCCAGAGCATTTATGGCACCCGACTTTTGGCGGGTGAAGGCGCCCGCCCCACATAAATCCCATTTATTCACGACAATAATCACCGAGCGGCCGCTTTCGTGGGCGTAGCCGGCGATGGCGGCGTCGAGCGCGCTCACGCCCTCGGTGGCGTCGATCACTAGCAGCGCGATGTCGGCGGCTTCGAGATGTTTGCGCGCCATCACGACCGAAAGCTTCTCGGCCATCAGGTGAGTCTTGCCTTTGCGACGGATTCCGGCGGTGTCAATGAATCGGAAGTTGTTGCCGTCGCGAGTGACGAGTTCGTCTACCGCGTCGCGAGTGGTGCCGGGGATGGGAGAGACGATGGCGCGCTCGGCTCCGGTAAGGCGATTCAGCAGCGTGGACTTGCCGACATTAGGGTGGCCGATGATGGCGACTCTGACTTCCGTCCCTTCGCTCGGCTCAGGGCTGGCTAAAGACGGTCGTTCGTCGTTGGTCGTTGGCCGCTCTTCTTCGGTCGGCAGTTCGTCGCCAACCGCTAGCAGGTTGTCAGCCCGTCGCTGGTCGTTGGCTGCGTGCTCCAACTTTCGGGTGGAGCGGGATGAACGAGGTTTTCGATGTTGAAAATCCCCAGCGGCCTCTGTGTCCTCTGTGGCTAAAGTCTTTTCTTTAGGAAGCCTTTCGATCACCGCGTCCAGCAGTTCCTCAATCCCGCGCCCGTGTTCGGCTGAAATTGGGAACAGGTTGCGGATTCCGAGGCGATGAAGATCATCGGTGAGCGATTCTTGTTTCGAGGAATCGATCTTGTTGGCTGCGAGAAACAGAGGCTTGCCGGTTCGCTGGAGTAGGCGCGCTAGTTCCAGGTCGGGGGCGGCGAGTTCGGTGCGGGCGTCAACGACCATCACGATGGCAGCGGCTTCGGTTAGCGCAACCTTGGCCTGGCGGAAGATTTCAGCAGGAATGAAGTCGGTGTCATCGGGAAGGATGCCGCCGGTGTCCACGATGCGGAGATCGTGGCCGCGCCAGTTGGCCTTGCCGTAGAGGCGGTCGCGGGTGATGCCGGGCTCGTCGCCGACGATGGCGCGGCGCGATCCTACCAGGCGGTTGAAGAGCGTTGACTTGCCGACGTTGGGGCGGCCGACGATGGCGATGAGACGGGGAACTGGTACGATCGTCCTTGGTTGTGCCGCGGATTCCCTATTGTCCCTCATTCATCACGGCCAATGACCTTTCCGTTGCGGACCGCATCCACTGTTGTTTCATACATCGACTCACGCTCTTGTCTGCTGAGTCTAAGTCCCGCATACCAAGGCTTTAACAAGCCAGCCGGATGCTGACGACATCTCAGGAGGAGAGGCAGAATTCTGTTGCCTCGACTCGTCACCGCGCAGATTTGAGTTTCGCCGTTATGTTCTCCCAAATAGTAGTCGAGAAGAATTACCGAAGCCGTGTCCGCAGCGGCGCGGTCATTCTTTTAGATCCTCCCAAGGTTCCATGCGGGCGATCCTCGCTCCAGATCCTCCCCAAGGTTCCATGCGGGCGATCCTCGCTCGTAATGGTAATCGACTGCTCGAAGGCGTTCGTACAAGATTGGCTCGATCAGGCCTGCCACTCCTTGGGGGGCGTGGAAACAAGCTTTTCGAAGCGAGCGCCAATGCGCCGCCAAGTACGCAAACAGTCGCAAGAAATACAATTCGTTTCATTGCGGAAGAGAATGTTTAAGAAGCAGCTATTATAGAGACTCTGTGTCCTTGAGTTCCCAGCCCGCGTCTGCCGCAGCCTCCGGCCGCTCTTCGACTAGCGGTACCTCACTCTATCAGTTCTTCGCTCCCGGAGGACTGCTTTCGCGCACCCATCCGGCGTACGAATTTCGTCGCGGACAGTTGCAGATGGCGCAGGCCGTGGAAGCGGCAATCGAAGAGAGGCGGCATCTCATCGTGGAAGCGGGAACCGGTACCGGAAAGACGCTGGCTTATCTGATGCCCGTCATCCGCTCGGGAAAGCGCGTCATTATTTCGACGGGAACCAAGAATCTTCAGGAGCAACTGTTCCACAAAGACATTCCGTTTCTTGAGCAGGCGCTGTTTCCTGACGGCAATCGGAAGTTGAGCGTCTGCTACATGAAGGGGCGCAACAATTATTTGTGCCGCAAGAAGTTGTATGACCTTACGGACAAGCCGGTGTTGAGCGGGCTGGAGGAGATTGAGCAGTATCGCGCGATTGCGGCTTGGGAGCAGACGACCGCGAGTGGCGACCGCGCGGAGTTGACGCAATTACCCGAGGCCAGTGCGCTCTGGCACAAGCTGGACGCGCGCGCCGACACCTGCCTGGGGCAGAAGTGCAGTTCGTGGGACAAATGTTTCGTCACCGAAATGCGGCGGCGCGGGATGGAGAGCGACATCATTATCGTGAACCATCATTTATTTTTCGCCGATCTGGGTATCAAGCAACAGGCCGAAGGCGCGCCGGATGCGGGAATCTTGCCAGACGCAGGAGTTGTGATTTTTGACGAAGCGCACGAACTGGAAGATGTGGCGGGCAGCTACTTCGGGATTTCGGTCAGCGCGACGCGCCTCGAAGAACTGTGCCGCGATATGGAAGCGTCGCTGCAGCGCAATAAGAACTACACGGCTTCGCTCTCGGGTGCGATCAAGAGTCTGCGCGAGCGATCGGGATTTTTCTTTTCTCTGCTGCCGGAGGGGGACGGGCGATTTGCCTTCGAGAACCGGCGCGAGTTTCTGGAAGAGAATGGCGACGAGTTCATCGGGCTGAGGCAGTCTCTGGCGCGGCTGGGCGCGGAGATCGAAAATCTGCCGTCGAAGCCGGAGGAACTCTTTGCGTTTGCCCGGCGGGCGCAAGAACTGCAGGTGCAGCTTGGCTTTCTGATGGAATCGGAAGACAAGAACACGGTGTTCTGGATTGAGCGCAGACGCGGAGGGCGGGAAAAGATTTCGCTTCAGGCCACGCCCATTGACGTTGGCCCGATCCTGCGCGAATGCCTGTGGTCGAAGCTGGAAAGCTCGGTCCTGACTTCGGCGACGCTGGCGGTGGGCGGCGGGTTTGACTACATCCGCGGCCGACTGGGAGTTGAGCATGCTCGAGATTTGGTGCTGCCCTCGCACTTTGATTATCAGAAGCAGGCGATGTTGTATGTACCGCCGGACTTGCCGGACCCGCGGACGCCGCATTTCGCCGCAAAAGCAGCAGAGCGCATCCGGCGGCTGCTGGAGATCACGCGCGGGCGGGCATTTGTACTGTTCACCAGCTACACCCAGATGAGGGATGTGTATCAGCGGCTGCTGGGCGAAGTCGAGTTCCCCATGCTGTTGCAAGGGGACGCGCCCAAGAACGCGCTGCTCGAAGAATTTCGCCTGACACCGCACTGCGTGCTGTTTGCGACCTCTTCATTCTGGCAGGGCGTGGATGTGCAGGGAGAGCAATTGAGCTGCGTGATTATTGACCGGCTGCCGTTTGCGGTGCCGTCCGATCCGGTAGTCGCGGCTCGAATCAAGGCCATTGACGCAGAAGGCGGAAACGCATTTTTTCAATACCAGGTTCCGGCGGCGGTAATTACGTTGAAGCAGGGGTTTGGAAGGCTGATTCGATCGCTGAATGATCGGGGGCTGCTGGCGCTGCTGGATAATCGCATCTTGAAGAAGCAATACGGGCGGGTGTTTGTCGAGAGTCTGCCGGATTACTGCCGCACAACAGACCTGCAAGCTGTCGTGCAGTGGTTCGGCTGATCCGTCGCGCACTACCGCTTGGTCGTTTTTGTTCGAGCAGGAACGTTCGCCTTCGCTACCGCTCGCATCATTCCCTCGCGCATCTCTTCTATTGAGAGCGGCTTCCGTTTTGGGTCGTAGAGCAGGCCCCGTAGCTGTCAGTTCTTCTCATTGCCGCACCTGCTCTACTCTGTCTCGTGAGACCAATTGTTCGCCTTTAGCGCTGGGCGCATTACAATTGTAGACAGTAATTCTTGGCCACCGAGGGTCCATGTTCGAAGTTACGGTTGAAGATTCGTTTGCTGCGGGGCACTACCTGCGCAACTACAAGGGCAAGTGCGAGAATCCGCATGGGCACAACTATAAGGTGCGGGTGACGCTGGCTGGCAAGGACCTCGACAAGGCCGGCTTGCTGCTGGATTTCAAGGACTTACGCGAAGTCATGAAGCATGTGATTGACCGGCTCGATCATCAGATGATCAATGATGTTGAGCCTTTTACCGAGTTGAATCCGTCGGCGGAAAATCTGGCCAAATATTTCTATGACGAGACGAATGGCCGACTGCGGCAGGTGACCAACGGGCGCGTGTTTGTGAAGGATGTCACGGTATTTGAGACGGATTCGACGACCGCGAAGTATTCAGAATAAAGTCATCGGGTCATCTGAACGCTAGGCCTGGGACGGACTAGGTTTTCCGATCATCCGATGACCCGATGGCCCGATGCAATCATGCAAATCACAGAAATCTACAAGTCGCTCCAGGGGGAATCAACTTACACGGGATTGCCATGTGTGTTCGTGCGGCTGACGGGGTGCAATCTGCGCTGTAACTGGTGCGATACGGAATACAGTTTTTACGGCGGGAAGAAGATAGCTCCAGAGCAGGTGTTCCATGAGGTGAAGGCTCTGAGCCCCGCCGGTGGGCTGGTCGAGATCACGGGCGGGGAACCGATGCTGCAAGAACGGGAACTGGTCCCGCTGATGCAGCGGCTGCTGGAGGCCGGCTACAAAGTGCTGCTGGAGACCAGCGGGGAGCGTCCGCTGGAGACTGTGCCGGGTGGGGTGGTTAAGATTGTGGACGTGAAGTGTCCGGATTCTGGCGAGGCGGCCACGTTTCGCATGGAGAATCTTGCCACTCTCCGGCCGCATGATGAAGTCAAGTTTGTAATCAGCGATCGGGTTGACTACGAATTTGCGCGCGCCTTCACGACGCAGCATCATTTAGCTGTCCGGGTGAATGCGGTCCTTTTTTCTCCCGCTTTCAGCAAGGATGCTTCGGGCGGGAGGGACGCATCCAAGTGCCTGCTGGATCCGCAACGGCTTGCGGAATGGATGCTGGAAGACAACGTTCCGGCCCGGCTCGGGTTACAGATTCATAAGCTGATCTGGGACCCGGCGATGAAGGGGGTTTAGAGCATCGGGTGATCTGGTGATCGGGTCATCGGGTGATCTAAAAAACTAATGCTAATCGCGTGGGGGAATGGATTTCAGATCGCCCGATGGCCCGATCATCAGATCACCCGATACTCGATACGATGACAGCGAATAAATCTCGGGCGGTGGTTCTCCTCAGCGGGGGGATGGACTCGTGTGTTTGCGCGGCGCTGGCGGCGCGTGATTATGACGTGGCGGCCCTGCACATCAGTTACGGCCAGCGTACCGAAGAGCGCGAGTTGCAATCGTTTTTGGGAGTGTGTGAACGCCTGGGTATTCGCGAACGGCTGGTGGTGCGCAATGAAGCGTTGAAGCTGATTGGCGGCTCCGCGCTAACCGACGAAAACATCGCTGTGCCTGACTCTCATGCGCTAGGGCGCGAAATCCCGGTCACTTACGTTCCCTTTCGTAACGCGCATTTCCTTGCAGTAGCGGTGAGTTGGGCGGAGGTGCGGGGAGCATCTAAAATATATATTGGCGCGGTGGAGCAGGACAGTTCGGGGTACCCGGATTGCCGGCCCGCGTATTATCAGGCGTTCAACGAAGTAATCAAGGCCGGGACTAAGGAAGGCGGCATCGAAGCAGTGACGCCACTGATTGCCCTACGCAAGGCGGAGATTGTGCGCCTGGGCCTTGAACTGGGTGCGCCTTTCGATTTAACGTGGTCGTGCTACAGCCGTGAAGACCGCGCTTGCGGAGTTTGTGACAGTTGCGTGTTGCGGTTGCGGGCGTTCCACGAAGCGGGTGCAGTAGATCCGCTTCCGTATGAGTCGCAACCGCAGACAGTTTGAATCGGCCGTGGGTTTTCAGTCCCAGGCCCAGCCGGGAGGCTTGAATGAAGCGAAACCTTGGTTACGCAGTGCTGGTGGCAATCCTGTGCGCCATTTTTGCGGTTCCGGCGGTTTCACAATCCGCTACGGTCAAAGGGGTTTGCAAGGATGCGCAGGGCAATCCTATCGCGGACGCCCAGGTCGTATGGCACAACAACGACAACGGGCGCACCTTTACCTTGAAGACCAACAAGAAGGGCGAATATTTTTCGCTGGGCCTGGATCCGGGGAAGTACCTAATCACTTTGAGCAAAGATGGCAAGGAACTGGACTCCGTAAAGAATTACCAAATTGGGTCGGACGAATCCATCCTGGACTTTGATCTTAAGAAAACGCAGGAGCAGGCGGTACAGGACACCGCTAAGAAGCAGGGCATGACTCCTGAGCAAGTCAAGCAGATGCAAGAACAGGCAGCGAACGCTGAAAAGTACAATGCCAACATCAAGGTCATTAATGAAAAACTTAGTGCTGCCACCGCCGCGACCAAATCGGCGCCGCCGGATTACGATAAAGCGATTGCTTTGATGGACGAAGCGGTGGCGATGGCCCCCAATGAGGACCTGGTCTGGTTCCGGAAGGGTGCAATTTATCTCGATTCCGCCAAGGCGCAGACCGATGTCGCAGAGAAGACGAAACGCAACACCGAGGCTTTCAACGATCTACAAAAGGCGGTGGACCTGAGGAAAACCGCAATGGCAAATTCGGCGGCGGGTACGCCCGGCAAACCCCCGGCTCCCGGCGGGCCTTCGGACAACACTAAGATGGCCGCGTATTACGATAATTTGGGCATCGCGGCGGGCAGGATTGGCAAGACCGACGATGCGGTGAACGCCTATAACCAGGCAGCCACGCTTGATCCCGCGAATGCCGCGCATTACTACCTTAACCTGGGAATTCTGCTCACTAATGCGAATATGAAAAGTGATCCGACGGTGACCAAGCAGGCGGTTGAGGCGTTCGACAAATCGATTGCTGCAGACCCAAAGAATGCCGACGCTTACTACTTCAAAGGGTCCAATCTGATTGGCCTGGCTAAGATGGATAGCAACAGCAAGGTTGTCGCACCGCCGGGTACGGCAGAGGCCTTTCAGAAGTATCTGGAATTACAGCCTAACGGACCTCACGCGGCTGAAGCCAAGTCCATGCTGGCGCTGGTCGGCAGTACCCTGGAGACCACCTACGGGACGAAGAAGAAAAAGAATTAAAAAGCTGGGCACCTTTCGGGGGCGGCTGCGGCCGCCCCTATTGTTTTTCCGGTGAGTGGCATCCGGCTACACGTGAGGTTACCAAGGTCTAGGAACAAGCTGTTCTTTCTAGAAGCGCGCCTTCAACTTCGCTAGAGTGGATCTGAAGTCCGGGCTCAGATGCCCGTTCCGACAGAGGCGCAATTGGCCGCGACCGGCACCGCTCAAATACAAGTTTCGCTCGATCCGAGTTCTGCAAACGCAGCGACGGATGAACTGCTCGCCGCGATGCTGCGGGCCAATCCTCGAGTCAGTGATCTGATTTTTTCTCCCGGCAGGAATCTTCAGGTGCAGGTCAACGCACAACTGATGACCGTCGAACTGAAAGGACTTTCTTCTCTGACGGCGGATGACACTCGCCGCATCGCCTCCGACTTGATTGGCAACAATAAGCCCGCGATCGCGATGCTGCGCGAACAGGGCTATTGCGATGTTTCCTACGCTTTGCCGGGCCTGGCGCGGTTCCGGGTAAATGTTTTCATTCAGCGAGGCAGTTGCGCGGTGGTGATGCGGGTGATTCCGACGGCGGTCCCCGACTTCAATACGCTAGGAGCACCCGAACAAATGCGCGGAATTGCGGCGCTTCGCGATGGAATGGTGCTGATCGCGGGCCCGCGGGGATCGGGCAAGTCGTCCACGCTGGCGGCATTGCTCGATTGCATCAACGAAACCGAGACTTGTCACATCATCACCATTGAAGATCCTATTGAGTTTCTGCACAACCACAAGCGCGCCACTATTCATCAGCGTGAGCTGCACAGCGATACTCCCAGCGTCTCGCTTGCCATGCGCGCGGCGTTGCGGCAAGTCCCTAACGTGATTGCGGTAGGCGAACTCAAAGATCGGGAGACGATGGAACTGGCGCTCGAAGCCGCGGAGACTGGGCACCTGGTGCTTTCCACCATGAATACTCTGAACGCGCACAAGACAGTAGAGCGTTTTGTGGGGGCGTTCCCTGGCACAGAACAGGCGACGGTTCGCGAACGTTTGGGGTTAATGTTGCGCTGCGTGATTTCCCAGCGCCTGCTGCCGCGGAAGAATGAAGGCGGCCGGGTCGCGGTCTTCGAAATGGTAAACTCGGGCCCGAGACTTTTGGGCAATTTGGCGGAGACATACAGCAGTGGCAAGCGTGACCACGTCGAGCGGCGTTCGCCTGCCGGCACTGGTGAAATGGACGCGGAACTTGAGCGGCTGGTGGTGAGCGGGATCGTCACTGCTGAAATTGCCTTGGCGCAGGCCACCAATGCTCCTGCGCTGGCGAAGAGATTGACTGCAGCTAAGAAGTAGTCGCTGCGCATCCTTTGCGGTGACTTTGCTTTAT
>WNFD01004448.1_pt1 | contig 14075 bp, 12 predicted proteins | sample 5400491 | NCBI WGS metagenome assembly WNFD01 (sample SAMN13153343, study PRJNA577476) | soil metagenome | isolation source: 120 cm saprolite under Douglas fir tree site 2 hole 2 replicate 2 | place: USA:California | collected 2015-04-18
GTTGTTATGGTTATGACTTCTGTTATCGCGAACGGATCGGTCGTCGTCGTAGAATTACTAGCAGACGTTGCAAAATGAGCGCTCGGAGCACTCAGTGAATTCAGCAACGTATCGGTACTGAACATTATATTAGAGTTCACGGAGCACCGTGCGACCCGACTTTTATTGAGCGCACGAGCGACCGATTCAAACGGCCGCTCCTCGCTCGGGAATGCGATACGATCTCAGGCGATCGCCTCCGGCCGCCATCGGCGCGCCACGACGGCGTTCGCGAGCAGATCAATCCCATCGCCGTGGCATTGCTGGTACCTTTCCTGGTGCTGATGGCATCGATGATGCTGACCGCGGCCCTCTCATCCGGTTTCGATCGGCTGTACCCGCTTCGGGTTCTGGCCGTGACGGCGGCGTTGCTCTGGTTTCGCCGGGTGTACGCGCGATGGGATTGGGGCTGGTCCTGGCCATCGGTATGGATCGGCGGCGCCGTGTTCATTCTGTGGATTGCGGTCGATCGGATCACGATGGGCGACGCCACGACGCTGGGCGCGGGCATCGCCGCGCTGGGTCAAAGCGAGGCCGTGGTCTGGGTCGGGTTTCGGGTGGTCGGGTCGGCGCTCGTCATCCCTCTGGTGGAGGAAATGGCATTTCGCGGCTACCTGCTTCGCCGGCTGGCTGCGGCGGACCTCGAAGGGAGAGAGGCGAACCAATTCAGCTGGGTGGCGTTCCTGCTGTCCTCCGCCGCCTTCGGCTTGCTGCATGGGAGATGGCTGGCCGGAACGGTGGCCGGGATGGCCTACGCCCTGGCGTTTTATCGACGCGGGAAGCTGGGCGACGCGGTCGTTGCACATATGACGACGAATGGATTGACCGCGCTGTTTGTGCTCATCACCGGCGCATGGTCGCTATGGTCGTAGCCTACACGCCGGCCGAGGGGCGGTAGCGGCCGCTTTCGATGCTGGAGACGAGGACCCATGGGGTGGTTTGGCGAGGCGAGAGCACCGATCTAAACCCTTGCGCCGCGGTGCTCCCCGCTTAAGGACGACAAATGATGCTCCACCGCTATCTCGCAGCAAGCGTTATCGCTGTTTCCGGTTTTTTGGGCTGCCTCTCGTCCGCGGCCGCGACCGATTATCTGGCGGATGCCGAGCGCCTGACCGCAATTGGCGAATTCAGGGCGGCCGAGGTTCAATTGGAGAATGCGATCAAGGCGGATCCTGGCAATTTGGAGGCCCACTATCGGCTAGGAACCTTGAAATTGCGCCTTGACGATGCCGCGGGCGCGGAGAAGGAAGCAAGAATTGCACGGGATCAAGGTTATGATCCCGAGCGCGTGGTTCCACTACTGGCGCGCGCCTATTTGGCGCAAGCCAAGTTTCGCTTGATCGTCTACGAGTTCTCGCCGACCGAGGGCGGACCGGAGCAGCGGCAGGGGGTACTCATCGCCCGTGGCTACGCACTCTTTGCCTTAGGTAAGCCCGACGATGCCCGCGAATCATTCAGCCAAGCGGCGTTTCTGAACCCCGATGCGGCCGAACCCCTGATCGGCGAAGCGAAAGTCCTGACCGCCAAGGCCGAGTTCGCGGCGGCCGGTGCGCTACTGGAGCGTGCCGCGAAGATCGATGCGAATTCGCCGGCGGTTCCCGTCGCACAAGCGCAATTGCTGCTGGCAAAGGGCGATCGGGCCGGCGCGATCGCCGTGTTGGACAAGGCTCTCAAGGGTTCCCCCGATTTCGTCGCCGCTCGGTTGCAGCGGGCCGGTCTATTGTTGGAGCAGGGCGATGATGCGCCCGCAGCGTCGGATATCGACATCATCTTGGCGGCGCATCCGAACAGTCCAACGGCGCTCTACCTTCGAGCCGTGCTCTTCGCCAAGGCAAAGCAATACAAGGAGGCCGATGCAATCCTTCAACGGCTAACGGGTGATCTCGACACTGTACCTCGTGCGAATTATCTGCTCGCGGTGGTCAAATACGACCTCCAGCAATTCGATCAAGCGCTCGCCGCCGTCACTCGTTACGCCGCCCGCAACCCGCGTGATCTTGCCGCTCAAAAGCTGATCGCTCGGCTGGAGCTGGAAACGCGGCACCCGGATCGTGCGATCGAGCTATTGAGCAAACTCGTCGGCGGCGCCGATGCCGACGCTGAGACTTACGATCTACTCGGCCGGGCGTTTGCCCTCGCCGGCAAATCGGAGCAGGCGCTTCAGGCTTTCCAGAAGGCCGTCGAGCGCGCGCCGGATGACGCTGGGCTACGATTGCAGTTGGTGGCGACCCACTTCGGCGCCGGCGATCTCAACTCAGCGGTCGGCGATCTCGAGCGATCCCTGGAGCTGGCGCCGTCGAGCGCGGCGGGCGGCCAGTTCCTCGTCCTAACCGAGTTGGCGGCCGGACGCTTCGACGCGGCGGCCCAGGCGGCCGATAAGCTGAACAAGCTGCAACCCGACGACCCGTCAGCGCACAATCTCGGCGGTCTCGTCAAGCTGGCGCGCTTCGACCTCGATGGCGCGCGGCAGACCTTTGGCGCAATCGTCAAGACCCATCCCGATTTTTCATCGGCGCGCCTCAATCTCGCTCGCATCGCCGAGCTGCAAGGGCGGCTTGATGAGGCCGACGCGCAGCTCGGGAAGGTCCTGGCCAAGGATCCGACCGATCTCGAGGCGTTATCGAGGTTGGTGGGCCTGCGGTTGCGGGACGGCGATCACAATCGCGCTATCGCACCGCTGGAGAGCGCGCAGCGGGCGGCAGTGGGCAATACCAGGTTGGCTGCGGCCTTTGTCGATCTTTACCTGCGGGTCGGGGACAAGGATCGAGCGCTTGCCATCGCACGCACCGAATCGCGCAAGGCCGAGCCCGGCGATGTCTCGATCATTGCCGCCCGTGCTCGGGCCGAATTGGCCGCCGGATTGACCGATGACGCGATCGCGACATACCGGCAATGGGTCACCATAAATCCCGTGGCGATTGTGCCGCGTCATCAGCTTGTGCGGCTGCTTGTCGATACCGGCAATATCGACGAAGCGCGCAAGATCGTCGAAGAGGCCCTTACGAGCTTCGCACCGACGCCGCTACTCGTCGCCGATTTGCTGGCAATCGATCTCAAGAGCGGAGGGGTCGATGCGGCCCTCGCGACCGCCAGACGGCTTCGGCGTGAAGAGCGGCTCGGCGCCGCCGCGCCGGTGCTGATCGGCGACGCGTATATGGCGGCACAGCAATTCGACAAAGCTGCCGATGCCTACGAGAAGGAGTTTCGGGCGACCCCAACATCGCAGTTGGCGCTGCATTTGGCGGCGGCACGCGCGGGCCAAAAAAAGATCGACGAGGCTGCGGCAGTTTTGCGGCAGTGGCTTGCCGATCATCCCGATAACATCCAGGTCGCCTCGACCCTGGCAAGCTACGCTCTCGCAGCACGCCGCTTCGATGAAGCGCGCACCGTTTCGGAAGCGCTGGTGGCGAAGCGGCCGATGGACAGGGTCGCCCTCAACAATCTGGCCTGGCTTTATCAACAGGCCGGCGACCCCCGGGCGCGCCGGCTCGCCGAACGAGCATATCTGCTGGCACCCGATCTGCCGCAAACGGCGGACACGCTGGCATGGATCCTCGTACAGCAGGGCGAGCCTGGCGTCGCCTTGGGATTATTGCGAAAAGCGGTCGCTGCCGCTCCGGGCGACCCGGCGATCCGGTATCACCTTGCCGTTGCGCTTAAAAACAACGGGCATCGCGACGAGGCGATAAAGCTCCTCGCGTCGCTCATCGCGGAGCGCGCGACTTTCGACGACAAGCAAGCGGCCGAAAAGCTGCTCGCCGAACTCTCGCCGCACTGACCGTCGGGCGCGTTCCGACCGGGCTCGGCAACGCCCGTTTGCCCTGTCAATGCCTGTAGCAGCCGAGTGCTGCATCAGAGGGAAGCGCCGGTGCCGCACGTCCTTCGAGGCGCGCCCGCTGAGCGCTCCAACCTGAGGCTGGAAAGGCTTGGCGGATCGACTGCCTGGCGAGATCGAGGCCGCCGACGCGCCGAGGGCCGCCCCGAAATTGGCGGAATGCGCTGTGCTTTTCCGCCGTACGGCGATTGTCCAAGGGCGCGCGGCATGGCTTGACCGCGATTTAGCGCGTGCGTACCGAGCCGCGATGATTAAGATCAAGCTCGATCGATTTCACCATTCGGACCCGCCCGCCATGCCTTCGCAATCAATCATCTCCGAGCTTGCCCCAACCGGGGTTCTGCGCGCCGCGATCAACATGGGCAATTTCCTCCTGGTCACCGGCAAGACCCCGTCGGGCGATCCGACCGGCGTGTCCGCCGACATCGCGGCGGCGATCGCCGCCCGGCTCGGCGTCCCGGTCAAATATCTGCCCTATGCGCGGCCCGGCGAAATAGCGGACGACGCCGAGAAGAACCTTTGGGATATCGGCAATATCGGCGCCGAGCCGCAGCGCGCGGCGGTCATTAACTTCACCGCCGCCTACTGCGAGATCGAAGCAACCTACCTTGTGCCGGCGGGTTCCCCGATCCGCGCCGTTACCGAGGTCGACCAACCCGGCAAGCGCGTCGCGGTGACGGCGCGCAGCGCCTATGGCCTGTGGCTCGAAAACAACTTCAAGAAGGGCGAGCTGTTGCAGTTCGACAGCGCCGACGCGGCGATCAAGGCCTTCGTAGACCAGAAGATGGACGCCTATGCCGGCCTGCGGCCCGGTCTCATCGATGTCGCTGCGAAACTTACCGGCTCGCGCATGCTCGACGGGCAATTCACCGCGGTCCAGCAGGCGGTCGGCACGCCGAAGAAGAACGCCGCAGGCTTTGCCTTTCTGCGCGACTTTGTCGAGGAGGCGAAACGGTCCGGCATCGTCGCGAGCCTCATCGCGCGGCACGGCGTCACCGGCCGTCTGTCGGTTGCGCCGCCGAGCTGATCACAAGAGAGGAGGGGTCGATGAAGGCGGTATTGCTGACCGGCCATGGCGGGCCGGAAATGCTGCGTTACGGCGATGCGCCGGACCCGGTCGCGCAGCCCAGCGAGGTCGTGGTCGACATCTATGCGGCCAGCGTCAACGCGGCCGACTACAAGGTGCGGCTCGGCAGCTATGATTCCAAACTGAAGTTCCCCTACATCCTGGGGCGCGACTTTTCCGGCGTCGTTGCCGCGCGCGGGACCGCGGTCACCGATCTCGCGGTCGGTGATGCGGTGTTCGGCGTCTGCGATGCCGGGATCGAGGGCTGCTACGCCGAGAAGGTCGCGATCAAGGCGGCGATCATCGCGAAGAAGCCCGACTTGCTCACGCATGCCCAGGCCGCCGCGATGGCGCTGACCAGCCTCACCGCGATCTGGGCGCTCGAAGACACAGCGCAGCTCAAGGCGGGTGAAACCATCCTGATCCAGGGCGGCGCCGGCGGGGTCGCCGGGTTTGCGATCCAGCTCGCCAAGCATATCGGCGCCAGGGTCGTCACGACGGCGAGCGCGAACAACCATGACTATGTGCGCATGCTCGGCGCCTTGCGGGTGATCGACTACAACAAAGAGGATTTCACGACCGCTGCCGCCGGTTGCGATGTGGTGTTCGACACCGTTGGCGGCGAGGTGCAACTGAAATCCTATGACGTGCTGCGGCCGGGCGGGCGCCTCGTATGGATCGCCCCGGCACCCGCCGGATCGAAGCCGCCGCGCCAGGATGTCGAGGTGCTGCGCCCGCGGGTTGCCCGCGACCGCGCCCATCTCGAACGCATGGTAGAGCTGCTCGATGAGGGTGCAGTGCGGCCGCCGGCGATCACCGAATTCCCGCTCGCCGACGCCGCCAAGGCGCACCGGGTCAGCGAGGGGCGCCACCTGCAAGGGAAGCTGGTGCTGATCGTGTGACCCCAGAGACAACCAGAGGAGAGAACCGACATGGCCGGCAATGGACAGATGGTTATCGAGCTCGATAAGAAGCGGATGAATGCGATGGCGCAAAAGGACATCGCGACACTGAACGATCTCCTGTCGAACGATTTGGTGTACACCCACTCCTCGGCGCGGCTCGATACCAAGCAGAGCCTCATTGGAGCGATGGAGTCCGGCAGCACGGTCTACACCTCGGTCGTCCCGTCCGACGTCAAGGCACAGGATTTGGGCGATACGGTCGTGCTGACCGGGTCCTGCCGCATCAGCGTCAACGCGGGCGGTCGTCCCAACAGCTTTGGCGTCCGCTTCACCGATGTCTATGCCAACAAAGGCGGAAGGTGGCAGATGGTGACCTGGCAGTCCACGCGCCTGCCCGAATAAATTCGGCAAGCGGGGCAAACCGACGGCAGCGGGCGAATGGCGCGCCCGCTGGCGCGGGGCGCCACTGCTTGGCGCCGCCGGTCGGGGACCTTGTGCAAGGAAGGAGGATGGTATGCTCGAAACCTTGGTCGAGGCGGTCCCTCTTGTGGTCGGCGGCGGTCTCGGCTGGCTGGTCCGAGACGAATTCTGGGTCAGAGGATTGCCGCGCCCGGCTCAGGTGGCGATCGCCAGCCTGATCCTCGGCAGTTTTCAGACGTGGATCGTGGGAGAGCTGAGCGTTGATATGCTCTCTTCTATCGGTGCGATCCTGATCGACAGCTCGGCAGTAGCGCTCGGTTTTGTCGGTACGCGCTTGCTCCGGGCCGGGATCGCGGCTGGCGGGCCTCAGCGCCACCACTGAAACCGGATCATCCTTCCCTATGTCTCCGGTCTCGCAGAGCGGAGGAAGGCGTGACTCAGAAGTTCCCGGGCGGTGTACGAGACGCGGACGGCAGGCATGGCTATGTCGCCGTCGGCCCCGGCGATGTCGCAGCCGTCGATTTGTCCACCGGCGCGGTACTGTGGCGCAAGCCCGTGGGCCAGCCGGTTGCGGCGACGGCGACGCGGCTCCTCACGCTGGACCGGGACCGAAACCGCTTCGTTCTCCGCCTCTTTGATGCCGCCACCGGGAAGCAGATCCGCCGGCTCACCCGCTTCGGGATGCCGGATTGGGCGGACGATGCCCCGATATCGCCGCAGACGCTGCGCGTCGATGCCGCGGAGGAACCCTCGGGCGTCCGTGTCCGGTGGTGGGTTCGTCGGCTGTACCGCGGCGGAGCGCCACCGCCGGCAAAGATCGCGGCGCAGGCGCGCGACGAGCACGCCGGCGCGATCCTGATCGACCCGAAAACGGGTCGCTTCCAATCGGTCGCCGCCGCGGAGACGGCGTTCGACGAAACCGAACCCGGGCCGGCGGATCTGGGGCCGCATGCGGCACCGACGCCGGATACCATCGCGATTGGCCGGGCGGGAGACCGGCTCTTTGCTCTTAGGCACCGATCTCGGCCCGGCGGCGTGGCCGAAATCACCCTTGAGGCGCGCGACGCGGGCAACAACAGCACGCTCTGGGAAACTCCGATAGCGCAGATTGAAAGCGCGCGGCCGCCACCCTTGCGACAGTAACGAGGCGGCGGCAAACGGGTCAGCGGGAGGAACAGAATGGCTATCAGTTTTCGGCAGCTGGCACGTCGGCGCAACATCACGCCCGAACAGGTCGAGCTCTTGTACTCACTGCGCGGGCTGCATACCGAGGCGATTGAACTGCTTCCGGACCCTGCCTTGCGGCGGTCCGTCAGGCGCCTCGACGTGCCCGATGCGCCGCGGGAGCGGATGGCCTCTCGGTTGGATCAATACCGCGACGATCGGGGGCAGATCCCCGCGCTACCGCTGGTGCGCGCCCTGCGTCAGCTCGACAGCTTCCGCATTCGATCGCGCGGCGGCCTCGTTGCCGGCATCCCGACCGGCGGTCCGGTGCATCCCGGTCTTCTGGGCATCATACCGGCCGCCGGGCTCGCCCCCCGCAAATGGCGGGCATTGGGGCCGGGCAATATCGGCGGGCGGACCCGCTCGATCTTGGTGCACCGCGTCAATCACGATACGCGGTGGGCGGCGAGCGCCGGCGGCGGCATCTGGCGCACCGACGATGCTGGTCAGAGTTGGGCGCCCGTCGACGACATGATGGCAAATCTAGCCATTACCTCGCTCGCGGACGATCCGACCGATCCGAATATAATCTACGCCGGGACCGGCGAAGGGTTCGGCAACGTCGATGCAACCCGGGGCGGCGGTATCTTCCGGACGACCGACGGGACCAGCTGGACGCAACTGCCGTCGACTTCCGGTCCGGGCTGGGATTGGGTCAATCGCGTCGCGGTCAGCGCCGACGGCGCGGTCCTTCTCGCCGCAACCAACCAGGGGCTGCGGCGCAGCGCCGATCCGGCGCGCACGTCCTGGCAGCCGGTGTTGCCGGACGCGGTCGGCGACGTGACGTTCCACCCGACCGATCCTAGCCGTGCCGTCGCCGGGAGCTTGTCGACCGGAGCGGCTTGGTACACCACCGATGGCGGCGCGAGCTGGAAGCAATCGACCCATGCCGGGGCCTGGGGGCGTCGCGTCGAGCTGTGCTATGCCAAGGCTAGCTCAGACGTGGTCTACGCTTCCGTCGACGCCCAGCACGGCGAAATCTGGCGCTCGATCAACGGCGGCCGCAGCTTTACGAAACGTCGATCGCGCTTTCAGAACCAGCCGGCCAATTACCTCGGGGATCAGGGCTGGTACGGCAACTCGATCTGGGCCGGCGATCCAACCAACGCGGATCTCGTCATCGTCGGCGGCGTCGATCTCTGGCGCAGCACCGACGGCGGCGACACGCTGCAGGACATCAGCACATGGTGGGATTCGCGATCCGCGCATGCCGATCATCATGCGATCGTCTCGCATCCGGCTTACGACGGGCACAACAACCGCACGGTCTTCTTCGGCAATGACGGCGGCATTTATCGCGCGGACGACGTAACCACCGTCGGGAACGATGCTCAGCCGCCGCGGATCTCCGGCTGGACCAACTTGAATAATTCCTATGGGGTCACGCAGTTCTATAGCGCGGCGGGCAACCGCAACAGCGGTGTCATCGTCGGCGGAGCGCAGGACAATGGCACGCTGGCATACGATCCAGCTGCCGGCCCAGATCATTGGCGAACGATATTCGGCGGCGACGGCGGCTTTTGCGCCGCTGATCCGACCGATCCCAACATCTTCTACGGCGAGTACGTGTACCTCAACATCCACCGGAATACCGACGGGGCAACCACTGACGATATAGAGGGCGATCGGTATATCAGCGGTCAGTTCTGGAACGCGGCATTGCGCCGATGGGATTGGAAGCCGGCGCCGTTCCAGATCCCCGATGCCTTCAATCAACGCGCGCTCTTCATTGCGCCGTTCGGGCTCGACCCGAACGAGCCGAACCGCATTCTTGCCGGCGGCGAGTCGTTATGGCGGACCAACGACGCGCGCGCAGCGAACACGCCGACCTCGGGCCCGCGCTGGACCCGCATCAAGCCGCCCTCGAACGGAATGATCAGCGCAATCGCCGTCGCGACAGGTAATTCCGACCGCGTCTGGGTCGGCTACGACGATGGCGAAGTGTCGTCCTCCGTCAACGCCACCGCGGCCACGCCGATCTGGACGCAAATCAACGGGCACGGCTCAACGCTGGTCGCCGCAAATCGCCCGTGCAACCGCATCCTTATCTCTCCCCACGACGCGAACACGATCCTTGTCGTATTCGGCGGGTTTACCTCCGGCAATATCTGGCGGACGGATGATGGCGGCGCAAGCTGGTCGGACCTCTCCGGCGCCTTGCCGGCGGTGCCGGTAAGGGGCCTGGCCATTCATCCCGCTCATCCGGACTGGTTCTATTGCGGGACCGAGGTCGGCGTGTTCGCGAGCGAGGATCGCGGCGCGACCTGGTCGCCCACCAACGAGGGTCCCGCCAACGTATCCGTCGACGATTTCTTCTGGATGGATCAGCGCTTGATTTGCGTCACGCATGGCCGCGGCCTGTTCGAAATCGATCTGCAATAGCCGCGGCATATGCCCGCCACGGCGTGACGAGCTGCAGTCAACGCGTACTTTTCCACGCGTGAAAATCGTCCGCGACCCAATCGGCGGCAGCCTTTGCCGCCTGGTAGAGCCAGGCGGTGGGGCGACGATCCAAGTCTTTTTGGATGGCTTCTGCGCGCGGGTCGACTGCGTGGATTGATCCGAGATCAAACCCCATCGCAACCAGCAGCTCTTCGTGCAGCTTCAAGCGCGAAGCGCCCCCAAACTCCACTTTCCGCGCATCCGGAGCGATGCGGCGAAAGATAAATCGGTCAGCCACGAACAAAAACGGATCGGGCGAACGGTGTTCGCCGCCAGCCAAGGTCATGAAGTCCGACGGCGCGTCAACGGAGCCATGCGCCCAATTCCACGCCGATGGCACCAGCGCCTTCGCCTCCCGCACAAGATGGCCGCCGCGCCAGCCCGCAATTGCCACATAGCGTGATCGCCCGAGGCTGCCGCCGCCCTTTCGCCGCGTCGCAAATCTTTCGATCGAAGCATCATCGGGAAGGCGTTGGCGGAAGCCGCTCTCGACTGCGTCCGGAACCGATTTGGCGGCGGGATAGGCTTTGACCTCGTGCCAAAAAAAGGTACGGCTCTTATTGGAAAGGGTTACGAACGGCCGCATCCAGGTCTCCTGCTCGTCGAGCAACGTTGGCCGTGGATGGTTGAGACCGCGGCGGTAACCGAGGAGGATCGCACTCGCCACCTTATGGTTAGTCACCGCCGGGCTGGGCGCCAAACGGCCGCTCGCCGCGAGCCGAACGAGATCGAACGGATAGGGGATCACGGCCGCCTCGTCGAAATCGTTGATGCCCCAGACGAGCCGACCTTGTTCATCGCGCCAGGTGCCGAAGTTCTCGACATGTGTATCGCCGACCGAAAGGACGGTCGGCGCATCCCGCAACTCGGGGCAGATTGCCTCGATCCCGCCGGCCCAGCGAAAGAAGGTCGCGCGCAAGAAGTCAAAGGCGGTTTTCTGCATCCGCTTGTGCTTGTAGCAAAGATCCGCTTCGACGACATCACACTGGCAGCGCAACCATTTTTCGAACGAGGCGTTGGTTTTTTGGAAGGACATGGCCACCGGGCCCCTGGCGGATGACTTGGATCCGGATTGGAGAGAAGTGTCGCGATATTTAAACCGAACTAAAGACGGCGCCAGCTACGTCGTAAAATAATCCGACAGGCGCCGGGATGACTTGAGCTGCCACCGATCCGTCGTGTCGAGAAAGCCGTCCCACCGCGGATCGGCGGCGGTCCCGGAGCCGGGGCCCGTGTTCTTTTTCTGGCTCAGCTCTGCCTCGACGGCGCGGAACCGGTAGTGATCGTATACGTCCAGCACATGCGCGGCGTAAGCCTCTGCCAGCGCCTGATGGCCGCCCACGATGACCAGGTTCTCGTCATTGGAATAAGAGGCCTTGTAGCCAAGATTGTGGCTTCCAAAGGCGACGACACAATTCTCGGGATCGAGGGGATCGATCACGAGGATCTTGTCGTGGATGATCGCCTTCCCGCCCGGAGCGGTGAGTTTCTCGTCGACGCGGAAATCGCCAAGCTGTCGGTGAATTTCCTTGTCGGTCAGCGCGGTCGCCCGGATGACCGACACGCCGCCGGATTGAAAGATATGCGGCGAGGATGCAGGGATCTTGTCGCCGGACGGAGTCTTCTTGCCGGCGACATAGCCCCACATCGCTTGGGTGTCTGATATCGCGCCGATCACATTCAAGGTGGTGTCCTTCTGCCCAAGGGCGACGGCTTCCGACACGATGGAATTGATCCCGCCGCGCGACGGCAGAAACACGAGGAAGAAGATCGCCCGCCGCGCCTTGCGCATCAAAGAGAACAGCCGCTCCATGTCCGGCGGCGGCGAGGCCGCTGGCACGGATTTGGCGGGGGGCGGCTGCGACTTACCCGGAATATTGGGCGAGAACCAAACCTCCAGCGAGGCGCCGCCGGGAGACGTCTTTTGCAGCTGGATCCGGTCCTTCGTTCGGAGATCGTCCCCCTGGTGGACGCCGCTTGCCCGGGCGTTCAACGGCACGGGCAGGGGCAGGGCGTCATCGTGCAGGCGTTTCCAGTAAGCCAGATAGGCCTCCGCGACATCGTCGTCGTCGATCCGGATACAGTTATTGCTCTGCCCCGAGACCCCTGACCAGGTCCAGTTCGTCGATCCGGTCAGCACGGAGCGGGCTTTACCGCCACCGTCAACGCGGACCACAAATTTGTTGTGCCCGATATGGCCGGAGCCGTTGAACATACGGTCCTGCATCCGGAAGGTGCTGCCGGGCTGATCGGCCAAGGCCCGGAGCGCGGCACGCGCCGGACTGTTCCGGGTGTCGTAGATGGTCGGCTGCTTGCCGTCATCATCCGGCTCGACATCGTCATCGGTGCCGCTTCCCGCATCCGAGAGGATCAGATCGATCCGCGGCGCCTTCTCCTCGAGGAGGCCGACCAGCTCTTCGTCTTCGAGTTCGTAGAGGGCGGCGTAGAAGCGGCCGTCCGGTTGATCGAAGAAATCATGGATGATCGGCAGAACGTCACCGGCGAGATAGGCGCGCATCCAGTCATTCGGCGTCTTCAGGTGGTTCTCCAGCTCGTGCGGCTCGATCACGCCGTCCTCGGTGAGCACGCGCAGCAAGAATTGTGTCGACAGGATGCCGTTGGTGAATGTCGACCTGAAGGGCGGCCGGTTGCTTGTTACATCGATGGGATTGGTGAAAGCGGGCGGCGTCAGATACGCCAGCGGGATCGGCGTTCCCGTATAGGTGTGTGCCACTTCGGCTCCGGTGTTGCGGTCGAGGTGACTCTCCGGGACCACGACAACGGGTTCGAGCGCCGGCTGGGTTTTACCGACCGCCCGGATTCTGTAGCGCACGCGCTCATTCTCGGGACGCCGCTCCGCCGCGTTCCGCTTTTTGCGAAGGGTCAGGTCGCGCCAGGTGAATTTTTGCACGGGCCATACCGTGGTGTTCTGGGGTTGCTAGTCTGGGTTTCGCTGGCCCTTGAACGCCACATAGGAGGCTAGCGGCCGTTCGGCCGTCACCTGGTCATGGGCATCAAGATATTCACGGACGATATCAAAGCCGAGACAGCCGGGGATGGTTTCCCCGTCGATCGCCCATGCGAGGTAAGCGACCTCGTTGTTGGCAATCGCCTTTGCACGGGTAATGCTTGGCATCCTGGCCTCCGTGGTCTTTGGCTGAAGATTCCCGTATCACGAGCATAGCGGCCGCACACGATACTTTCATGACAACTAGTGAGAAGCCGACAGCGGAGAACCTGCTTTTGAGAAGGCGGGGACGCCCGTTGCACCAGTGGATTCGACGCTGTGTCTCGCGTCGCTTCTGAAACATGACGCCGTGTTAGCTGCGCTGGATGTGCGGACACTGGTACGGGTCTTGTTTGCCCTCCGGACATGGGTTGACGACCGCACTCGCAACTTCGTGTTTTGTGTGAAGGTCATTCTCCGCCAGGTATCGTTTAACAAAGTTCACCGCATCAGGGTGAATGCTGACAAATGCCCCTTGGTCTTTCGCAGCTGACGCTCCGATCTCATTGGAGATGCTCATTACCAGCGCGCTCAAAACGTTTCGCGAATACGCCGTGAAGAAGTCGTGAAAACAGACATTTCCCCAATTTCCGGCAGTCGTGAGACCAGGATCGCCCCGTCGGGCGTCGGACAAAGTGTAAATTGCGAGCCACCTAGACTAGGACGCCCGAATAAGGTTCAGATCGGCGCCGCTATCGATGAGAGCGTAGTACGGGCACCCGCCGGCCGTTATGGGCAATCCGGACGATTCACCCGGGGAGAACATATGACTCGCTGATTTTCTTATCGCGATACGGTTAATATGGTCCGCTATGTGTTGGTGCGGGTGAAGGGACTTGAACCCCCACTCCCTTACGGGAAGCAGATTTTGAGTTAGTTCTGTTTAGCCTCACCCCGCATCACAGAGCATCATAAAATCTGCTGTAAACTACCGCAATCTGCCGATATTGTTATCACTCAGCATCACTCGTCTCTATCCCGCTTCACGATCAAACTAGGGACAGGATAGGGGCAGGGCCACGGGAGGGCGGCAATGTCAGCGAAATGGGTCACAGTCGCGCCGGGTATCCGTGCCAGGGACCACACAACCCGTAAGCATGGCGTGAGGCTCGACCGCTATTTCACGGTTCGGTTCTC
>WNFD01012506.1_pt1 | contig 14072 bp, 13 predicted proteins | sample 5400491 | NCBI WGS metagenome assembly WNFD01 (sample SAMN13153343, study PRJNA577476) | soil metagenome | isolation source: 120 cm saprolite under Douglas fir tree site 2 hole 2 replicate 2 | place: USA:California | collected 2015-04-18
ACTCGACGATGAGCCAGATCGGCTACATGTTCCTCGCGGTCGGCATCGGCGCCTACTCCGTGGGCATGTTCCACCTGCTCTCGCACGCGTTCTTCAAGGCCCTGCTCTTCCTTGCCGCCGGCAACGTGATCCACGCCATACACGACGAGCAGGACATGCGCAAGTACGGCGGGCTTTGGAACCAGATCCGGCCGACGTCGATCTCGTTCCTCGTCGGGTCGCTTTCGCTCGTCGGCGTGATCCCCTTCGTCGGCTTCTTCTCCAAGGAACAGATCCTTGGGGCGGCCTTCTCCAGGCCCGGCGACAACGCGACATTGATCCTGTGGGGCATCGGGTTCGTGACCGCCCTGATCACCGGCTTCTACACAGGCCGCATGTGGTGGCTGTCCTTCTGGGGCAAGCCCTCTCCTGACCGGCCGGTTGACCATCCCCACGCGCCGCGCCTGGTCATGATGGTCCCGGTCGCGATCCTCGCGGTCCTCGCCACGGTCGGCGGCTTTATCCAGACCCGCGCCCTTGGCGTCGGGCCGTCGGCCGTCTCGGACTTCCTGGACACGGTCGTGACGCCGCAGCGCTGGGAGGAGAACGGAGCCGCCATCGGCGTGGGCATCGTCACGATGGCCCTCGGGGCAGGCCTGTTCTGGTGGGCTCGCTCCTTGCGGCCGTGGAGCGCGCGCTTCCCCTGGGCGCAGCGCCTGCTCGAGCACAAGTACTACTTCGACGAAATCTACGACGCGATCTTCGTCCGCCCGCTGGACTGGCTCGCCGGCTTCGCTCTGCGCGACATCGAGAGACCGGTGATCGACGGCGTGGTGGTCGAAACGGGCGTGGTGGCGCGCGCGGGCGCCGCAAGCCTGAGCCTCACGCAGAGCGGCTACTTCCGGAACTACGTCCTGGTGTTCGTCGGTGGCGCTGTTGTCGCGGCCGTGATCCTCCTCTTAAGGGCGAGCTCATGACCCTGACCAGCCTGTGGCTCATGCCCCTGATCGGCGGCACGCTGGTCGCCTTCCTGCCCCCGCGTCTCGCCAAGTGGATGGGCGCCGTGGTGGCGGCGGTAGCTCTGCTCATCGCCGCCTTCGTCGCGTTCAACTTCGCCCCCGACTACCACAGCTACCAGTTCACCGAGAAGCTCGCGTGGATCCCGCAGTTCAGCATCTTCTACCGGCTCGGCATCGACGGCATCAGCCTGTGGCTCCTCATCCTGAACGCCTTCCTCACCCTGATCGCGGTCCTCGCCACCCCGGTCACGAAGCGGACCTCGGGATTCGTCGGCCTGATGCTCGCGATGTCGGCGGGACTGGCCGGAGTCTTCATGGCCACCGACCTCGTCCTCTTCTACGTGTTCTGGGAGGCGATGCTCATCCCGGCGTACTTCCTGCTGTGGCTGCACGGCGAGGGCACAAGGCCCGGCTACGCCGCCCTTAAGTTCGTCCTCTACACGCTGGCGGGATCGCTCTTGATGCTGGTCGGGGTGATCGGCGAATACATCGTCACCGGCCACCAGACCTTCGACCTCGCGCAGCTCGCCAAGCTCCCGCCGTCGCCATCGGCCCAGTTCGCGCTGTTCTTCGTGTTCGCGCTCGCCTTCGCGATCAAGACGCCCCTCTTCCCGTTCCACAGCTGGCTGCCGGACGCGTACAACGCCGCACCGACACCGATGCTGATCACCTTCGCCGGCGTGATGGGCAAGGCCGGCGCGTACGGCTTCCTGCGCATCGCGGTGCCGCTGTTCCCACAGCCGGTCGATTGGTGGGACTGGCGCTGGGTCATCCCCGTGCTGGCGGTCGCGGCGATCATCTACGGCGCCCTGATGGCGCTGGCCCAGAGCGACATGAAGATGCTGGTGTCCTACTCGAGCGTCAGCCACATGGGCTTCATCGTGCTCGGCATCTTCGCCTTCAACATCCAGGGCCAGCAGGGTGCCGTGATCCAGATGGTGAACCACGGCATCATCATCGCCGCGCTCTTCCTGATCGTCGGCTGGATCGCCGACCGCGTCGGCACGCGTGATCGCTCGGCCATGGCGGGCCTGGCTTTGCGCATGCCCGTGATGGCGGGCGTCTTCGCCGTGGTCACCTTCGCGGCGCTGGGGCTGCCTGGCCTGAACAGCTTCGTCGGCGAGTTCATGACCCTGCTCGGCGCATGGGAGCGCGCGCCGCTTCTCGCTGTGTTCGGCGCGATCGGGCTGGTCCTCTCGCCCGTCTACATGCTGCGGTTGTTCCAGGGCGCGATGCAGGGCCCGCCGGCAGGACCGGTGCCGCGCTCGGACATCTACCCCGGACAGCTCACCGTGCTGGCGCCGCTGATCGCGCTGATGTTCGCCATCGGCCTCGACCCCAACGTCCTGACCAACCTGATGACGTCGATCGGCCAGACGGGGCTGTACCGCTGATGCCTGCCGGGACGGATCTCAACTACTCCTGGGCGCAGGCGCTCAACGACCTCGGCCAGATCTCGCCGATCGTGGCGCTGGTCGGTTTCTTCCTCCTGGCGATCGTGACCGACCTCGTCCTGCCCCGCGCCCGGCGCGGAGGTGCGGTCGCCATGGTGGCGGTGGTCGGCTTTGCGTACTCGCTGGGAACCGCCGGGTACCGGTGGGTCTATGCGACAGGCGACTACGCCTACCACCGGTTCGCCACGGGCGACAACTTCGCCCTGTTCTTCGAAGTCCTGTTCGCCAGCCTCGGCATCCTGACCATCGCCCTCTCGCACACGTACCTCAAGAGGCGAGGACTGCTCGAGTCCGAGTTCCACATCCTGGTCATGGCCGCGGTCATCGGCATGATGGTGCTCGGCTCTGCGACCTCGCTCGTCACCGTGTTCCTCGGCCTCGAGCTGCTCTCGATCTCGCTCTACATCATGTGCGGCTACGCCCGCACCGACTTCCGTTCCCAGGAGGCTGCCGCGAAATACCTGCTGGTCGGCGGGTTCGCGAGCGCTTTCGTCCTGTACGGGATGGCCCTCATCTACGGAGGAGCCGGGACGACCGTGATTCCCGACATCGCGCAGCGGCTGGGCGCGTCGGCGGGCACCAACCCGCTCATCCTTCTCGGCATCCTGCTGATGGGCGTCGGCTTCGCGTTCAAAGTGTCCGCCGCGCCGTTCCACATGTGGACCCCTGACGTCTACCAGGGCGCGCCGATCCCAGTCACCGCGTTCATGTCGGTCGGCACGAAGGCGGCTGCCTTCGCGATGATCGTGCGCGTCTTCGCCGGCGGCCTGCCCCACCTCGCGCCGGAATGGCAGACCCTGCTCGCATTCGTCGCTGCCACCAGCATGGTGGTCGGCAACTTGCTGGCGATCACCCAGACGAGCCTCAAGCGGCTGCTCGCCTACTCGGGTGTGGCGCAGGCCGGATACGTCCTGATCGGCGTCGTCGCAGGCAGCCAGACCGGGCTCGAGGCGGTCCTCTACTACCTATTCGTCTACATGTTCATGAACTTCGGCGCGTTCGCGGTGCTCACCCTGCTCTCGCGACCCGATGCCGACGCCGACTCGTTTGCCGACCTCGAAGGCCTTGGCCGGCGCAACTGGCCGCTTGCCGTGGCCATGACGGTCTTCATGCTGTCGCTCGCCGGCTTTCCGCCGTCGGTCGGCTTCTTCGGCAAGCTGTTTCTCTTCACCGCGGGTGTGGGCGCCGGTTACACGTGGCTGGTCGTGCTCGCGGTGTTGATGAGCGTGGTCTCGGTCTTCTACTACGTTCGGGTGCTCATCCCGGTCTGGTCACCATCGCCCCGCGTCGAAGGCGTTCCGGCCTCGGTGAGCAGCAAGTTGGCGATCGTGCTCAGCGGCGTCGCATCGGTGGGGCTGGGGATCTACCCGACCACGGTGCTGCTCGTCGGCCAGCTGGGCGCGAACCCGATCAACCTGCCTTAGGCACGCACCTTCGCGAGCGCAGCCGCCAACCTCCGCCCGCGCGTTTCCGGTTTCTTCGCCTCCTCGAGGCTCCGCGCCACCTCCTTCTTGCTGGTGAACGAGAGCCGCTCCCACGCCGCCGCGGCCCGTTTTGTCGCGGGCGAGCTCGACGGTGATGGCGTCGCCACGTTTCACCCCCGCGGCCTGCTGGATCGCCTTCAGCACGCCGAGTGCGAAGTTCCCGTTCCCGTCGGGTCAGGCTTCAGCACCGCCTTGAACTTGACCACGGACCGATTCTATGTGGGGATCGCCGAACCTTTTGCGAACGGTCGCGGATACGAAGCCGGCTGGTAAGCCTCGTACGAAGGCTCGAACCTGAGCCCGAAGATCACGCTGGCGGTTCGGCCAACCTTGATGGCGGCCGCGTTCAGCGCGTGCGGCTGCAGGGCGGTGTCGTCCCACCTCCCGGTGTCGAGGCGCTTGACCAGGACCTGGAACGCGGCGATCGTCTCGGCGGCGGTGAAGGCGCAGTGGCCGGCGCGGTGGACGAACACCTGGCGGAGCATGTCCTGGTTGCCGGCCGCATCCACGACCTGCGCGTAGGCGCTCTCGTTGGGCGGAATGACCAGCCCGTCGCCCGTCGTGTGCACCGACAGCATGGGGACGCTAAGGCTGCCGTCGAAGCTGATGAACCGGTCGAGGTAGGCCGAAGCGCCCGGGTCGGACTTGATCCTGGCGCCTCCGTTCAGGGCGTTGAGGTCCGCGTTGAGGTCGAGGCCCGCTTGTCGATAGAGAGCCGCAACCTCGTCGCGGCCGGGCGAGGCGAGCATCTGCTGCGTGTAGTCGACACCGGTGTTCCACGAAGGATTGCCGCCGGCGCGCGCCTCCAGCTCGGTGCGGTACTGAAACGCGAACGGGAAATCGGCACGCGCCTCCCAGGTTGCCTGGGCGTTGGCGCGGCCGGCGAAGTCGGTGGCAGAAGGCTCCGGTTGGGTCGGGTCAAACCAGCCTGGGAGGTCGATCAGCGAGCCGACGAGGGCGAGCCGCGCGCGTCCTTGGGGCGTGGAGGCCGCCATGTTGAAGATCTGCTGCGCCAACTCCAGGTTCGCGCCACCGTCCGTGATGCGGACCAGCTGCAAGGCCGAGCCTGGCGCGAGCAGCGTCTTGAAGGCGTACGCCGCGTCGAGCTCGGTGTTCCACGTCGCGACGCCACCCGCGAGAACACCGCACAGCGGCATCGCGGCGGCGAAGCGCTCGGGGTGCAGTTGCACCAGGCCGGCCGTGATGATTCCACCCAGCGACACACCCCAGGCGATGACCCGCCTGGCATGACCGATCTTCTTGTCGAAGTAATCGAGCAGAGCGATCTGGTCTTTGAACGCGTCCTCGATCGCCCATCCGCTGGAGCTGTAGGCGGAGGCTGCGGTCGCGAAGTGGTTGTCGTGGAGCCACGCGCCCGCCTCAGCGGTCGGCGCGACCACCGCCTGGGCCGTGCCGCCAGGCGCGACATAGCCGTGGCTGAAAAGCAGGACTGTGCCGTTCCAATCGCTTGGCACGTCGATCACATAAGCGGCCGCTCCGATCGTGCCTGTGAGGTGCTCAGCGGGCGGATGGGTCTTCGTGCTGTTGGGCTGATTGCACGCAGCGCCGAACACGACCAGGAGGACCAGGGCCAGGGTTCGCATCCGTTTCAGACGTTGGACCTGCCCTGCGCGCCGTCGACGGCGATCGAGGCGCCGTTCAGCAAGCTCGCCTGCTGCGAGCACACAAATGCGACTACAGAGGCGACCTCGTCCACGGTTCCGAAGCGTCCCATCGGCATCTCATGGCGGACGAACTCAGCGATCCCTTCGGGGTCGGCCTGCTGCCTCCGATGCCAGCCGCCCCCTTCCCACAGGATCGATCCTGGGGCGACGCCGTTCACAGTGACGCCTTTGGCGGCGACCTCGCGCGCGAGCGACTTGACCATGCTGATCTCCGCCGCCTTGGCGGCGTTGTAAGCGGGCGCCCCGCCCGCCTCCCGGCCGTAGACCGAAGTGATGACGACGACGCGCCCCCAGCCGCGCTCGATCATCCCTGGCAGCACAAGCTGCGTCATGCGCGCGCTCACCACGACGTTGCCTTCGAACGCGGCCTCGAGCTCCTTCGGGCCTGTGTCCTTCCACGACGTCCCGGCTCGCGCGCCGAAGTTGTTGACCAGGATCTCGATCGGGCCGAGCGCGGACTCAGTCTCCTGCACCGCGCGGGCGCAGCCTTCCTCGGTGAGTAGATCCGCGGCCACTCCCGCGCCTTTGATCGCCTGGGCGACTGGCATCACGTCGGCTTCCGTCCTGGCGACCACCGATACCCGAGCGCCTTCGCGAGCCAGGGCCTGGGCGATGGCGAGGCCGATGCCTTTGGTCGCCGCGGTGACGAGGGCGACCCTGCCCTCGAGGCCGAAGTTCATTTCCCGCATCCTAGTTGCGTGCTGCCACCGGCCGCGATCAACGAAGGCGATCCCGTCGAACCGCGACCGTCGGCCACTGTTCTGGTGATCCGAGGCGATGAGCCCTGGGAGCTGCTCATGGTGCAGCGCCCGGATGGTGCGGACTTTGCGCCTGGAGCCTGGGTCTTCCCAGGCGGCACGGTGCATGGGGACGACGCGATGTGGGAGGACGAGATTCGCGCGGCAGCAGTCCGCGAGCTGTTCGAGGAGGCGGGGATCCTGCTCGCCGGTGGTGCTCACGACGCTGAATGCGCGAACGTCGGGGCACTCGTCGAGGCGGGCTCTTCGTTCGGAGGGGCGTTGAAGGAGCTCAGCCTGAGGCCGGACTTCGACGGCCTGGTGATGTTCGCGCGGTGGGTGACGCCCGCTCAGCTCCGCCGGCGGTTTGACGCCCGCTTCTACCTCGCCCGCATGCCGGAGGGTCAGTCGGTGCGGCCGCAGGAGGGCGAGGTCACGGATTGGCTGTGGATCTCGCCGGACCGCGCCCTGGCCAGCCCGGACATCACTCTGGTCTACGCGACGCGCGCGGTGCTCGAGTCAGTTGCCGCGATGCGAGACGCGGAGGTGCTGTTCGCGTGGGCACGTGGGTTGAAGGAGATTCCGACGGTCGAGCCGCGCATCGTCCAGACAGCCGCCGGCTGGGAGATCGCGCGCGACTAGCGCCTGCCTGACCAGCAGAACCACGGATTCCGGTGAGGACAGGACGTCCGCCGCGGTGAAGCGCAATAGCCGGAAGCCGGCATTGATCAGCCGGTTTTGGCGGCGGTGGTCGGCCGTCATGGTTTCCCGGTGGCTCGAACCGTCGTACTCGAGCGCCAGGCGTTGCGTCGGGTAGAACAGGTCCGGCCGTCCGATGAAATGGCCTTTGTGGTCGTCGAGCGGAACCTGAACCAGCGGCCTGGGTAGGTCTGCCAGGACGAGGAGCAGGCGAAGCCTGGTTTCCATCGGGCTCTCAGTAGCTGGCTCCGCGAGCTCCAGCGCGCGTCGCAGGCGGCTGACCCCTCGGTAACCCGAGTGCGTCGCGACCCATTCACGCAGCTGTCCCGACGTGACCAAACGACCATGCAACGCCGCGTCGATTGCCACGACAGCCTCTACCAATGGAAGGCGGCGTCCCAGATCCGCAAGCGTGCGAACGCGCGGCGTGACGGGTAGTCCCTTCGCGATCGACCTCTCAATTCCCGCGGAGCGCTCAATCGACATTCCGACGAGCCGGCGAAGCGAACATGCAAATGGAACAACGACCTCAATCGGAGTGCACGGTTCGATGTCGAGACCGTGAAGCCAGGCTGCAGTCCGGCCGGAGAACACCGCCACGCTCGGCAAACGCTGGGCGGCAGCAGCGAGCCTGACCAGGGGCCGGTCGGCGATTTCGGTAACCGCATAGAACCCACCGCCAAGCCTCCGCCACGTGGCTGCGCGGAGCTGATACCTGGTGAGCCCGTGGCGCCGGGCCTCCTCGAGGTTGAAGGGCCGACTGGTGAGCTCCAGTGGAACATGTGGCCGTGGAGGCATGATCCACGATCATGTGCGCGCGTGTTGGGTGAAGGAAACTGCGCCCGTTAAGACGAGAACTGCTGCAAAAGGGGCCTATTCGACGTGGCTGAAGGGCCCCGAATCGCGCAGTTATTCGGCGACTAGCGCCAGAGGTCGCGCCAGCGGTTGTAGTGGACGACCTCCACTCCGCCCTGGCGCAGGACGTCTAGGCCGGCAGGGTCCCGATACGCCTCCCTGTAGTAGACGCGCGCGACGTTCGCGTTGATGGCCATCTTGGCGCACATCACACAGGGCGAAGCGCTGACGAACATCACCTTGCCGGGCAGCTGCGCGCCCGCCTTGATCAGCGCGTTCTGCTCCGAGTGCAGGCAGCCGCACGCACCTGGAGTGGTGGCGTCACATCCGGGCGCACGTCGACCGCTTGGCCAGCTCCTCGGCCATGCGCATGTAGACCTCTTCGAGAGGGATCCGGTCGGGCGCCTGCCCGGCCTCTGTGAGGGGGTGAATCTCGGCCATCGAGCCCATGTTAACGGGCTTGTTTATACCCCGGATTCAGGGCTACAATGCGCAAGATGTCGGTGCTCGAACTGTTGTTCGCGCTGCTCCTGGTATCCATCTTGGCCGGATTCGGCCTTGTCGGAGCGCTGGTCTGGAGCCTGGTCCGCCGCGCCGAGGGGCAAGCGATGGACGTCGCCGAGCTGAAGGCCCGCCTGCAGTCGGGCGGGCTGAGCCAGGAGACCCAGGCCGCCGAGCTTCGCGAGCGCCTCTCGCACACCCAGGTGGTGGTCGAAGGCCTGCGTTCGGCGCTGAGTGCCAGGCAGCCCGTCGAGGAAGAGGCGCGCGCGAGCCTTCGCCGCCTGGAGAGCGTGATCGCCGGCAGCTCGAGCCGCGGCGCGGCCGGGGAGAACATCCTCGAGGAAGCCCTGCGCCACCTGCCGCCCGAGATGCTTCAGCGCAACGTCTGGGTGGGCGGCAAGGTGGTCGAGCTCGCGCTCCGCCTCCCCGGCGGCAAGCTTCTGCCGATGGACTCGAAATGGGTCTCGAGCGTCGCCCTGGAGCAGCTTGCCGACACCGGCCTCGACGCCAACCGGCGGGCGCAGCTGAGCGCGACGGTGGAGCGCGAGGTCGAGAGGCGTGTCCGTGAGGTCAGCCAGTACATCGACCCGGCGACGACATCGCCATTCGCGCTAGCCGTCATTCCCGACGCCGCGTACGACGTGTGCCGCGGGGCCATCGTCAACGCGCACAAGCGCCACGTGATGGTCGTCGGCTACGCGATGGCCCTGCCCTACCTCCTGACCCTCTACCAGCTGCACATGCAGTTCGCCCGGACGGTCGACATGGAGAAGCTGCAGTCGGCGCTCATCGACATCGAGCGCCAGGTCGACGTCCTGGAAGGGATCCTCGAGAACAAGGTCCAGAGGTCCCTGACCGTGCTCCAGAACGCCTACACGGAGGGAAAGCAGGCATCGGCCAAGGTCAGGGCGTCGGTCCAGTCGGTCCAGATTTCCGAGGGAGGGGCTGGGGAAAGCCTTTCCACAGCTTCCACAGGCTCCGGGGAAATCGCCCGCGCCGGGAGTAGCCCAGACCTTTCCACAGAGACCCTCCACCTGGCCCTTCTCGACTCGGTCCAGTAGGTCCGGTTTTGCCTGCTTTCCCCCAGGCTGTACCCACCCTGTGCCCAACTCGTCCCAAGGGTTGTCCACAGGTAATCCACCCACATGTTGGGGGTAGGGGCCTGTTCAGGCCAAATATCTTGTGTTCAGGGCTTGACAAGCCCAAAAGCCGGTCGTATAGTCCACACCGTTACATCGAGGCCCTGGGGCATAAGTGGCGGGCATGCTCTGGGGCCTCTTCCATCCCCAAACGAAACAACTCAAACGTCCCAGCAAACGTCCTAGCACAGCGGTTCAAATACACCCTCTCCGGGGATGATTTAAGGAGGCGCTCCTAACCAAATGGCCAAGAATCTCGCCGACCTCACCGGAGCCCGACCCGCCAAGAACGGGAATGGGCATGGAAACAAAGCCAGGGGACTCCACTTCGGCCGTGTCTTCACGCCTCCGGGCAGCCACGCGTTCGACCTGGTGGAGTGGGAGCGCAGGACCGCGGCCATCACCGGCGAGAAAGGACAGGTCATCTTCGAGCAGAAGGACGTAGAGGTCCCCCGCTCGTGGTCGCAGTTGGCGATCAACGTCGTCGCCCAGAAGTACTTCCGCGGCAGCCCGGGCAGCCCCGAGCGCGAGACCAGCGTCCGCCAGATCATCGACCGCGTCGTCGACACGATCGCGAAGTGGGGCCGCGAGGGCGGCTACTTCGCGACCGAGGAGGACGCCGAGAACTGGTCCCAAGAGTTGCGCTACCTGCTGGTCGCCCAGCACGCGTCCTTCAACAGCCCGGTCTGGTTCAACATCGGCGTGCCCGGCCGCCAGCAGCAGGCCTCCGCGTGCTTCATCAACTCCGTCAACGATTCGATGGAGTCGATCCTCGAGCTGGTCAAGACCGAGGGCATGCTGTTCAAGTTCGGCAGCGGCACCGGCACCAACCTGTCGGTCCTGCGCTCGTCGAAGGAGCAGCTCTCAGGCGGCGGCACGGCGTCAGGCCCTGTCTCCTTCATGAAGGGCTACGACTCGTTCGCCGGCTCGATCAAGTCCGGTGGGACGACCCGGCGCGCGGCCAAGATGGTCATCCTCAACGCCGATCATCCCGACGTCCTCGACTTCATCCGGTCGAAGGCGGAGGAAGAGAAGAAGGCGTGGGCCCTGATCGAGGCGGGCTACAACGCAGGCTTCAACGTACCGGGCGGCGCGTACGACTCGGTCCAGTTCCAGAACGCCAACCACTCCGTCCGCGTGAGCGATGACTTCATGCGCGCGGTGATCGACGACAAGGAGTGGAAGACGAAGGCTGTCGTGGACGGCCGCACGGTCGAGACATACAAGGCTCGAGACATGTGGCGCGAGATCGCGGACGCCGCGTGGATCTGCGGCGACCCCGGCCTCCAGTTCGACACCACGATCCAGGACTGGAACGTCGTCCCGAACACGGGCCGGATCAACGCCACCAACCCGTGCTCCGAGTTCGTCTTCCTCGACGACACCGCATGCAACCTGCTCTCGCTCAACCTGATGAAGTTCCAGACCGACCAGGGGACGTTCGACGTCGAGCGGTTCCGGCACGCGGTCGACGTGTGCTTCACGGGCCAGGAGATCCTCGTCTCCAACGCGTCCTACCCGACCCCCGCGATCGCCAAGAACTCCGAGGCGCTCCGGCCGCTGGGCCTCGGCTACGCGAACATCGGCGCGCTGCTCATGTCGATGGGCCTGGCCTACGACTCGGACGAGGGCCGGCGCTTCGCGGGCGCGATCACCTCGATCATGACCGGCCGCGCGTTCGCCCAGTCGGCGCGGATGGCGCAGGTCAAGGGCCCGTTCAGCGAGTACTCGAAGAACCGCCAGCCGATGCTGCGCGTCATGGAGAAGCACCGCGCGGCGGCCTACCAGCTCTCCACCTCCCCGGAAGCCGCCGGAGTCGTGACAGCTGCACGTGAGACATGGGATGACGCGGTCAAGCTCGGCCGCGCCAACGGCTTCCGCAACGCGCAGGCGACCGTCCTGGCTCCTACCGGCACGATCGGCCTGATGATGGACTGCGACACCACGGGAATCGAGCCCGACCTGGCCCTTGTCAAGTAAAAAAGCTGGTCGGCGGCGGGCTGCTGAAGATCGTCAACACCACCGTGCCGGCCGCGCTGCGCAAGCTCGGCTACGACGAGACCAAGGTCAAGGAGATCGTCGAGTACATCGACGAGAACGACACCATCGAAGGCGCGCCGCACCTGCAGGACGAGCACCTCAAGGTCTTCGACTGCGCGTTCAAGCCGGTCAAGGGGACGCGGTCGATCGCGCCGATGGGACACGTCCGGATGATGGCCGGCGTGCAGCCGTTCATCTCGGGCTCGATGTCCAAGACCGTCAACCTGCCCACCGACGCCACGGTCGAGGACATCGAGCAGACGTACATCGAGTCCTGGAAGCTCGGCCTCAAGTGCATCGCGATCTACCGCGACGGGTGCAAGCGCTCGCAGCCCCTGTCGACCTCGCTCGACAAGGAGAAGAAGGCAACCTCACCCGCAGAGGTCGAGTACCGCGCCTTGCGGCGCAAGCTGCCCGACGAACGCAAGGCGATCACGCACAAGTTCGACATCGCCGGCCACGAGGGCTACCTCACGGTCGGCCTGTACGAGGACGGCACCCCAGGCGAGCTTTTCGTGACCATGGCGAAGGAGGGCTCGACGATCTCGGGCCTGATGGACGCCTTCGCGACGCAGACGTCGTACGCGCTGCAGTTCGGCGTCCCGCTCAAGTTCATGGTCGACAAGTTCAGCCACATGCGATTCGAGCCGTCGGGCTTCACCAAGAACAAAGAGATCCCGATCGCCAAGTCGATCGTGGACTACATCTTCCGCTGGATGGCGAGCCACTTCCTGCCGGTCGAGGACCAGGACGAGGCCGGCATCATCCGCCGCGACGAGCCAATCGCACCGGTGAGTGAACTGAAACCCATCGAGCCGGACTTCAAGGTCATCGCGACTCCGGCACCCAAAACAATCAATGGAGCCGCGGCGCAGAAGATCACGTTCATCAACACGGATTCGCCGGCGTGTCCGGACTGCGGCTCGATCACGGTTCGCTCAGGCTCGTGCTACAAATGCCTGAACTGCGGTGCGACGACCGGCTGCAGCTGACCCGACTTTCCATGAAAGGCCGGCCCGACCAGCCGGCCTTTTTTCTTTCCCTAGTCGAACTTGACCTCGATGAGCGGGCTGTAGCGGACCATCCGGTCCAGGTCGTTGCGCCCCCAGGCGCGGGCGATGTGCGGAAGGATCTCTCGCCGCTCGGCTTCGTCGTCGATGATGCGGGCCGTCGCGGGCAGATCGGCTTGTGTCTTCCCCTTCAGGTGGAACGTCATGTGCGGATCCGCCTCGAGGTTGAGCAGCCAGCGGCGCTTTCTCGGATACGGCGTGCCACTGATGTAGATCCGGCCGTCGACGTTGTGGAACACGATCTCGAGCCGGCGCGGCTCGCCGCTCCGCCGGCCGGTGGTGGTGATGTCGATCGTGTGCCCATGCTCCAGGGCCGCCTCGACCGCTTCTTTGGTGACAGCCATGACAAAGGTCATATCAGCCGGCGGCCGGCTGTATTCCTTCGCGCACCTCGGCCAGGGATCGCCGCTGCCGGCCGTCGGCGTCGAAGTTGGCCGGTGACAGCCACGCTTCGTAGGCCGCCCGTCGAACCGGCCACTCCCCGTCGGTGATCGAGTACCAGGCCGTGTCGCGGTTGCGGTCTTTGACGACCATGTGCTGGCGGAACACGCCTTCGAAGGTGAAGCCAAACCGCTCCGCGGCGCGCCGCGACGGCTCGTTTTGCGCGTTGCATTTCCACTCCAGCCTGCGATAGCCCAGGTCGTCGAACGCGTGTCGTGACCACAGGTAGATGGCTTCGGTCGCCAGGCGGGTTCGCTGCAACAAGGGCGAGAACAGCAGATGCCCGATCTCGATCACGCCATGCTGCGGCACCATGCGCAGGTAGCTGCCCGCGCCGCGCGGCTCGCCGGAGGTGCGATCGACGATCGCGTAGAACAGCGGCTCGGCGGAAGCGGAGCACTCCGCGATCCAGGCGGTGAACGCCTGCTCGCTGGAAAACGGCCCATACGGCAGGTATCGCCAGAGCTCATCGGCACCGGCGACCGCCGCGTACAACTCACGAGCGTGGCGGCCGGCGTCCAGCGGCTCGAGCCGCGCTGCATTGCCCTCGATCGATTCGCGCGCCGGCAGCCGAGCGGGTTTCCAACGTAGCTCCGCCATTGCGCCATATTCTCCCGGCAGTGGACCACACCGCACCTGCCGTGCTCGAGCTCGGGCTGCTCCTGCTGCTCGCCGCACTCGCCGGCAGCGCCGCGCGGCGCGTCGGCCTTCCCGCGGTGATCGGCTACCTGCTCGTGGGCGTCGTGGTCTCGCCCTTCACGCCGGGCTACGTGGCCAACCGCGACCAGCTGTCTGTCCTTGCCGACGTCGGAGTCGTGCTTCTTCTATTCGAGGTCGGGATCGAGATCAACCCGCTGCGGCTGGCCCGGGAGCGCCGCCGCCTGCCGATGTCCGCACCGCTCCAGGTGGCCGTGACCTGGATCGTGAGCACCACAGCGTGGTCGTCAGAGCTCATGGCTGCGCCAGCTT
>WNFD01004449.1_pt1 | contig 14071 bp, 16 predicted proteins | sample 5400491 | NCBI WGS metagenome assembly WNFD01 (sample SAMN13153343, study PRJNA577476) | soil metagenome | isolation source: 120 cm saprolite under Douglas fir tree site 2 hole 2 replicate 2 | place: USA:California | collected 2015-04-18
CGCGGCTTCGGCCGGATCGTCAACATCTCGTCCGTGCACGGCCTGCGGGCCTCTCCCTACAAGGCCGCCTACGTCGCGGCCAAGCACGGTCTGGAGGGGCTGTCGAAGGTGATCGCGCTCGAAGGCGGGGCGCGCGGGGTCACCTCCAACACGGTCTGCCCCGCTTACGTGCGCACGCCGCTGGTGGAAAAGCAGATCAGCGACCAGGCCCGGCTGCATGGCATCTCCGAGGAAGAAGTGATCACCGACATCATGCTGACCGAGCCGGCCATCAAGCGGCTGATCGAGCCGGCCGAGGTCGCCGAGCTCGTGGCCTTCCTCTGCTCCGGGCCGGCGTCCTTCGCCAACGGCTCCTCCTGGGTTCTCGACGGCGGCTGGTCGGCGCGCTAACCGGTCCTGAGCGCATGGATGTGGCAACGTAACGCCTCTATCGGGCAGAGTGCCACAACCATATGAATAACCAGCCCCACATGAACGCGCTCAGGCCGTTCACACGCTGTTTCCCGCTCGCCTCCGGGGCCCCACCCACCTCCCCATCCCCCTTCACTGCGCCGCCTTCCCTCGTCGCTCGTCCCTCGCTCCTCAGTCCAGGCGGCGCCGCGCCCCTCCAGCTCGCTCAGACGAACGCGCTCAGGCCGGTGATCGCGCGGCCGACAATCAGCGTGTTGATCTCGCGGGTGCCCTCGTAGGAGTAGATCGCCTCGGAGTCGGCGACGAACCGGCCCACGTGGTTCTCCAGCAGGATGCCGTTCCCGCCGAGGAGCTCGCGGGCCCAGCCGACCGTCTCCCGCATCCGGACCGTGCAGAACGCCTTGGCCAGCGCCGAATGGTGATCCTCGGCCAGGCCTGCCTGTTGCAGCGCGGACAGCCGCGCGCACAGGCAGGCCGACGACGTGATGTTGGCCAGCATCCGGACCAGCAGGTCCTGCACCAGCTGGAAGCTCCCGATCGGGCGGCCGAACTGCTGGCGCTGGCGGGCGTAGGCCAGCGCGTGCTCGTAGGCGCCGCGACCGCAGCCGGTGGCCTGCCAGGCGACGCTGGCCCGGGTCAGGCGCAGCACCGCGGCGGTGTCCTTGAAGGAGTCCGCCCGCTGCAGCCGGTTCTCCTCCGGTACCCGGACCCCGTCCATGGTGATGTGCGCGTTCTGCACCACCCGCAGCGCGATCTTGTCGTGCATCTTGGAGGTCTCGAAGCCCGGCGTCCCCTTCTCCACCACGAACCCCTTGACCTGCCCGTCCTCCAGGGAACGGGCCCAGATGATCACGTAGTCCGCGAACGTGGCGTTGCCTATCCATTTCTTCTGGCCGTCCAGGACCCAGTCGCCGCCGTCGCGCCTGGCCGTGGTGGTCAGCCCGCCCGCGGCGCCCGATCCGACGTCGGGTTCGGTGAGCCCGAAGGCGCCGATCTTCTCCATCCGCGCCATCGCGGGCAGCCACCGCTCCTTCTGCTCCTCGGACCCGCACAGGTAGATGGACCCCATGGCCAGGCCGCTGTGCACGCCGAAGAACGTCCCGATCGACGAGTCCACCCGGGCCAGCTCCATCGCGATCATGCCGTCAAGCAGGTTGCCGCCGCCCGGGCAGCCGTACCCCGAGTAGGCTATGCCGGCGATGCCGAGCTGGCGCAGGCCGGGCATCAGGTCGTGCGGGAACTCTTCCCTGGTCCAGTAGTGGTTGATGACGGGCTGGACCGACTTCTCCATGAACTCCCTGACCCGCCGCAGCAGCTGGCGGCCCTCGGGTTCGAGCGACTGCTCGAGCAGGTAGAAGTCGGCGTCCTGGACGGCGGTCCGGTCAGCGCTTGACATGCCAGTTCTCCCTTTTCTACGGCTGTCTATGGCGCGGCGAGGAAGCCGTCCACCAACGGCGCGAGCTCGGCCGCCTCGGTGATCAGGCCGAGGTGGCCGCCGTGGTAGACGTGCAGCCGCGAATCCCGGATGAGCAGGTGCATCAGCCGGGCGTTGGCGAGCGGGATGATCGGGTCGTCGTCCCCGGCCAGGATCAGCACCGGCTGGCGCACAAACGGCAGGAACGGCACGCTGGTCCAGCCCGCCCCGGCGGTGAGCTGGTACAGGTAGCCGCGGGACGGCCCGACCCGGTTGCCGTCGTGCATCGCCGCGGCGATCGAGACGGGATCGGCCCGCGCCGACCCGCCGTAGTCTTATCGCTACCCGCAGCAGTTGACCGCCGACCGCGACGCTGCGTACCTCAGTGGTCGTGAACATAGGTTCCGGGCGCGGCGCACTGGACCGGGTAAGCCTTCGCGCCGAGCTTGCCCGGGCTCCTCTTCTGGCCGCCGCTCCGCTCGCCCAGCCAGGACGAGTAGTCCAGCCACCAACTGCCCGGCACGGTCGTCGCCGCGGCCAGGAATTCGCGCGGGTCGGCCGGGTTGGGAGAATGGTCCGGCCCGGTCTGGAAGGCGGCCTTCGGGTTGCCCGGCGGGTTGACCATGGACGCTATGTGCCCGCTGGTGGACAGCACGAACTTGACCCGCCCGCCGAGCATTTGCGTCGTCCGGTAGCACGACTGCCACGGGCACAGGTGGTCGGCCACGCCGGCGATGACGTAGGCGTCCACGTCGACCTTGGACATGTCGACCGGCGAGCCCAGCATCGTCGCCTGGTCCGGCACCGTCAGCGCGTTGGCCAGGCCCAGCTTGATGAAGTCGCGGTGCAGCGCGGCGGGCAGCCGGGTGGTGTCGGCGTTCCAGTACAAAATGTCGAACGCGGGCGGCGGGCGCCCCTGCAGGTAGTTGTTGACCCAGTAGTTCCAGATTAGGTCGTCGGGCCGCAGCCAGGCGAACACCTCGGCGAGGGCCCGCCCATCCAGGTAGCCGCGGGTGGCCGACGCCGCCGTGGCCGCGGCGGCCGTCGCCTCGTCGATGACCGCCCCGGCGGTGCCGGCCTGCTCCTGGTCGAGCACCGCCACGCCGAGGCACAGGCTGGCCAGCTCGCCCAGCCGGCCGGCGACGCTGAGGTGCGCGGCCACCATGGAGGTCGCGATGCCGCCCGAGCACAGGGCCAGGAGGTTCGCCTTCCCGGCCCCGCTGATCGCCCGGACCGCGTCGAGCGCCGCTACGACGGCGCCGCCATAGGTGTCCAGGTCCCAGTCCCGGTGCCTGGCGTCGGGGTTGCGCCAGGACATCACGAACACCTGGTGGCCCTGCGCGACGAGGAACTCGACCATGCTGCGCCCGGGCGCCAGGTCGACGAGGTAGAACTTGTTGATCATCGGCGGCACGATCAGCAGCGGGTAGCGGTAGACGCTCTCGGTCGCGGGCTGGTACTGGATGAGCTCGAACTGCTCGCTCGCGTGCACCACGCCGCCCGGCGTGATCGCCAGGTCCTTGCCCACCTCGAAGGCGTCGGCGGGCACCATCGACGGCACCCGCGGCGGACTGGCCAGATCGGACAGGAGCGCTCGCACGCCGCGCACCGCGCTCTCGCCGCCCGTGTCGATGAGGGCCTTCCAGGCGGCCGGGCTGAGCAGGGGGCTATTGCTCGGCGCGACCGCGGCGACGAGGTTGCTGAGCAGGAACTTCAGCCGCGTGTCGTCGCGCCAGCCGAGTTCGGCACCGGCCAGCAGCTCCTCGGCGGACTGGCCCGCCGCCAGGTAGGCCTGGACGCTGCGCCTGAGCCAGGCATTGCCGGTCCACGCGGGGTCGGAGAAGCGGCGGTCTCGCGGGCTGGCCGTGATCGCGGACCGGCCGGCCACGATCCGGCCGAGCTCGGCGCCGAGCCGCGCCGTCTCGCGGCCGACCAGCCGCGGGCGGCGAGCCAGCCCGGCGGCCAGCCGCAGCATCGAGCTATCCGGCCGGAGCCTGCGCACGGCGCCGAGCGCCGCGTCGGTCAGCAGCACGTCGAGCCCGCCCGCGGCGTCGACCGCGTCCTGCGCCCACGCTGTGTCTTCCGCTCGCTTCCGGGGCGCCTTGAGGCGCCGCCTTCCCTCGTCGCTCGTCCCTCGCTCCTCAGTCCAGGCGCCGCCGCGCCCCTTCAGCTCGCTCAATTGGCCTCCTCAGGTGGCCGCACCTCGCGGCGCAGGATCTTTCCGGTCGGGCCCTTGGGCAGCGCGTCCACCAGCCAGACGCGCCGCGGGTACTTGTACGCCGCGACCCTGTCCCTGGCGAACGCGCGCAGTTCCTCGGGCGTCGCGCTCGCGCCGGGCTTGAGCGCCACGGCGGCGCCGACCTCCTCGCCGAGTTCGGGGTGCGGCATCCCGATCACGGCCACCTCGGCGACGGCCGGGTGCTCGTGCAGGACCTCCTCGATCTCCCGCGGGTACACGTTGTAGCCGCCCCTGATGATCAGGTCTTTCTTGCGGTCGACGATGTAGTAGTAGCCGTCCTCGTCCACCCTGGCCATGTCGCCGGTGCGGAACCAGCCGTCGGTGAACGCCTCGGCGGTGGCCTCGGGCTTGTTCCAGTAGCCCTTCATCACGTTGTGCCCGCGGATGACGATCTCGCCGATTTCCCCGTCCGGCACGGTCTGGCCCGCCTCGTCGACGAGCCGCATCTGCACGCCCTCGACCGGCGTGCCGATCGAGCCCGGCTTTCGGACCCGGTCCGGGTGGTTGAACGACGCGACGGGGGAGGTCTCCGACAGCCCGTAGCCCTCGAGGATCATGCAGCCGAACTTCTCCTCGAAGCCGCGCAGGATCTCCACCGGCATCGAGGCGCCGCCGGAGACGCACACCCGCAGGGTCGCGGCCATCGCCGGGTCGGCCTGCGGGTAGTGCAGGATGGCGGCGTACATGGTCGGCACGCCCTCGAAGATCGTCACCGCGTCGCGCTCTATGATCTGGAGTGCCTTGGCCGGGTCGAACCTGGGCAGCAGCGTGAGGGTGCCGGCCGCCGCGACGGTCGCGTTCAGGCCGCAGGTCAGGCCGAAGACGTGGAACAGCGGCAGGCAGCCCATCACCACGTCGTCCGGATTGTTCTTCAGCAGGGTCCTCGCGGTGAGCTCGGCGTTGCGGATCAGGCCGGCGTGGGTGAGCTGGGCGCCTTTCGGCCTGCCGGTGGTCCCCGAGGTGTAGAGGATGACCGCGTCGTCCTCGCCTTGCCGACCGTGCCCTGGCTGGGCCGCTTGGCCGGGGACCGATTCGTTCAGCACGTCGGTCAGGTCGGCGGTCTCGACGGCGATCGCCTGGGCCCCGGCGTCGGCTGCGCCCTTGGCGGCTTCCCCGGCCGCCGCGTGCCAGGCCAGCACCACGCGGGCCCCGGAGTCGTCCAGGTAGTAGGCGACCTCGCGGCTCTTGAGCAGCGGGTTCATCGGCACCACGACGGCCCCGGCGGCCAGCGCACCGTAAAAGGCGATCGGGAACGCCGGCACGTTCGGCAGCATGATCCCGACCCGGTCGCCAGGTTCCACGCCGCGGGCGGCCAGCAGCGCGCTCATCCGCCCGGCGGCCTCGTGCAGCTGGGCGTAGGTGAGCACCAGATCGTCCAGCCGGAGCGCGGGGTGGTCCGGATGGCCGGCCGCAGCGTGCTCGAGCAGTGAACCAAGATTCGTCATGGCATCCTCCAGTCCGCGCCGCTGCGGCAAGTTACAGCCGTGACGGCCTCACCTGCAAGCATCCTCCTGGCAGCGGGCGGATTCAAACAACCTGATCGGCCGGAACGGACCTGGCCGGGCGCCGGCCGGGGGAGATCATCGTCAGCCCCAGGTAGAGGACCAGGGCGACCGCGAATCCCACCACCCAGTTGTAGTCGTAGAGCGGCTTGAGCGCCGGGATCAGGCCGCCCGCCGGGAACGGGCCGTTGCCCGGCGCCGACCACGCCCCGCCGACGGCCAGCAGCGCGCCCGCGGTGGACGCGACCACCGCCCGCCAGTTCCAGCCGCCGCTGTACCAGTAGGCGCCGTGCGGGCGGTAGAGGTCAGCCAGCCGCAGCTCGGTCCGGCGGATCAGCCAGTAGTCGGCGATCAGCACGCCCGCGACGGCGCCCAGCAGGCCGCCGTAGAACCCCAGCCACACGAAGATGTAGATGTGCGGGTTGGTCAGAGCCGCCACGGCTGGATCGCGATGCCGATGACCCCGGTGATCAGGCCCCCGGTGCGGAAGCTGACCAGCTTGGGCGCCAGGTTGGAGAAGTCATACGAAGGGCTGACCGTGTTCGCCGCCACGTTGACCGAAAGGGTCGCCACGACGATGGTGAACAGCGCGAACGCGATCGCCACCGGGCTGTGGAACTTCCCGGTCAGCTGGATGGGGTCCCAGATCGGCGCGCCGTAGATCTTCTGGGACGCGGCGGTGATGAGCACCGCGAGCAGCGAGAAGAACGTCATCGTGGTGGGCAGGCGAGCGCCTGGCCGAGGGCCTGCTGGCGCTGGCCGCGCCCGAAGCGGGTGAAGTCCGGCATGTTGAGCGACATCGTCGACCAGAAGGCGATCATCGCCATCAGCGAGGGGAAGAAGACGGGCCAGAACCGGCTGCCCCAGCCGAGCCTGGCCGGCTGGGAAAGCACCGCGCCGAAGCCGTGCGCCTTGGTGATCATGTACACGAGCAGCACGACGGCCGCCACCAGGACGAACGGGGCGGCCCAGTTCTCGAAGCGGCGCAGCGTGTCCATGCCGCGCACGATGATCGCCATCTCGAGCACCCAGAAGATCGCGAACGACAGCCACTGGGTCCAGGGGAACCCGCCGATGGCGGGCGTCGCGGCGGTCCAGCCGTGCCCGGCGATCGCGCCGATCAGCGTGTAGAACCCCTCCCCCCCGATCCAGGTCTGGATGCCGAACCAGGCGCAGGCGATCAGCGCGCGCAAGACAGCGGGCAGGTTGGCGCCGCGCAGGCCGAACGAGGCGCGCGCGAAGACCGGGTACGGGATGCCGTACTTGGTTCCCGCGTGGCTGTTCAGCAGCATGGGCACCAGCACGATGACGTTGGCGACCGCGATCGTGACGACCGCCTGCACCCAGTTCATCCCGATCGCGACCAGGCCGGAGGCGAGCAGGTAGGTCGGGATGTTGTGCGACATCCCGACCCACAGCGCCGCGTAGTTGTAGGTGGTCCAGGTGCGCCGGGTGATCGGCAGCGGCGCGAGGTCGCCGTTGGCGTACCCGCTGTCGCCGATCTCCTCGGTGCGGGCCAGGCTGACCCGGCCGTCGGGGTAGCGGACTTCCTCTTGGACGGGCGACGTCGTCATGCCGGGGCCTCCTCGTGCGCCTGGGGTTTCTTCCCGGGACGTCTGCCCCCATGGAGGCCGGTCAATCGCCGGCGGTCAGCCCCGGCCGACGTACGGCATCGTGGTCGCCGTGATCGTCAGGAACAGGACGTTCGCGTCCAGCGGCAGGGACGCCATGTACAGCACGGCGTCGGCGACGTGACGGGAATCGAAGGTGGGCTCGGCGGCGATGGAGCCGTTGGCCTGGAGCACGCCGCGGCTGAAGCGCTGCGTCAGCTCGGTGGCCGCGTTGCCGATGTCGATCTGCCCGCAGGCGATGCCGAATGCCCTGCCGTCCAGCGACAGGGACTTGGTCAGGCCGGTGATGGCGTGCTTGGTGGCGGTGTAGGCGATGCTGTTCGGCCGCGGCGTGTGCGCCGAGATCGAGCCGTTGTTGATGATCCGCCCGCCAGGCGGGTCCTGGCCCTTCATCATCCGCACCGCGTGCTGGGCGCACAGGAAGGCGCCGGTGAGGTTGGTGTCGACCACCTGCTGCCAGTCGGCCACGTCGATCTCATCGATCTGGGCCGCGGGACCGAACCGGCCGGCGTTGTTCACCAGCAGGTCAAGGCGCCCCCAGCGCTGCCGGACGGCGTCGAAAAGCGCCGCCACCGACGATGGCGAGGTCACGTCGGCCGGGACGACGAGCGCGGATTCGGCCGGCCAGCCGGGGTTCGCGGTCTCGGCGCTCGCAGCCGCGTTGGCGGTCTCGGCCAGCGATTCCTCGCGCCGGCCCGCCAGCGCGACCTGCCAGCCCGCGCCGAGCAGGGTCCTGGCGATGCTCCGGCCGAGCCCGGAACCGGCCCCGGTGACGACAGCCACGCTCATGGCGATGATCCCTCTCTGTGTTCGTGGACGACGGTGCTCAGGGGACGACGGTGACCGGCCAGCGGCCGGCCTTGACCAGCCGGACCGCCAGCGACCCGACCCACCGGTGACCGGCCTTGGTCGAGGCTCCCACGATGACGGCGTCGGCGCGCACCTGATCGGCCACGCGCCGCAGCTCGGTGTACGGATCGCCGCGCGCGACGACGAACGTGAGCGACAGGCCCAGGTTCCCGGCGTACTCCTCCGCCCGCCGCCGCAGGTCCGCGGCCGTGTCCTGGAGCGACTGGTCCTGCGCGGCGATCGCGCCCGCCCCGGCGCCGGCGGCCGCGCCGTACATGGCTGAGTGCTGCTCGACGTAGACGATGACCAGGCGTGCCCCCTGCCGCCGGGCCAGCCCGGCCGCGTACGCCCCGGCCCGCAGGGAGGTGACGGAATCGTCGACCCCGACCAGGATGACCTTGGGCCCGTCGGTGCCCAGTTCGAAGGCTCCGCCTTCCGCATCCGCCACAGCCGAATTATAGGTACGAACCCTCAGTCCGAACGGGCCGCGGTGACAGCGCTTCCGCAGCGCACACCAGAACCGGGGGCCCGTCTCGGCTGGGTAATCTGGCAGGTATGGATGAGAATCGTGCCCGCCGGGTCACCGACGCGCTGAGAGACCGTGGCATCAACGCGCACCTGAGGAAGTCCGGGATCGACGCGTACGCGGTGCAGGTGCCCGCGGGCGGCGGGCGTGAGGCCGTCTGGGGTGCCGAAGGCACCACGGGCCTGGAAGCCGAGGTCCTGCTCGACGGGGACCTAGTCGGCTTCGTGCCGGAGATCCCGGGCTCGGATACGTTCGACGAGGCCCAGATCGTGGACGCCATCGCTCGAGCCGACTACGACGAGCCCGTCGGGCGGGAACTTCCCGAGGCCCCTTCGCCTGCGACCCCGCTGGCCAGGGAGGGCGGCGTGTTCCGCCGCTTCATCGAAGGCTTCCGCTACGACTCCGAGTCCTCCGCAGACTCCGAATAACACCATTTGAGAGCCGGTCAGCCGGCATGAGGCACCCACGCGGTGGGAGGCTATACGGGTGCGTTTGGCGACATGGAACGTGAACTCCGTTAAGGCACGGCTGCCCAGGTTGCTCGAGTGGCTGGCCGAGACCGAACCCGACATCGTCTGCTTGCAGGAGACCAAGGTCGCGACCGCCTTGTTCCCCGCGGCCGAGGTCGGCGAGCTGGGTTACGAGGCGGCGGCGCACGGCGATGGCCGGTGGAACGGCGTGGCGCTGCTGTCCAGGGTCGGCCTCGAAGACGTCACCCTGGGTTTCCCCGGTGAACCAGCTTATGAGGGCGAGCCGGGCGAGCTCGCCCTGATCGACGAGCCCGGCCTGCGCCGGCCGGAGGCCCGCGCCATCGGCGCGAACTGCGGCGGGATCCGGGTCTGGTCGCTGTACGCGCCGAACGGGCGGACGCCCGAATCCGCCCATTACGCCTACAAGCTCGACTGGTTCGCGGCGCTGCGGACCGCGCTCGCCGCCGAACTCGCCCGCCAGCCGCAGCTGGCAGCGTGCGGCGACTTCAACGTGGCGCCGACCGACGACGACGTGTGGGATCCGGCGGTGTTCGTCGGTTCCACCCACGTCACGCCGCCCGAACGGCAGGCGCTGGCCGACCTGCGGGCGCTCGGTCTGCGGGACGTCGTGCCCACCCCGATGAAGGGACCGCACCCCTTCACGTACTGGGATTACCGGGCCGGCATGTTCGCGAAGAACAATGGCATGCGCATCGACCTGGTGTACGCGACCGAGGCCGTGGCTGGCCGGGTGCGGGCGGCGTACGTGGACCGCGAGGCCCGCAAGGGCAAGGGGCCGTCGGACCACGCGCCGGTCGTGGTGGACCTCAGCTGAGGATGCTGGACCTCAGCTGAGGATGCGCGCCGCGTTGTCGTGCAGCACCGCGCTCATGACCTCGGCCGGCAGGTCCAGGGCCTCGAGCTCGGACAGGCACCGTTCGGGCGTGAAGAAGGGGTAGTCGCTGCCCCACAGGAACTGACCGGACAGCCGCCCGCGCAGCTCGCGGATCACCTCGGCCGGGATACGCCGCGGAGACCAGCCGGAGATGTCGATGTACACGTTGGTCTTGTGCAGCGCGATGGCGATCAGGTCCATCTGCCAGGGCCAGCCGAAATGCGCGGCCACCAGGGTGAGGTCAGGGTGTGCCGCGGCTACCGGGTCGAGCTTGAGCGGGTGGGCCAGGTCGATCCTGATGCCCTGGCCGCCGGGCTGGCGTGCGCCGATGCCGCTGGTTCCGGTGTGGAACAGGGCCAGCAGGCCGTGCCGCTCGCAGGCCGCGAAGATCGGCCAGTACTGCGGATCATCAGGTGCGAAAGCCTGCAATGACGGGTGGAACTTAACCCCGCGCAGCCCGAGCGAGGCTATGTTCGCCACCTCGGCCACGGCCGCCTCGCCCTTGTGCGGGTCGACCGAGCCTAGCCCGGTGAATACGTCGGGGTAGTCGCGGCACGCGGCGGCTATCGTCTCGTTCGGCACCCGCGGGCGCCCGGTCGCCGTCTCCGCGTCCCAGGCCAGCAGGACCGCCTGCACCTCGAGGCGGCGGTACAGGGCCGCCAGCTGGTCAAGTGACTGCCGCTGCGCGGGCGACCGGAAATAGGCCTCAGCCGCCTCAACGTACCCGGCCATGCTGCCGTCGAGCCAGTCCGGGGTGGGCAGGTGCACATGGAAATCGATCGCGCGCAACGACACCCGACCTACCCTAATCCGATGCCCTGGCCGTCCAGGTAGGCCGCCGGAATCTTCTTGGGACCACCATGCACCAGGCGTCGATGAGCAGCTCGCGCAGTTTCGTCCTCGTCGAATACCGGCAGCCGGGCGCGGACCCAGTTGTACCGCTCGTCGCTGCGCAGCGGCATCATGAACTTGCCCGGCTCGCTGGCGACCAGGGCGGCGCGCTCTTCCTTAGGGAAGCCGAATCCCAGCCGTTCCTCATCGGCCGAGACCGCGGCGTAGACGAGCCCGCCGGCACGGAACTTGGTGCTGTCCCCGATGAGGTGCTCGGTGGTACGCGGCAGCGACATCGCGATCCGGCGCACGTCCTCGACGGTGGCCACAGCGCATCTGTCCTCGGTTTCCTGGCCGCATGTGTCTCACTCAGGGGCCGCATCGAGCCAGGCGACGGCACGGCCCGGACCGCCTGACATGGTAACCACCTGGCCACCGAAGGCGAGCAATCCGCCCCCATCCATGGTCAGGACGGCTCAACCAAGATATAATTTATGTTGCTGATATCAATTCAGCGCGATATATCCGATTCGGAACGGATACCACGTCATGGCCAAGACCCTACTGGACCTAGATGAGAATCTTCTCGCCGAAGCCGCCGCGACGCTAGGGACCAAGACCAAGAAGGACACCGTCACGCTCGCACTCCAGAAGGTCAGCGAGGAAGCGCGCGCCCGGCGGGCCGGCGCGCTCGAGGACCTGCTCGCAGCGGCGGACGCCGACGGATTCGACTACGGCCGACTGGAAGACCTCGATCAGTGAGGTACCTGATCGACACCAGCGCTCTGGTGCGAATCCTGCGCCGTCAGGTAGACGAGTCCTGGCATGAGCAGGTCACGCACGGCAAGGTGGCCATCTGCGACCCCGTTCTCACCGAAGCGCTGACGATCGCCCGGGCAACCGAGTACGAACGCATCAGGACGGATCTGCTGGAGGCCTACCCCTGGGTACCAGTGCCCGATCGTGCGTGGGAAACCGTGCACAGCGTCCAGGCCCGGCTCGCCGCCAAGAGCCAGCATCACGGGCTCTCCGTGGCGGATCACTTGGTTGTGGCGACCGCATTGCATCATCACCTGACGATCCTGCACGAGGACGCCGACTTCGGCACCGCCGCCGCGGTCGTCCCTGACATCCAGCAGCAGCGTATCCTCACCGGCGACACCGACACGCAGGGTGCTGCCGCCTGCGAGTAGCATCCGCTGATGCCCGTCAGCGAGCCCGAGCACGAAGAGGACGACGTCCGCTTCCTTGCCCTGCATGGTGTGCACGGTCCCGATGTGGTCATTGAGGAAATCTTCCGGGGCGTCGCGGAACTTGCGGCGGACGAGCCCTCTGCAGGGGCCGACCACATCACGGAACGGGCTCAGCACGTAGATCCGTTCGAAGCTGACGTCGCTGCCCAGATGCAGCCGTCGCAGGATGCGCGCCACGGCGTCGCCCTGGGCGGGAACCCATTTGCCCTCACTCGCACCGGTCACGTCGACCCAGCTGCTGGGGGGATAGTCCGGCAGCGATCCGCCCGGAAAGGGCACCTCTCGTGTGCTGTACACCATCCGTCCCGCGTATGCGATCGTGTTCGAAGCTGCGCAGCGCTCCGGCCAGGTGCAGCCCGTCGAGCCCCCAGCAGGCGCCGAGGTAGGCGGGAACCGAGGTGTCGGCGTAGCTGACCCGCCGTTCGGCCCAGAACTCGGTGTCGAACCGGGAAAGCGCGATGTCGGTCACGAACGCGGCGGACCCCTCCGCGGAGCGCCGGGCGGCCGTCAGGCACTCCGCCAGCGCCGGCACCGCGGCAATCTCCTCGTCCGCCAGCGCCTGCGCCACGGCGGCCGAGAATGCCTCGTCCCCGTGCCGTCCGGCGAACCAGCTGGAGTACCGCAGCCCGTCAAGGTTGTGCCGCCAGCCGGCCAGGAACCGGTAGGACAAGATGCCGCCGTGATAGAGGAATTCGCGGTAGAAGTCGGTCGCGCCGAACGGCGCGAAGATACAGCGCAGCGCCGGCGGAGCCAGCATCGCGGCCTGGATCTGCAGCCAGGCGAAATACGAGATGCCGAACGTCCCCACCGAGCCGGAGCACCACGGCCGGCCGGCCAGCCACGCGATGCGCGTCCGCGGCGTCGCGTGCCTCCGCGGGCCCATCGCCGGGTAGTACCCGGAGGATTTCCGGGTGCCGCGCACGTTGAAGACGCCGTGCGCGTACCCGCGGCGGGCGAAGAAGCCGGGGTCGCCGGACTCCATCCAGCCCCGCTGCCTGCTGAACCCCTCCGGCATCAGCGGCCCGGCCTGGAACTCGTTGCTGTACGGGTGGAGCCCGGCGATGACCGGCACGGGCGCGTCCGTGACCGGCCGGACGACGAAGCCGGCCAGGACGTTGCCGTCGGGTAGCGGTATCCGGACGTCCGGATCGGTGACGATGTCGAACTGGCGCGGGGACAGGCTCCAGTCAGGTGGCGGGCCGGCTGCCTGCGGACGTGCGCACGGCAAGGTACCTGAGTCTGCCGGATCGGAGCGGCACGGGCGGTCGATGGGAGGGCGGTGTGCCGGGCAGATGCCCGTGTGCCGTGTCGCTGGCCGGTGAGGACCAGCCAGGCGGTTCGGTGGGCCTGGCGGCGCCGCGGGTCTCCCGGCCGGGGCGCGGTACGCCCCGGCCGGGAGATGATCGCATGGGTTCCCGGGGTGGGCCCCGGGGGTGCGGGCTGCTGGGTTAGAGCCAGCCGCAGTGTTCGGCCATGCGGATGGCGTCGACGCGGTTGCGGGCGCCGGTCTTGGCGATGATGCTGGAGATGTGGTTGCGGACGGTGCCGGCCGCCAGGAAGAGCTTGCCGGCGATCTCGGCGGTGGGGGCGCCGGCGGCGGCGAGCCGGAGCACGTCGCATTCGCGGGGGGTCATCGGGTTGGCGGGGCAGTCCAGGGTGGCGAAGGCCACGTCGGGGTCCAGGACTTTCAGGCCCTGGGCGACCTGGCGGATGGCCTGGCTGAGGTGCTGCGGGGTGGTGTCTTTGAGGACGAGGCCGGCGGCGTGCGCGGCGACCGCCTGGCGCAGGTCGCGCGGGTGGGGCCGGGTGGCCAGGATGAGGGTGCGGCAGGACGGGGTCAGGGTGTGCAGAGCATGGACGACGGCCAGGTCGTCGTGCCAGGCGAGGGCGTCGTCGATGACGGCGACGTCGGGCCGCAGCGCGTACACCGCGGGCAGCACCCGCTGGTGGCAGTCGAGTTCGGCGACCACCTCGATGCCGGGTTCGCGGGCCAGGCAGGCCGCCAGCCCGGCCCGGATCAGCGGGACGCGGTCGGCGATGAGGGTCCGGA
>WNFD01014421.1_pt1 | contig 14071 bp, 13 predicted proteins | sample 5400491 | NCBI WGS metagenome assembly WNFD01 (sample SAMN13153343, study PRJNA577476) | soil metagenome | isolation source: 120 cm saprolite under Douglas fir tree site 2 hole 2 replicate 2 | place: USA:California | collected 2015-04-18
TGCGCCGCAAGGTCGCGACCGCTGCGCTTGAGCTTGTCGCAGGCTTCCTCGCGCCACTGCCTGGCATCGCAGCCTTGCGGCACCGTCCAGGCCACACCCGCCGTCATTCCACGGCTGCGCAGGAGCCGGCCGACCTCGAGCGCCGCCACCCCCGACCCGCCCGGTGAATGGAAAAAGATTCGCAGCTTGCGATTTCCAAGCCGGTTCAACACCGCGCGCAGACGACGCGGCGCGTCTGCATCGAAGGTCCCTTCGGCGGCGATCCATTCGTCGCAGTCGCGGCCGCACGCATGGGGGTCGCCCTTGGCAATGAAAAAGGCAATCGGCGGCAGCGGACTCGGCTTGGGCTTCGCCGGCGTCGCTGCGAGTGCTGCGGGCTTTGCCGGCGTCGCTGGGAGCACTTTCGCCGGCGTCGGTGGGAGCAGTTTTGCCGGCGTCACTACCGGCGTCGGCGGGATTGCCCGGGTCCCAGGCGAGGGCCACGAAAATCCGGGCATGCTCGGCGACATCGGCGGCGGGCTAGCGGCTTTGGGTGCCTGCGCAAAAACCGCCAGCAAAGCGCGCCGCATGGCCTCCCCCCGGATCGCGCGACGATAGCAGGACTCCGGGATGGGCAGAAGGCATCGTTTCGTTCAACCACAGGAAGTTCGGAGGTGGGGGAATGGCGGTTCACGGGCGGCGCGGAATGCACTATATCCCCCCGACGCTTACCTGCGTTCGTAGGCAGCGAGTGAGCTACAGGAGCAGATGATGGTCGCGTTGACCTTCCCCGACGGCGCACGCCGCGAATATCCCGACAACACCACCGGCCTCGACGTCGCGAAGGGAATCTCCCCTTCGCTGGCGAAGCGCACGGTCGCGATGGCGCTCGACGGCGCGCTCGCCGACCTCGCGGATCCGATCCGCAAGGACGCCAGGATCGAATTCTTGACCCGCGAGGACCCGCGCGCGCTGGAGCTCGTCCGCCACGACGCCGCGCACGTGCTCGCCGAGGCCGTGCAGACGCTGTGGCCCGGCACCCAGGTCACCATCGGCCCGGTGATCGAGAACGGCTTCTATTACGACTTCTTCCGCAACGAGCCGTTCACCCCGGAGGATTTCCCCGCGATCGAGAAGAAGATGCGCGAGATCATCGCGCGCGACAAACCCTTCACCAAGGAAGCGTGGTCGCGCGAGCAGGCGAAGAAGGTGTTTCGCGACAAGGGCGAGCTCTTCAAGGTCGAGCTGGTGGACGCCATCCCCGAAGGCGAGGAGATCAAGATCTACAAGCAGGGCGACTGGTTCGACCTTTGTCGCGGCCCTCACATGACTTCGACGGGCAAGATCGGCAACGCCTTCAAGCTCATGAAGGTCGCGGGCGCCTATTGGCGCGGCGATGCCAGGAACCCGATGCTCACCCGCATCTACGGCACCGCCTTTGCCAAGCAGGAGGATCTCGACGCCTATCTCAAGCAGATCGAGGAAGCGGAAAAGCGCGACCATCGAAAACTCGGGCGCGAGATGGATCTCTTCCATTTCCAGGAGGAAGCGCCGGGCTCGGTGTTCTGGCACCCCAAGGGCTGGACCCTGTTTCAGGCGCTCGAGAACTACATCCGCCGCCGCCAGAGCGCGGCCGGCTACATCGAGGTGAACTCGCCCCAGCTCATGGATGCGCAGCTATGGGTCACGAGCGGGCACATGCAGGCCTATGGCGACCTCATGTTCCTCACGCAAAAGCGCGAGGAGGACGAGCGCGTCTACGTCATCAAGCCGATGAACTGCCCGGGCCACGTGCAGATCTTCAAGAACGGATTGAAGTCGTACCGCGATCTGCCGCTGAAGCTTGCGGAATTCGGCAAGGTGCACAGGTTCGAGCCGTCCGGCGCGCTGCACGGGCTGATGCGCGTGCGCGCCTTCACCCAGGACGACGCGCACATCTTCATCACGGAGGAGCAGATCGCCGGCGAAGTCCTTGCGGTGAATGATCTTATCCTCTCGATCTATGAGGACTTCGGCTTCCCCGACGTCACCATCAAGTTCTCCGACCGACCGGAGAAGCGCATCGGCGACGACGCGGTGTGGGACAAGGCCGAGGCGGCGCTGATGGCAGCGCTCAAGGCGTCGGGCCGGCCGTGGTCCTTGAACAAGGGCGAAGGCGCGTTCTACGGGCCAAAGCTCGAATACGTGCTGCGCGACGCCATCGGCCGCGACTGGCAGTGCGGCACCATCCAGGTGGACCTCAATCTGCCGGGCCGGCTCGGCGCCTTCTACATCGACGATCACTCGAACAAGGTGACCCCGGTGATGCTGCACCGGGCGATGTTCGGCTCGCTCGAGCGTTTCACCGGCATCCTGATCGAGCACTATGCGGGCCACTTCCCGCTCTGGCTCGCGCCCACCCAGGCGGTCGTCGCCACCATCACCGCGGACGCCGACGACTATGCGCGCCAGGTGATCGCGGCGGCGCGGCGCATGGGCCTGCGCGTCGAGGGCGATCTGCGCAACGAGAAGATCAACTACAAGGTCCGTGAGCACTCGCTCGCGAAAGTCCCGGCGCTGCTCGTCGTCGGCAAGAAGGAGGCGGCCGACCGCACGTTGTCGATCCGCCGGCTCGGCAAGGAGGGCCAGCAGGTGATCGGCCTCGACGCCGCGCTCGCCGCGCTCGCGGACGAAGCGGTCCCGCCCGACGTGCGGCGCATGAAGGCGGCGGCGTAGCGTCAGCAGCGATATCGGCGCGTCTTGGCCTTGCGGGGGACGCGGTCACGGCAATCCCTTGGGGCCACGAAGACCGGCGCGACGGACGGCGGCTGCTGGATCATGCGGCCGATCGGCGGGTCGACGAAGCGATCGCGTTCGCGGCCGGCCAAGTCGCTTCCGGAGAGGGGCGCGGCGTTGGCAGCCGAAAGCGTTGCAAACGCAAGAATGGCGGCGACGCGCCAGTTCGACGCACTCATGACTTGCACCTCCGACGCTCCAACGCGCGCGGCGGATGTCAGCGCGCCAGCACCTCGATCTCGCCGTCGACGCCGGTGATCACCTTGAACGCGCGCTCATAGGTCTTGCCGTCGTTGCGCGCGATCGCCCGGTAGTCACCCTCGGCGAGGATCACTTTCGGGAAGGCGCCGATCGATTCCTTGATCACGTCGCCGCCCGGCGTGAGCACCGACCAGTTGGTGTTGGCGAGCGCCTCGCCGCCGCGCTCACTCACCAGCTTGAGCATGATCACCGCGGCGCGATGGGTCACCGTCACGTCGGTGAGCCGGCCGGTCTGCACGCGGATATCGGAGCGAATGACCGAATTGCTGTCGCCGTAATTGGAGACGATGTGATAGGTGCCTTCGGGCAGCACCGCCACGTCGCCGGTCATGATGCCGGACGCGATCGCGCGCTTGTCGCCCGGCTCGAACTGGCTGCCGCGAAACACGTCGAACGAGATCTGCCCGGACGGGATACGCACGTCACCGACACGGCCCTCCATGCGCAGGCCGCCCGCGGGAATTTCGAAGACTTCGCGCGTCACATCCGACTTGAGGTGCACGGTTCTCGCCGCGCTCGCGAGGCCGAAGGTGACATGCACGACGTAGTCGCCCGGCGGCAAGGCGAAGCTCGCGGTCGCCGATTTTTCTTCCTTGAGCGGGCGAAACGCGCCGGTCTGGTCCGGCTTGACCGGATAGATCCGCCACAGCAGGCCGGAATTGATCGCCTGCGCGACCTCGCGGCCGTAGCGCGCGCTCACCACGAGGCCGACCTGACCGCTCGGAGGCGGCGCGGCCGCGGGCGCGCTCGCGGGCGGCGCACCAGGCGCAATCACCGGCGCGCCGCCGGGCGACAAAAGGGCTCCGCCGGGCGAAGCCGCGGGCCCGCCGGACGGCGCAAACTGCTGGACACCTGGCGACAGAGAGCGGGACTGCTGCGCCGACGCCGTGGCCGGCATCAGCACCCCCAGCGTCAGAGCGGCCCCCGCACAGAGCAGCCGCGTGCCCGTCCCCTTGGTCCCCGTCATACGGGCGCCGTTTTCGGACCAAATCGGGGCAATTTCAAGCCGAGCCCGTCGCCCCTTTCTGGCTTTGTCCCAGCATGCTAGCGCATGTTACGGCCCGGAGTTGGACGATGCGCGATGCCTTGAACTTGCTGAAAACCCGCCGATCGGTGAAGCCGATCGAGCTTGCCGGGCCCGGGCCTTCGCCGGCCGAGGTCGAGACCCTGCTCACCGTCGCGTCCCGCGTGCCCGACCACGGCAAGCTCGTGCCCTGGCGCTTCATCGTGTTCGACGGCGCGGCGCGGCTGAAGGCCGGCGCGTCGATTGCGGCGGCGTTTCGCACCAAATATCCCGACGCGAAGCCGGAGCAGGTCGAGTTCGAGAGCCGGCGGCTCGCACGCGCGCCCCTCGTGGTCGCGGTGGTGAGCCGCGCCGCGCCGCATGTCAAAATCCCCGAATGGGAGCAGGTGCTCTCGGCCGGCGCCGCCGCCATGAGCCTGGTGTTCGCCGCCCATGCGCTCGGCTTCGCCGCCAACTGGATCACCGAATGGTACGCCTATGACCGCGCCGTGCTCGACGCGCTCGGGCTCGCGCCGCACGAGAAGATCGCGGGCTTCATCCATATCGGCCGGCCGGCGCAGCCCGCAGACGAGCGTCCGCGCCCGCCGCTGTCGGATATCGTGACACGCTACGGCCATTGAGACGCAACGATGTTCTACGAGACTGCGAAGAACGACCACGGCCTTCCCTACAATCCGTTCAAGGCGATCGTGGCGCCGCGGCCGATCGGCTGGATCAGCGCGATGAGCGCCAAGGGCGAGATCAATCTCGCGCCCTACTCGTTCTTCAACGGCCTGACCGACCATCCGCCCACCGTGATGTTCGCGAGCGAAGGCCGCAAGGATTCGGTCGTCTTCGCCGAGGAGACCAAGGAGTTCGTGTGCAATCTCGCGACCTGGGAGCTGCGCGAGCAGATGAACGAGACGTCGGCGCCGTTCGCGCGCGGCGTCAACGAGATGGAAAAGACCGGCCTCGAGGCCGCGCCCTCGCGCATGGTCAAGCCGCCGCGCGTGAAGGCGTCGCCCTGCGCGCTCGAGTGCAAGTGGCTGCAGACCGTGCGGCTCTCCGACATCGAGGGCCGTCTCACCGAGCGCTACGTCGTGTTCGGCCAGGTGGTCGGCGTCTATATCGACGACGCTTTCATCCGGGACGGGAAGCTCGACACGGCGGCCATGCGGCCGATCGCCCGCGCCGGCTATCACGATTATTTCGTCGGCACGCCGGAAACGAAATTTTCGTTGCGGCGGCCCAAGGGCGGCGGCGATTGATTGCCCGACGCTGCGTCGCCTTTGCGACACTCGAACCTGGACCCGCGTCACGACGTTAACATTGCGGGACGGCGGATGTTTTCTTTCAGCGCTTGGCCGCCTCCTGATCCTGGACGGCCGCTTTTCCGTCACGGTCGCCCGTTAACGTTTTTACCATGACGGCATCGGCCGCTTGTGCGGCCGCAAGATTGGATCGATTCTTTTCGAGCGGATTTGACCGTGTTGGACGTTTTGGGACGGCAAATGTTGAGAGACCTGACAGGAAACGGGGACGGCTCGTCCGACGTCGGAAGTATCGAGCGCGTGCGGCCGTCCGGCCGTCTTTCGATCGGGCTTGCGCTGTCGGGCGGCGCCGGCCGAGGCTTCGCGCATATCGGCGTCGTGCGCACGCTCGTCGCCAACGGCATCATCCCCGACGTGATCACCGGCACATCGATCGGCGCCGTGATCGGCGGCGTCTACGCCGCCGGCCATCTCGACGGATTCGAGGAATGGGCGCGCCTGCTCACGCGCCGTCGCGTCTTTGGCTATCTCGATTTCAGCCTTGGCGGCTCCGGTCTCATCGGCGGCGAGCGGCTGTGGTCGAAGATGGAGACGACGCTCGGCGACATCACCTTCCAGGACCTGCCGCTGCGCTTCGCCGCGATCGCGACCGAGATCGGCACCAATCATGAAATCTGGCTCACGCGCGGCCGCGTCGCCGACGCGCTGCGCGCGACTTGCGCGCTGCCCGGAATCTTCCCGCCCTCGCGCATCGGCGGCCGCTGGCTGATGGACGGCGCCCTGGTCAACCCGCTGCCGATCTCGGCGGCGCGCGCGTTGGGCGCCCGCATGGTGATCGGGGTCAATCTCAATGCCGACAATTTCGGACGCGGCACCATCATCCAGGATCATGGGCCGGACGAGGAGGACGATCTGCGGCGCGCGGCCCTCAAGACAAAGCGCGGATTGCGCGGGCGCGCCGAGCGCCTGCTCACACGGCAATTCTTCGGAGCGCCGGGCCGGCCTGGCCTCTCCACCGTGATGATCGACGCCTTCCAGGTGGTGCAGGACCGCATCACGCGGGCGCGGCTCGCAGGCGATCCGCCCGACGTGCTCATCAGCCCGCGGCTCGCCCGCATCAATCTGTTCGATTTCCACCGCGCGGTCGAAGCGATCGCGATCGGCGCCGAGGCGACCGAGAAGGCGCTGCCGTCGATCACCGAGGCGATCGAGACGCTCGCGTGACGCTCACGCGGCCAGCCCGCGCTTGTCGCGGGCTTCCACGCCTTGGCGGCCGGCGCATCCAGGAACGGGACATGCCGGAATTTTCCAGTCGTCATCCGCTCCATCAGCTCGGCGACGGTATCACCCATCGTGCACGTGACGACCTTGCGCGTCATCGCCTCTGAGATCGGCCCCTGCAGCGCGGCGGTGCCGTTCTCCGCGACCGCGCGCACGATGTCGCGCTCGGAGAGAATTCCGACGATGCGGCGATCGGCGCCGGTCACGACCAGCGCGCCGATGCGGCGCGTGTTGAGCAGATGGACCGCGTCGCCCAGCGTGGTCGTGGGCTCGGTGGTGACGACGTCACTGCCCTTATGGGCGAGGATTGCTTGGACTGTCATTGGGTCGCCTCCCTTCGGTCGCGACGATGATCGTCGAGACCTTCCGTTGCTCTCTTGCAACGATCTGGTCGGCGTCGTGTTCCCGGTCGGGCCGCGCGGCTCGGTCGGCTCCACGGACGGCCGACTCCTTCATGCAAACAATATGAGACGAAACCGGCGCCGCGGAAAGAGCCGCACCGGCCGGCATCGCAGTGCAGCACGATTATGCTTCAGTGCAGCATGCGATCGCCGTCCGCCCCTCCGTTACCATCGACATGCGAATGCGCGACGATCGGATCGAACAGCGCAAACAGAACGAGGCCGGCGACGAAGCCGCCGATGTGGGCCTGCCACGCGACCGCCTGATCGAGGCCGGGCACCGGAACGGAGCCCGTGCCGAACAGGATGTTGAGGCCGAACCAGACGACGAGAAACGCGATGATGCGCGCATCGCGCAACGCAGTCATGAGCGGGGCGGCGGGCACGCGATATGCCGCCTCGTCGGCGCTGCGAAACAGCCCGAGCGGGCCGCCGCGCTGAAACACGAAGCGGATCGCCGCCGCCATGAAGCCCGAGACCGCCGCCGAGCATCCGATCACCGCCTCGCGCCCGCCGGGATGGGTGGCAAGATGCGCGGCCGCCCCCGCCGCGGCGGTGACCGCGAAGAACGCAATGAAGCGCGCGGTGCCGAAGCGGCGCGCCACCGCCGTCCCGAACGGCAGCAGCCACACCGCATTGACGGTGAGGTGCATCGCGTCGCCGTGGATGTACGCGTAGGTGACGAAGGTCCAGATATCTGCCGCCCATCCGCCGGGAAATACGCCGTCCGGCAGCGAGTCGTCGTAGCGCACCGGAATGAACGCGAAGGTCGCCAGCAACTCGCGATCCTGCTCGTCCGACAGCCCATAGGCGCGCAGCAGATGCACGAGCACGCATACCATGATGGTGCCGACGACCACGGCCGGCACATTGAAGATCGGTTCGGAGCGCTGGGTCACGCGGGGGAGTCCGATGGGGCCGGGCAGAGATAGGGGTTCGTGCCCGCCGGGGCAAGCATGCCGCGGCGACGCAGGGACGTCCTTGCGACGCCGATGCACCTTGCCCGGTAAACGACCTTCGTGAAACAAGCGATGGCATCAGGCCTTCGTGGGGAGAATGCAAAGATGAAAGTCTGCAGACGTCTTCGTTGTGCGGTGTCGGGCGCTTCTCTGTTCGCGCTCGCGGCGCTCGGCTTGCTGGCGTGCGGGTCGGCGTCCGCGCAGACCAATCCGCCGTGGCCGGCCCGCAACGTCTCGGTGATCGTGCCGCTCGGGGCGGGCAGCGCGAGCGACGTCATCGCGCGGGTCGTCATGGAGCAGGTCGGAAAACAGCTCGGCCACACGTTCATCGTCGAAAATCGCCCCGGCGCCGGCGGTACGATCGGTGCCAACGCGGTCGCCAAATCGCCGCCCGACGGCTACACGATCCTCGCCTACGGCGCGATGGCATCGGCGCATGCGCTCTATTCGAAGCTGCCCTACGATACGCTCAACGATTTCGTCCCCGTCATCTCGCTCGGGCAGCAGCCGCTCGTCATCGTGACCTCGCCCGCGAAGGGTTACAAAACGCTGGCCGACCTGATCGCCGCCGGCAAGGCGAAGCCCGGCGCGCTGAATTACACCACCGCGGGCGTCGGATCTGCATCGCATTTCGGCGCCGAACGGCTGCGCGCCAGCGCCGGGTTCGAGGCGCAGCACATTCCGTTCAAGGGCGCCGGCGAAGCGGTGACCGAAGTCGTCGCCGGCCGCGCCGATTTCAGCGTGCAGCTGTTCACCACGACGCTGCCGCTTCTGCGCGACGGCAAGCTCGTCGCGCTTGCGGTCAGCGCGCCGCGGCGTACCAGCATCCTGCCGGAGGTGCCGAGCACGATCGAAGCGGGGCTGCCGCCCAATTCGGTCTATCCGTTCTACAGCGCGCTATACCTGCCGGCGAAGACGCCGCGCGAGATCGTCGAGAAGCTTCATCGGGAAACCGCGAAGGCGCTCGAGGCGCCCGAAGTGCGCGGGCGTCTCGTGACGCTCGGCGTCGAGCCGATGGCGATGAGCATCGAGCAGTTCGACGCGTTCTTCCGTGAGGACGTCGCGGCCAATACCGCGCTGGTGAAGGCCGCCCACATTCCGCAGCAGTAGGTGCAGAAAAGCGGCGCAGATAAAGCAAGGGAGGGCTTTGTGGGCCCTCCCTTGGTCACATCCTCTCGCCTCCCCGGCTTGAGGTCACGCGCGACACTAGGTGCGCCGCGCCGCGCTGCCAAGCGCGGCCGCGTCTTAACGCTAACTACCGCGACCTTACCGCCACGCGCTGCGCACATGGCGCGCGGCACGGCTTCTGCTCCCTCCTCATCAAAAGGCGAAAACCCGCGCGCCGCTGTCCCGATCGGAGACATCGGCGGCGCGGGCGAACCCAAGATGAGACAGGGCTGTCCCGTGAAGACCGCGCCGACGCGTAGATTGTTTGCATACTGGAACGAGCGCCGCGGCACGCGGCTTGCGCCCGAGCGCGGCGACATCGAGCCGGGCGCGATCCGCGATGTGCTGGGCAACAGCTTCATCATCGCGTTCGATCCGCCCGCGGATCATCCGTTCCGCCTCGCCGGCACGAAAGTGTGCGCGCTGTTCCGACACGAGCTCAAGGGCGAGCCCTTCGGCGCGCTGTGGGACGAGGCGAGTCGCAAGATGATGCGCGAGACGGTGGCGATCGTCGCCGACGAGGCGGGTGCCGTGGTCGCCGACGCGTCCGCCACCACCGCGGAAGGGACCCTCGACCTCGAGCTGCTGCTGTTGCCGCTCTATCACCGCGGCAAGCGGCACGTGCGCCTCCTCGGCGCGCTCACCCCGGTGACGGTGCCGTACTGGCTCGGCCTCGTGCGGGTCACGACGCTGACCCTGCACGCGCTGCGCCATGTCGGTCCGATGGTCGAGACGATCGAGCCGCGGCGCTTCGGCAAGATTGCCAGCCCCCGCCGGCACCGGCGCGGACTGACCGTCTACGACGGCGGGCGCAACTGACCGTTTACGTCCGGACGCGCAACGCCAGCGTTGCTTTTCGCTCACCGCACGCGGTCGCCGATGGCGACGTTTCCTAACGGGCCGTTAACTCGGACCTCCTAGGCTTCCCTGCGACGGATCCGACAGGGCGAATGGCGCGATGGCACTGCCGCAGGCCAAACCAAGAATCCTGCCGTTGGCGCAGGAGCGCCGCCGATTTCAGCGCGTGCGCATCAATCTGCTCGGCCGCTACATGCTCGCGGATCGCCGCGAGTATCCGTGCCAAGTCGCCAACATGTCGCCGGGCGGCATGGCCGTGATCGCGCCGGTGAGCGGCCAGCAAGGCGAGCGCGTGATCGCCTATATCGATCATGTGGGCCGGCTCGAGGGCACCATCGCCCGGCTCTATCAGAACGGCTTTGCGATGACGGTCGCGGCGACGCCGCGCAAGCGCGACAAGCTCGCCGCCCAGCTCACCTGGCTCGCCAACCGCCACATCCTGAACCTGCCGGAAGACCGCCGGCACGGCCGTATCATTCCGCGCCGGCCGGTCACGCACCTCGTCATGCCGAACGGCGTCCACCTCACCTGCCGCATCATCGACCTTTCGCTCTCCGGCGCCGCGATCGCGACTGACGAGCGGCCGGCGGTCGGGGTCCTGGTCACGCTCGGCACCGTCCAGGGCCGCGTGGTGCGCCACCTCGAGGAGGGCTTCGCGGTCGAGTTCACGCGGCTGGGGCACCCCGACTTCCTCGAAGAGAGCATTTGCGGGGCGTAAACGCCTTCGCTCAACTTTTGCCATCGAGCGCGCGGGCCCTTGCGGCCCGCGCTGCTTTTTTGCGGCCGTAACGGCGGGCTCGGCGCGCCGGAATCCTTAAGCCCCAATCGCTGCGCGAAGCGCTCGGCCCGCATTGACCGGGCTTTGCATCCTTAAAGCTCAAATTTGAATCAAATCGAGTTATCCGGCATTTGAATTTCATTTTACGATAGTATTCGACAATATTTCTGAAAACTGTACTCGACTTATACTCAAATCTACTTTGGAGATTTAGCGGCGCCGCAAAAGCTTTGTGGGAAAAGTGTCCCCAATACGGACGACAGGGGGCACCATGACTTGCTTTTCCCAAGAAGCGCCGGCCAGGCGACGCCTGACCCTGCTTGCGCTGGGATTGGCGGCCACGACTGCGGCGAGCGCGCTCGGCGCGCCGGCGGCGGGCGCGGCGGACCGGCTCGCCTATGTGAGCGTGGCGACCGAGACGCGGGCGCCGATCGGCTGGATCGAGTTCTGCAACCAGCATCCGCGCGACTGCGCGGGCGCGCCCAGCACGCCGCGCGATGTCGTGCTCTCGCCCAAGGCGTGGCGCGATCTCGTGCAGGTCAACAACTGGGTCAACAGCACGATCAAGCCGATGACCGATCTCGATCATTGGGGTGTCGTGGAGAAGTGGTCCTATCCGGACGACGGCTACGGCGACTGCGAAGACTATGTGCTGCTCAAGCGGCGCATGCTCATCCAGGCGGGCTGGCCGCGCGAGGCGCTGCTCATCACCGTGGTGCGCGACAGCAAGGATGAAGGTCACGCCGTGCTGACGGTGAAGACCGACAAGGGCGACTACGTCCTCGACAACCAGGCGCCCGACGTCCTGCTGTGGTCCGACACCGGTTACCGTTTCGTCAAACGCCAGTCGCAAGCCGACCCCAATGTGTGGGTGTCGCTCGGCGATCCGCGGCCCGCGAGCGCCACTGCGAGCGCGCGCTGACGTCGCAACCATCGAACAAGGAGCTCCGCGTCCCCGGTCACGTCCCCACCCCTCCCCGTCCCCAGACCGGGTTCGCGCGCGGCCGGCCCTCCCCCAAGGGCCGGCCGCAACTTTTGTGAACGGACGTGCGGCCGACTCATTTACCCGGCATTGCGCGCGAGACTTCCCGCCCCCCGCGTCAGCCCTTGGTCGCGCCGGCGGTCAGCCCGGCGATGTAATAGTCCATGAGAAAAACATAGATGATCAGCGGAGGCGCTGCGCCGAGCAGCGCGCCGGTCATGATCTGCCCCCAGTTGAACACGTCGCCCTTGATCAAGGTGGTCACGATGCCGACCGGCAGCACGAGCTGATCCGCCGAGGTGGTGAACGCCAGCGGATAGAGGAACTGCGCCCAGGACACGGTGAACGCAAAGATGGTCGCCGCGATCAGTCCCGGCAGCGCCACCGGGATGAATACGCGCAGCAGGATCTGCCGGTAGTTGGCGCCGTCCACGAGCGCGGCCTCATCGAGCTCCTTCGGGATCGAGGCGAAGTACCCGATCATGATCCACGTGCAGAACGGCACGGTCAGGGTCGGGTAGAGAAGCAGCAGCACCCACCAGCGATTGATGAGCTCGATGCCGGTGAGTTCGTTGAACACCGCGAACATCTTGAACAGCGGGATGAACAGCAGCGTCTCCGGAATGAGATAGGTCAGGAAGACGCCGGTCGCGAGCGCGGCCGAGCCCCAGAATTTCATGCGCGAGAGCGCGAACGCGGCCGGCACCGAGATCAGCATGGTGACCGTCACCACCAGGACGGAGACCAGCGCCGAGTTGCGAAAGAACGTCAGGTACTGCGAGGAGCCGAGGAGCTCGATGTAATTGCCGAGCGTCGGTTGGTAGACCCACCAGGGATTGGCGGCCGCCGAGATCTCCTGGCTGGTCTTGAGCGAAGTGATCAGCATGTAGAGCGGCGGCGTCAGGAAAAAGATCGCGAATACCGCGAGGAAGAAATAGGACCAGCGCAGCGCCCAGCGGCGATCGCGGCTCATGCTGCCGCGTTTGCGCCGCGCAGCCGCCGTCGCGGGATATGTGGCGATCGCCGTCATCACGCCTCGTTTCCGCGACGGTTGATGTCGCGCAGGATGAAGACCGCGGCGACCGTCAGGATCGGGACCATGAACAGCGAAACGGAAGCGCCGAGCGGAATGTCGTTGCCCTGGATGCCGAGCCAGAACGACCAGGTGGCGAACACGTGCGTGCGGTCGATCGGGCCGCCGGCGGTCATGATGCGCACGATATCGAAATTGGCGAACGTCACGATGAGCGAGAACAGCGCCGTGATGGCGATGATGTTGCGCATCATCGGCAGCGTCACGTAGCGCATGCGCTGCCACCAGCTGGCGCCGTCGATCGCGGCGGCCTCGTAGAGCTGCTCAGGGACCGATTTGAGCGCCGCGAGATACATGATCATGAAGAACGGCGACCCGATCCATATGTTGATCAGGATGACCGAGAAGCGCGCCCAGTTGGCGTTGCCGGTCCACGGCACCGGATCGACGTCGAACAGCGCCAGGATCCAGTTGAATGCGCTGTAGGACGGATCGAACAGCCACAGCCACGCGAGACAGCTCATCGCCGGCGGGATCACCCACGGCACGAGCAGCATGCCGCGCCACTTGCGCTGGCCTCTGCCCGGTATGTTGTGCACCAAATGCGCGACGATGAAGCCGATCAGCGCCTTGAAGATGACCGCCGTGATGGCGAAGACGCATGACTGCCTCACCACCATCCAGAAGGTCTCGCGCTTGAACAGGAAGGTGAAATTGCCGAGGCCGACGAAGCGCTCCATCGACTTGTTCAGCGTGGCGAGATGGATCGAATAGAGCGCGGGATAGACGACGAGGAGCGCGATCAGCAGGATGAGCGGCAGCGCCATCAGGAATGCGATGGTCGACTTGCGCCGCAACGCCCCGCCAAAGCGCGCGCGGCCGCGCGCGAGCGATGGAGCCGCCGAGCCTTGCAATGCCGAATCGACCATGTGCTGGCCCCCGCGCGAACCGCCGTCCGCGCTTGCGCGGACGGCGGGCAATCCAGGCTCAGGTCCGCATGTAGCCTTCGATCTCGCCCTCCGCCCAGGCGAGCGTCTTCTCCAGCGCTTCGCCCTGCATGAACCGCACGATCATCTTGGTGTGCATCGCCTGGGTATAGATCTGCACGGCGATCTTGGGCGGTGCGGGTTGCGCCGCGACCGAGAGGATCTGGTGATTGTGCGGGTTCGGGTAGTGGTAGAGTGTGCCCTTGGGCGGCCCTTCCTCGGCCCAGACCTTCAGCGTCGTCAGGTTCTCGAACGCCGGCAGGTCGTAGCCGCCGCTCGCGACCACCATCTTCTCGACCGCCGACGGTTGCGACAGGTGGAGCAGCAGGCTCTTGGC
>WNFD01004454.1_pt1 | contig 14064 bp, 13 predicted proteins | sample 5400491 | NCBI WGS metagenome assembly WNFD01 (sample SAMN13153343, study PRJNA577476) | soil metagenome | isolation source: 120 cm saprolite under Douglas fir tree site 2 hole 2 replicate 2 | place: USA:California | collected 2015-04-18
GGCGTGCGCGTCGTGACGGCGGGCGCACCGCCGGCACCAGCCACGATCGAGCGGCTCGAGGGTGAGCTGGGCTGGGAGGTCACTCAGGTCTATGGCCTGACAGAGACCTCACCATTCATCTCGGTCTGCGATCCGTTGCCGGAGCATGCCACGCTATCGGCCGCTGAGCGAGCCACGATCAAAGCCCGGCAGGGCGTGGAGCTAATCACGTCGGGCGACTTGCGTGTGGTGGACACCGAAACCGGTCAAGAAGTGCCACACGACGGGAACACGATCGGCGAGATCGTGGTCCGCGGCAACGTCGTGCTCAAGGGTTACTATCGCGACCCCGAGGCGACCGAAAAGGCGATGCGCGGCGGCTGGTTCCACTCCGGCGATGCCGCCGTCGTCCACCCCGACGGCTACGCGGAGATCCGCGACCGGCTGAAGGACGTGATCATCAGCGGCGGCGAAAACATTTCATCCGTCGAGGTCGAGGGATGCCTGCTGCGCCATCCCGCCGTCCAGGAGGTGGCGGTGGTCGGCCTCCCACACGAGCGCTGGGGCGAGGCGCCATGCGCCTTCGTGGTCCTGAAACCAGATCAGGACGCGAGCGCGGAGGAGCTTCGAGAATTCGCCCGCGCGAAGCTGGCGCACTTCAAGGTGCCGCAATGGTTCAACTTCGTCGACGAGCTACCGAAGACGGCAACCGGCAAGATCCAGAAGTTCGTCCTGCGCGGGCGCGCGCCGGCCATCGTCCGTCAATAGCGGTAGCCCGCCATCGTACCCTGACCAGCGAGCCCAGCCTGAGCCAGTGAGCGGGATCAGCACACCACCCTCGAGCCGGTGGCTGGCCGGCGCACGGTTGTCGCCGGTCCAGCCACGTGACCGAGTCGGTCAACAGCGCTACGGAGCGGGATTCAGCGTCGGGCTCCCGGTGATGCAGTACTTCATCGGGACTACGAAGCCCGTCGGATCGGGAGTGGGCGTGCAGGCGTTGGTCAACGCGTTGTAGTACTTGAGGGCGTACCCAACGTACGTGATCCCAAGAAGACTCATGGTGTTGACGCCCGATTCATCGCGAATGGTCTGCTGAAACTGGGGCGCATCATAGCTCTTGTTCGGCCACACTTCCACGCCATAGCTCGGGTACCAGTCGGTCTCCCACGGGAGCGTGAGGGTCCCATCGGCGTTGAAGTTGCCCCGCAGCGTGGCGTCGATAACGTCACCGTACGGACCGCAGGACGCCAGGACGTAAAGGATGCAGTTGTACGGGTTGGTCACTCCAGGTACGAATGGGTCGTATCCGGATGTGCCGGTGGTAAAGCTCGCGCCGGAGGCCGAACTGTTCGGGGACTGGAGGCCCTGCGCGCTTTGCACGGTGCATGGGCCACCAACCCGAATGCCAAACCAGTAGTACGTTAGCGTTACCGTGCTGGTTCCGTGTTGTTCAGAGCTTTTCGTGAAGTTCGAGATTGTTCTCGATGCCGGGTTCCAGTCGAAGTCGATCACGGTCTGGGTGCGGAAGCTGCCGGAGTAGCCGGAATGGTTGTCCCCGGTAAAGACGCCGGACACGTAGGTATTGACCGGGTCGAAGGGCGTGTAGCAGTTCACGGCACCCGGGTTGGAGCTGCTCGAGCCGAGCACCAAATTCTCGCTGATGTAGGTGAGGTAGGGGCACGAGTTGACGCTCAGAGACGTAAGCCACCCATAGATCAGGAGAGAACAGACCGCCGAGGTGTCGGGATCCCACAGCTGCGCTTGCGGGATGAACGACTTGAGCGTGATCGTGTAGTGACTCACTGGCATGAACGTCCACGTGTCGCTAGAAGTGGTGCACATCGTCCCGGCAATGACATGGGCGACGTGCTTACCAGTGAACTCGTTCTGCGCCATCCACACGTTGACCGATGATCCGTTCAGGCAAGCGAAAACTGGGTCGGCAGTCTGGAAGTTCTGAAGCCGCACTTGCGATCCGCACGAGGGCTGGCCCGAGCCGCCACAGTTGTTTTGGAACGTGATCAAGCTTGCATCGGAAAGAGTCTGGACCTCGACGTTCTGAAGGAGGGTCAGCTGGTAGGTCGCCCCGTTCCAGGAACCCGTGTAGGTGTAGATCGGGAAGGTCCAGGTGTCCGCATAGGAGGTGCACATCGAACCGCCAATGACGCGAACCACGTAAAGACCTGGGAACTCACTCGGCGCCGTATACACGTTGAGGCTCTGCCCATCCAGGCAGGAAAAGTGCGCGTCCTGAGTCTGGAAGTTCGAGACGCGGCCCACCACAGTGGAGTCGGAGAAACACTCCACGCAGGCGTTCGCGACGAGCTTCAGCGAGGATGAAGGGTAATTCAGCCAGGACGCGGTGTACGCGTAGATCGGAAAGGTCCAGGTCCCCAGGAAGCACATCGTTCCCTGGCTGTCGTCGTTGACGACATACACCCCCGGGAACTCCGCCGGCGCCGTGTACACATTAATCGCCAGCCCGTTCAGGCACGACTCCTTGTGACTGGTGGTCTGGAAGTTCGTGACCTGCCCGACGAATTTGGCGTCAGGGTAACCCGCCACCGTGACGTTCGGAACGAGGGTCAGGGAGTACGAGTATCCCAGCCAGCTGGCGGTATAGCTGTACGTCTGGCCGGCGCTGGCTGGCGTGGCGAACAGCACTGCAGAGAGGAGTGCAAGGACAGTGGGCAGCACCATCACCCAGCGGAGCCGACCGCCCACTCCACGCAACCCTCGCCGAAGCTCGGAGCCCCGATCCATTTCTCGACGCATGCTTCTCATCCTCCTTGGCCTACGGACCGATTCATTCGGCGACCACGCTAGGGCCTCGTCGCCTCGCGGTCCATCCACCGAAGGGATGAAAAGTTCGCGGAATCGGCACCTCTATTGATGAGCGGAAAGGAGGAGCGAAAAGGAGGAGGAGTACGAGTATCACTGAGTTCAAGCGGCTAGAATGGCCGCGGGCGGGGCTGATGCAACGCTTGAATCTCGGGAGCCTAGCGCAGGAGAGGCCGACGCCGTGGGTTCGTCAGCTGCTCGGCGTGGGCGCCAACGTCCGCTGGGTTGGCCTCGGTGTCGCGGGCATCATCGGGGTGCTTGCGCCGCCCCGGGCGCCCTCTCTTCTGGTCGCGCTGATCCTGACCGTTGGTGCGTACAACGCGGCGTCCATGTGGCTGTTGGGCCGTGCCGGCGATCACTCCGTGATGCGGATCGCCCAGGCCATCACGGTCCTCGACGAGATCGGGTGTCTCGTCTTCCTCGCGATCTTCACCGGCCTTCCCGGTGGGACACAGATCGCCTTCTACGTCCCGATGGTGGTCGAAGCGGTCGCCTACGGCGGGGTGGTTGGAGCGGGCCAGGCCCTTGTGGTGTTCTCCATCGGGATCATCGCAGTCGAATGGATACAGCATGCCTTCCTCGACCGTTCGTTTTCGTGGACAGTCGTCCTGCTCTGGATCCTCGTTATGCTGGTCGTGTCCGTCTCGGTTGCCGCACTTGACCGAACGCTGCAGGGAGCTCTCTTTCGCGAACCCAACGACATTCCATCTGAAGGCGGCGCTCTGCCCGCTCGGGCGGTGCCCAACCTGCAACTCTCACGCCGAGAGCAGGACGTTCTCCACCTAATCGCGGCGGGCCAGTCCGACGCGATGATCGCCGCTCGCTTGCATCTCAGTGAGACCACGGTCAAGACTCACGTGGGGACGCTTCGTAACCGCCTCGGCGCGAGGACAAGGGCGGAGGCGGTTGCGATTGCTTCCCGCTTGAACCTCCTCGACCTTGAAGGCACCTCGCCCCAAGCCTGATCTCGCCTCGTGTAGCCCGGCTTGGTGACGCCGCCAGTTAGGGGGCGGGGCTCAGCTCCGTGTAGTCATTGATGATGACCTGGTGGTTGACGTTCGCCGATGTGTCAAGACCCCAGCTCTTCGAGTACGGCGTGCTGGTCTGCGAAATCACATTGCCGGAGGCGTCCCTTGTGGTAAAGGTCGAAGTTCCGGTCAGGGTCACGCCGACCAGCCGGGACGCCTGGCTGCTGAACTTCGGGAGGTAGAGGTTGAGGCTGACCTTGTCGAAGCTATACGTCTTCTGAATGATCTTCCCGCCGCTGATGTCGTCCTTGATGACGTCGGTGAATTCCTTGAGCGCGTCGCCCGTGGCCCCGCTTTCCGCCAGATTGAAATCGTGGCCACGACGCGCCTCGGATTCGATGATGAGGTCGAGCACCACGTCGTGCGCCCACTTGTCAGCGTTCTGCGGCGCCGACTTATCGAAGGCGATCACGTTGGACGCGACGGTCACCGTCGGAATCGCCGGCAAGATCCACAGCTGTGCCGATGCGGAGACCGGTCCCGAATTTGTTAGAGGCGGCAGAGCGATGCCGGCGGAGGTCGATACCCAGCTAGCCACGTCGGGTCCGGCACCAACGGTGAGCTTCAGGGTTGGGGTCGTCCCGTCGGCGAGCCCGGCGGCCGGCTCAGGGCTGTGGGTGGATAGGTCGGCGGCCACCGGAAGGGTGCCAACACATAACAGAGCGAGGGCGAGCGCAGCCGGCAAACGCCAGCCCAGGCGACGCCTCCCAGCTCTCGGCCTGTCCCGAGCTTCGAGTGGGGACAGAAACCGCACCAGCGCAAAGCGCAATGCGCACGCGATGACCAGGCTTGCCAGGATTGCGGTCTTGGTCCAGAATTCGAGCGACGTCGGGCCGATCAACAGCACCGCCAGGATGGCGACGAGAATGCCGAACGCGACACGCGCCACTGGGCCGTCGGGGACGGTTCTCGGGTCGGGAATCATGAAGAGGCCGAAGACCAGGAGCTCGGGCGACGTGACCAGGATCTGCCAGAGTTCACGCCCGCACATTGGGGCCACGTGCCAGCTGGCGACCATGCAATGGTCAGGCACCAGGGCAAGCGCCAGGGCGGTAAAGGCGGCAAACCCAGCCATGAACGCCAACTCGAGGCCAAGTAATCGCAGCTCCCAAGCAATCAGCAGCCCGCCGACGATCAGGACCGCGTAGGTCACAATCAGCCACGGACCGGGCGGGATCCACCACAAGTCCTGAGGCTCCGTGAGCTTCGGGCCCAGAATCGTGAAGGCGAGGACCAACCCCAGGTTCGACGGGTTGAAGATATGACGCCCACGCCAGCGGATCAGGTATTTCGACGCCATCGAGATGGCGACGACGCCGACGAAGACCCAGATCCCGTGGAGACTCCACCATTGGCCGTGCAACGTGCCCGGTGTTCGCAGAATGAAGGCGGCGCTGTTACCGGTCAGCAAACCGCTTGCCGGCCACATGATGGCGCTGTCCTTGAAGAAGGCGACGACGAATTCGATCAGGGCGCCGGTTGCGAGACAGATGAGAATCTGCGCCACCGAGAGCCGGAAACCGAGCACCGTCTGGCCCAGCACCTGGAGCGTCACCAGCACCGCGGCCACGTGCAGTCGGGGATCGCGGATGCTGGGGAGGATGACCGTGTAGTCCCGGCCGAAGAGGCGAACCGCCGGGCGTTTGGCGCTCACCGTTGAGTAACGCTTGGAATCCTCAACGCGTTACACCATCACGCCCTTGTTAGCTTTTCGTTCGCTGTTGCAGGCGTTGTACCGAGCGCGCGCCGGGTTGGTCGCGGTCGTTGTCGTCACCGCGCTCTCCGCCTGCACGCTTCCGTTCGGTCTCGACCTGCCCACCACCCGCGGCCTGGAGAGCGGCGCCACCGGCACCCTGATCGCGGCGGACAGCTTCGAGATCACCGGGTCGTATCGCGACGGAAGCAAGCAGTGGTCGATCGACCTGCAGCTGAGCCGGCCAGACTCCGAGCATGTGACCGTCACCACGGCCGATGTCAAGCTCGAGGCAATCATCCTTGGCAACAACGCCTATTTTCGTGGGCAGCAGTTTCTGTCTGCGCATATGGGTGGCGATCTTGTTTCTCGCAGCTTTGTCCAGGCAGCGGGGAATGGCTGGTGGAGGAGTTCGGCCGGCCACGTCCCTGATCTGACGGACCTGACCGATGGGAACCTCTTCAAAACGACGTTTCTCGGACCGGCGGTCACCGAGCGCACCGACCACGTTTCGGTGGATGGAATCGATGCCGTCGAGCTGTCAAGCGCCAGGGGAGACGTGTTCGTCACCGCGCAGGCGCCCTATCGCGTGCTACGCCTGCGCCTGAAACACGGTGTCGTGGTCGACGGCATTCGCGACGCCGACTTTCGGTTCGTCAATTACAACAATGACTTTCGGATCGCGGCGCCCGTCGACGTGATCGATTTCTCGAACCTCAGCACGCTGCCTCCGATCTACACGGTCCTGTCGGTCGACACCTCCGGATGCGTCTCGCCGTGCACGGTCTCCGCGCTGCTCAAGAACCTGGGTGGCTTGACTGGCGCCCGGGCGCCATCCACGATCACCTTCACCATGACGGACACAGCCTCTCGACAGCCGGTCGGACGCTGCCAGACGCAGGTTGTGCCAGACGTCGGCTACAACGCGACGACGACGGTCAGCTGTACGATTGACGACGTCACCGCCCAGCGTTCAAACGCGGCCACCGTGACGGCGACGCCCGACAACCCGGGGCACGGCTAGGATCGTGACAAAACTCGCGCTGGCCGCATGGGCCCTGGTCTTCGCTTTGTTAGGCGCTGAGGTCGGGCTGGCGGTGTTCCGGCCCTGGGACCATCACGTCGCCCTGTCGCTATCCGGCACGCACGCCTCGAGCACGAGCAAGCTGGTCACGCCGTCCGCGGGTGGCACGTGTCCAGACGTCGTTGTCCGCAGGATCGAGCAACCCCAGACGATCCCGCGAAGCGCATGGGTCCACGCCTCGGATGGCGTCAACGTCAGGGCTGCGCCCTCATCCTCAGCGACCCGCCTGACGACGCTGCCGACCGGAACGCAAGTGAGTGTCCAGGAGCAACAGGGCAGTCCCGATGGCGTCTGGTATCGAATTCGCCTGAGCGACGGCCGGGACGGTTGGGTGAGCGGCCGCTATACGACCAACTACCCAATTAGCCCGGCCGCGACGGGCTCGTTGAAGATCTGGCTGCCTCTTGGCTACCAGTTCCAGTCGGTGGCACCGGGGAAGGCGGAGGCGCACTACAAGAATGGGCCACTTACGTTGCTCTCCGTGGAGAGTGGCGCCCGGGACCAGGCGCCGGCTGAGTTAGCCGTGCCCGCCGGCCTGCCCAGCCGGTCCACTTGGACCGTGCGTTCCAGTGAGCAGACACTTGTCGGCGACCTTCCAGCCACCGACCGCTTATTCAGCATCAGGTTGGCCAGCGGCGGCTGTCCGGCGCTCGTCCACGAGGTCAGGATCACCACGACCACCAATTACTACGGCTTCATCTTCCTGCTGGACGAACCGAGCTCGCCAGTGGTTGCCCAGCTGCTGGACAGCGCCACGGTTCAGTAAGCCTCAGGCCTCGTCGGGTTGGCTGAGGACCCCGGGAATCCCCGCGGCATCGTACGAAGGGTCGGGATGGATGTCGAAGGCGTCGGCAAGGCGCACGAAGAGGTTGAAGAGCGCGCCGTCGTAAACGGCTTCGGCGATCTGGGCGTCGGCCCAGCCGGCCTCGCGAAGCCGCTGGACCTGCTCGTCGGTGATGCGATACGCGTGCCGGGTGAGCGTCTCGACGAATTCCAGGAGCAGTCGATGTTTCGGCGTCAGGTCGGCGGCATCGAGATCCCCGTCGCGTAGGGCCGCCGCCGCTTGCGAGTACTGCTCTCCCTGCAACTGCAGGAACCAGGCATGGCTGCTGAGTCAGTAGTGGCAGCGGTTGAGCGCCGAGACGTAGGATGCGATCATTTCGTGCTCAGCTCGGCTGAGCGCCCCGTCGGTGAAGTGCAGGCGGCTCGCCCGATCGATGGCACGCAAGAAGTCCGGTCGTAGGCTCATCGTCCGCAGGATGTCGGGGACGTTTCCCCTCATCGATGTTTTCTTCAGCTCACGGTAGACGTCTGCGATCTCACCAGATGCGTTGTCGTCCTCGATCCAGGCGATCCGAGCCATGAAGTACCCCTCCGGATGGACTGGGGCGAGCGTACCATCTGGCACCCCACGTTCTGACTCTGTTGAGGACGTTTACCGATTCCTAGAGGCCGGCCACAAGGATGGGGAACGTTGAAGTCATCTCGACTTCGTTCTGGGCTACTGCGTCGATGGTTGGCTCCCTCTGACTTCGCCATTAGCCGAGACGGATATGACGACCTTTCCTCGAGCATGGCCGGTTTCGAGATAGCGGATCGCGTCGGCTGATTCGCTCAGCGGGTACGTCCGGTCGATGACCGGTGTGATCTTGCCGGCCTCAATCAGTTCCCGTAGGAACTGCAGGTCATCGATGCTCGACTTGGCGACAAGCGGACGCAGCGTCTGCCCGACGAATGGCGACAACAGAACCGCCTTGAGGATCCGGCCGACCGGCCCGATGATGCGACCGGGGGAGTCACCGCTGCTGAGGACGAGCCTTCCCTGAGGGGTGAGGGCGCGCCGGCAGGCAGCCGGGGAGGTGGTGCCCGCAAGCTGAAAGATCAGGTCGTACTGTTGACCATTCCGGGTGAAGTCCTCTCGGGTGTAGTCGATGACGTGGTCGGCGCCGATCGAGCGGACCATTTCCAGGTTCCCGGTGCTGCACACTCCCGTCACCTCCGCGCCGTACCACTTCGCGATCTGCACAGCAAACGTCCCGACCCCTCCCGACGCACCGACGATCAGGACCTTCTGCCCGGACCGGATCTCTCCGGGATCACGAAGGCCTTGCAGCGCGGTCACCGCCGCAAGAGGGATCGTCGCGGCTTGCTCGAAGCTCAGGTTGGCGGGCTTCAACGCCAGGAGCTTTTCCGGGGCCGATACATACTCCGCGAAGCCGCCCGACCCGACAAAACCGAAGACCTCGTCGCCTGGTCGGAACCGTGTTACGGCGTCGCCGACCGCCTCTACCTCCCCCGCCACGTCGCTGCCGAGCAGTGAGTGCTTCGGCTTGCGCAATCCTGTTGCCATCAGGCGGGCGATGTAGGGGATGCCCCTCATAAAGTGCCAGTCGTAGGGATTCGCGGAAGCGGCGCGAACCCGAACAAGAACCCTGTCAGCCTCGACCTCGGGTTTGCGAACATCCTTGAGCTTGAGAACATCGGCTGAGCCGTATTCCTCGTATGCAATCGCCTTCATTCGTTCCTCCTCTTCGCCCGCCCCGGGCAGCAACCTGCGTCCGCCACCAGGGTGTACGGCGTACACCCTGCTGCACAGGGTAGGTGTACGTCGTACACTTGTCAAGAGGAAATAGAGAGTTGGCTCAAAAGATCGAGGCTCCGCGCCGGGTTCCCCTGAGCCGGGGCCGCGTGCTGGGCGCCGCCGTCGCCGTTGCCGACGAGGCCGGCATCGAGCCGCTCAGCATGCGGAGGCTCGCCGAAGAGCTGGGGGTCGTCCCGATGGCCCTCTACAAGCATGTGGCCAGTAAGGAAGATCTCCTCGACGGAATGATCGATCTGGTAGTTGGCGAGATCGATCCACCCGTCGCTGGAGCGGGGTGGAAAAGCGCAGTCCGGCAGAGGATCCTCTCCGCGCGACGCGCGCTGCTACGCCACCCCTGGGCGTCTCGCGTGATCGAGTCGAAGAAGAACCCCACACCGGTGGTGCTGGCGTACATGGATTCGATGATCGGACTATTCCGGACCGGCGGCTTCTCGGTCAATCTCACCCATCACGTGATGCATACCATCGGCAGCCGCGTGTTGGGGTTCACCCAGGAGCTCTTCAACGACTCACGAACCATCGATCCGGAAATGCAGACGGTCATGCTCCGCGAGATGGGACCGAAGTTTCCCAACGTCCTGGCGATCGCCATGGCGGCCTCCCACGAAGGCGAGTCGGTGGTCGGCCAAGGTTGCGACGATCAGTACGAGTTCGAGTTCGCGCTCGATCTACTCCTGGACGGATTCGAAAGACTCCTGCAGCGGGAGTCGACTACGGTTTGACCAGACTCCAGCCGGTGTGGATCGGCCCATCTCTTTAGATGAGCGATGGCCGAATCTGGGAGAGGCGTGTCGAGAATCGGGCGACCGCTCCGACTAAGGAATGAGCGCCCGCCCTGGGCGCCGGTCGCGAGACCGCAATCACGCTTCCAAAAGGAGGAGCGAAGGTGAAGTACATGATCATGATGTTCGGTGGTTTGGGCGCGAGCCTGGACAACCGGACGCCAGAGTGGATCACGAACATGCACGAGTTCATGATGAAGGTGGACGGCGAGCTGAGGGAGGCCGGCGAGCTGGTGGCGAGTCAGGGGCTGGCGGACCCGAGCCAGGCGAAGACGGTCCGTTTTCAGAACGGTGTCTCGGTGCCAACGGACGGGCCGTTCGCTGAGGTCAAGGAGTCGCTGGCCGGTTACTGGATCGTCGACGCGAGCGAGGACCGAGCGATCGAGATCGCATCTCGAGTAGTGGCGTTCATCGAGTTTCCCATGGAGGTGCGGCAGATCATGCACGGTGAAGACGGAACGCCGGATTGAGAACCTGCTGCGGGAGCTCGCCCCGCAGGTCTTGAGTACGCTGGTGCGCCAGCACGGCCAGTTCGATGCGTGCGAAGACGCCGTGCAGGAGGCGCTGCTCGCGGCGGCGTTGCAGTGGCCGACCGATGGGGTGCCCGACCGGCCCCGGTCCTGGCTGCTGACTGTGGCCGGCCGGTCGCTCGTCGACGAGTGGCGCAGCGAGAGCGCCCGGCGCCGCCGCGAGGACATCGTGGCCGCGCTGGAGCCGGCCGCCGATTCCCAGGGCGCCGGCTATCGGCCAGCCCACGAGGACGACACGCTGACGCTGCTTTTCTTGTGCTGCCACCCCGCGCTGGCGGCTCCGTCGCAGCTCGCGCTGACGCTGCGGGCCGTCGGCGGGCTTACGACTGCCGAGATCGCTGCCGCATTTCTGGTTCCCGAGGCCACAATGGCGCAACGCATTAGCAGGGCCAAGCAGCGTATCAGGAGCGCCGGCGCCCGGTTCGTACTGCCGGCGGAGCAAGAGCGCGCCGAACGGCTCGGCGTGGTCCTGCACGTCCTGTACCTGGTCTTCAACGAGGGGTACACCGCTAGCTCGGGGTCTGTGCTGCACCGCGTCGACCTTAGCGCCGAGGCCATTCGGCTGGTGCGTTTGCTGCATGGCCTCGTACCGGGCGAAGGCGAAGTCGCTGGACTGCTCGCGCTGATGTTGCTGACCGACGCCCGCCGCGCGGCCCGCACCGACTCCGACGGGTCGATCGTGCCGCTCGAGGAGCAACGGCGGGAGCTCTGGGACGCTGCCGCGATCGCCGAGGGAGTAGCGCTCGTGACGAGGACTCTTGGCACCGTCCCGGTCGGTCCATACCAGCTGCAGGCGGCGATCGCCGCAGTCCACGACGAGGCCCCGACCGCCGAGCAGACGGACTGGCCGCAAATCCTCGCGCTGTACGAGGTGCTCGCCCAGGTGGCCCCCGGACCAATGGTCACGCTCAGCCACGCGGTCGCACTGGCCATGGTGCACGGCCCGAAGGCCGGGCTCGCGCTGCTTGGCACGCTCGAGGCGGACGACTGGATGAGACACACGCACCGCCTCGATGCGGTGCGGGCGCACCTGCTCGAGCGCGCGGGTGACACGGTCGCTGCGCGGGAGTCCTACCTCCGCGCGGCGAGGATGACCGCGAGCCTGCCCGAGCAACGCTACCTCGCGTTGCGTGCGGCCCGGCTCCGCTAGGGCTTGACCAGGCTCCAGCCGGTATAGCTGCCCTTTTTGTCGCCGGCTTCCTGTCGCTGTGAAAGAAATAGAGCGGCAGGCCCTTTGTGCCCAGGCTTTGCGCCAGGACGATCGGTGCAGCGGGCGGCGACGGCGTCGGCGTTGGGGTTGGGGTTGCCGAGGGGAGGGCGACAGCGTGTTGCTACGAGGGCGCGTTGCTTCTAGACGGTGTAGACCTCGACCTGTCCTCGCTGGATGCGCACCTGCAAGACCGGCAGCCGCGGAAGTCGCGTGTCGTACTGGTCGCTCGGCTTGCCATTCGTCTGAAAGGTCGCGCCATGGCAAGGGCACTCGAACTGATCGCGGAACTTGCTGTAGTTGAGGATGCAACCCATGTGGGTGCAGACCGCGGACAGTCCCTTGACGTCCTGCCCATGCCGGATGAGAAATCCCTCGATGCCCCCCGAGCGGAAGGCGACCGGTATGCCCTCCGGAAGCTCCGTCAGGGCTTTGACCGCCTGCCAGCTCCCGTTTTCAACCAGCTGCCGGCCCGCTGGCGGAGCCGGCGACTTGCCCAAACGGTCGAAACCGACGGCAGCGGCCACCCCGGCGGCGATGCCGGCGACACCCGTCAACAGCAGCGACCTGCGGCTGGGGCGCGCGGCTGGTCGCGGTCGGGCCGACCGCTCTCCCACCGATTCGCGGATCGAGCCCTGCATTCGCTCCAGGAACTCCTTCGACGGCAGCCCCGCTCCCGGCTTGGCGGCTCGGAGCATCGCGGCGGTTTGCCGGGCGCGAAGCGCGGCCTCATCGCCGAGCGGCGTGCGCTCGGGCCGGCGATCCTGCAACAGATCCTCGACGTGCCGATCGAGCTGCTCGGGATCGTCGTTCATGTCGCCCTCCCGCGTTCGCGGCCGGCGCGGTTGAGCGCCCGGAACTGGAGCACCTTGACGTTCGTCTCGCTCAGGTTGAGCTCCTGCGCGGTCTCGCGCACGGAGTAGCCGCGCAAGAAGCGAAGCTCGAGCACCCGGCGGTAGCTTTCGGGGAGGGTGGCGAGCAGGGAGTCCACGCGCAGCACCGCTTCCGGGTTCTCCCGAGCCGCCGGTGGCCGGGTCACGTCGTCCTCCAGTTCACCCGCGTCCTCGGCGTAATACTCCCGCCAGTGATCGGCGAGGGTCGTCTGGGCCACCCGGTACAGCCAGCTGCGCAGCTCGGGGACCGAGACATCGCTGCGCATGCCGCTGATCGCCTTCATGAACACCTGCGCGGTGAGGTCCTCAGCGTCAGGGCGGTTACCGACCCGGCTGTAGATGTACTGGTAGATAGCGGTGACATGCGTCTGGTATGCCCAGGTGAGATGGTCCTGATCGTGGGTCGCGTCACCCTGGGGGAGCGCCACGACCTTTCTGGAGGAAGCGAACACCGCAGCGCCAGTCTTTTGGTCCTCAGGCATCCACTTCCGCAGTTATATACCGCCCGGGGTTACGTCGCGCGACGCTCCGTGCCAGGCTCGTTCGGGAGAGGCCAATGTGGGAATACTGGAGTTGGGATAAGGCTTAGATAACATGGGAGCTTCTCAAGCGATGGAAAAAGAACGCCAGTACGACGTGGTCATCATCGGCGCTGGGCCGGCCGGCTTGACCGCTGCCCTCTACGCCGGACGAGCGCGGGTCAAAACCGTGGTGCTGGAGCGAGGCGCGCCGGGCGGCCAGCTGCTCAACACCGAGGCGATCGAAGACTACCCGGGCTTCGACCACATCACCGGGCCGGAGCTGGCCCAGCGGATGGCCGACCAGGCCGTCAAGTTCGGCGTCGACCTGGAGACCGTCCGTGTCACCGGCATCCACCGTCGCGGCGACAAGCAGGTCGTGCAGACCGAAGATGGCGAGTACGTTGCCGACTTCGTGATCCTGACGGCTGGCGGCGAGCCGTTGAAGCTCGGCATCCCGGGCGAGAGCGAGTTCCAGGGTCGCGGTGTCTCGCAGTGCGCGGTCTGTGACGGCGCCTTCTTCAAGGAAGAGGAGGTGGCAGTCGTCGGAGGCGGTGATGCCGCGCTCGAGGAGGGCGTGTTTCTGACTCGCTTCGCGAAGAAGGTCTACATCATCCATCGGCGCGAGCAGTTCCGGGCCCAGGCTATTCTGGTCGAGGCGGCACGCAAGCATCCGAAGGTCGAGCTGATCACCAACACGATCGTCACCGAGGTCAAGGGTGAGGATGGCCAGGTCAAGGAGATCACGTTGAAGGACGTGGTGACCGGCCAAACCCGGCCGCTGAAGGTTACCGGCGTGTTCGTCTTCATCGGTTTTCAACCGAACGTCCAGTTCTTCGATCATCGGGAGCATGTCGAGCACGACCCGCTCGGCTTCCTGGTGACGGACCAGACGATGCAGACGAGC
>WNFD01004455.1_pt1 | contig 14064 bp, 15 predicted proteins | sample 5400491 | NCBI WGS metagenome assembly WNFD01 (sample SAMN13153343, study PRJNA577476) | soil metagenome | isolation source: 120 cm saprolite under Douglas fir tree site 2 hole 2 replicate 2 | place: USA:California | collected 2015-04-18
GTTGCGGCTGCTCCGCTTCCAGGACGGCCCGCACCCGGGCATGTCGTCCCTGATCAACATCTTCGACTTCCCCGACGACGAGGACCCCAGCATCGTGTACCTGGAAATCGACACCGCCATCCAGGAGGTGACCAAGCCAGCCGACGTCCATGCTTACACAGTGACTTTCAGCCAGATCCGCGAGGCGGCACTCGCGCCCGCCGCGACTACCGCCTATCTCGAAAAGCACGCAGAAACGGTGGAGTAACCCATGACCGATCTCTCTCATGCCGAGTGGCGAAAGGCCGCACTGAGCAACGGAGCCAACACGGGCTGCGTTGAGGTGGCCGGGAATCTTCCTGGTGTGGCCGCTGTCCGTGATTCGAAGTGTCCTGAGGCTGGCGCGCATGTCGTTGCCAGGGATGTTTTCGCCGCCTTCCTGGCGGACGCCAAGGCCGGCCGCTACGACGGCTGACCTTACGCATACCGATCTAACCCGCTAGTCACAGATCCCCCGGGACGCCCTGGTCGCCCTGGGGGATCTTCGTTTGCGCGCGTCTGCCACCCCGCCCCGTTCGGGCCTCCTGGCCCGCTTCGAGTATCACGTTGGCACTGCCACGGGTTCGGTGGAACTTGGCCGGCCCACGATGCGCTCACGAGGGCAGTAGGGCACGCGGCCCGGTGGGGCCGGTGCTGGTTCGGGGTCAACCGCATCCCTCCCTCTCCCAATTCGTGCCGCCGACCTGCGGAAGTGAGTTCGGTCGATCCGCACGGAAGCCTGTGCGGAATCGCTTGCGCGCAGGCGGACCCCAAGCTATGGTCCTACCTAGTAATCCGTGCAACACATATTCAGATGCTCAGATAGGAATCACGTAGTGCTGCCTCTGCCCTCGATGCACCATCCACGGCGCGGTGGGACGGATCATCCGCCGCTACCGGGACCAGGCCCGGTCTCGGGGCAAGGCGGTGCGGATGCGGCGGTGAGCACTCCGGCTGTCCGGCTGGCCGAGGCGCTGCGAGCCAGCGGTATGGCGGCGTCAGGTTCGCAGAACTGCGTGTGCGTGCGGATCGCTGCTGGCGTCCAGGTGGTGATCATTCCCGGCTGGATGCCGGGAGACGGGCCGAGCTGGCGGTGGTGCTGGAACGGCCGGTACCGCTCCCATCCCCGGTCCGACGCTGAGGGAGCGGCAGAGAAGATCGTTGGCTGCCTGCGCGTCGGTCGGCCGCCGTAAAAGCTGCCGCGCGGCCGGGAAACGGGCACGTCCGTTTCCGTTCGGATGACTGCTGGCGCATCGTCTTGTTCCCGGCCGCGCGGCACCAAGGGTGCGCGGCGGCGCTGCGCGGCGGCTCTCCCTGACCGCCCGGCGCTGCCGCGCCCGGCGGGAGCGCGGGTCCTCCGGGGAGGAGACCCGCACTCCCGCGGCGGGCGGCGGCCTGATCTCCCCCGGGCAGGCCGTCGCCCCGCTCGTCCGCCCCGGGACCTGGCCAGTGGGGGGCAGGTCCCGGGGCGGACGGGAATTCCCCCGCAGCCTCATGGCATGAGCATCATTTGAGAGGAAAAGGTCCGGTGAGCTGCTGCGACCGTGCCCCGGCGTCGCTGGAGAAGGTCCGTACGGGACGGGTGTCACCATGGCGTGAGCCCGTTCGGTATATCGGGCGAGTGCATGGTGGCGGCCGGTGGCGGTGCGAAGTCCGGCACGGCGCGCGGGCGTCTGGCGCACAGCATCGCTATCTGACAGATCCGCTGTGGCCATGTCCGGCAGGGGCAGGCGGTCGATGATGAGCATCCCGAAGCTCACCGCCGACCAGGTCGCCGACATCCTCGGCATCGCCCGCCGGGACCTGGCCAGGCTGGTCGCCGACGGAATCTTGCAGCCATCTGGAGCAGGCGCTCGTGGCGGCCGGCGCTTCCCGGCCAGCCAGGTGGAGGCCGTCCTGAACGGCTCCGCTCCGGCAGCCGCGACGGCGCCGCGGCGGCCCGCCGATCGTCCCGGCCGTCGTGCGGGGCACCGTGACGGCCAATCCGGCGGCGGCGACCCGAGGGCGGGATACCTGCACGCGCTGCGCGGGGCCCTGGCCGCCTGCGCCGGGCCGGAACTAGTCTGCGTCCTGGGTTCGGAAACGCTGGGCTGGGAGGAACAGCATCCCTGCCTGCGGGCCGGCTGGCCTGGCGCCGTGCCGGTCACCGTCTGGCTGGTGAAGCTCCCTGGCGAGTGGCGGTTCTTCTGGAACCGGCACTCTCGCGCGGTATCCAACCCGGCTGACGCCGCCAAGGCGATCATCAGCGACCTCCGGCAGCGGGTGCACCCGGGACAGGGCCACTCCGCGCAGCCCGCGTCCGGCGCTGCCCGCCACGGCCAGCGCGCCTTACCGGGCGGCAGCCGGTGACCCGGCCCGCGACGAGCTTGTCGCAGGCCATCTTGGTGATGGTGGTGCTGGTGGCCGCCGGGGCCTGGGTGAGCTGGCACGACCGGCGGCGCGCAACCCGGCAGGGCCTGAGCTACTGGGACTGGACCGACGTGCCCGCTCTGCCGCCGCGCCGCACTGAGCACCTGCCCGTGGCCTCGATGGCAGCCAGCGGAACCGGCGGCGCGGCCACCGGCGCCCCCGGGCTCGGTGAGCAGGCCGATGCCATCCCGGGAGAGGACACCGCGGGATCGCATCGTGCGGCAGCCATCGTGCCTTCGAGCGCGAGGCAGCGGATCCCGGCGCCGCGCCAGGCCCCAGGACAGCTCACCGACAACGAGCTGATCATCCAGGTCCGCGAGGGGGTAACCGCGGCCTACGCGACGCTCTACACCCGTCATGCCATCGCCGCGTTCGCCCTGGCGCGGCAGCTCGCCCGGCCCGCCACAGAGGCGGACGACCTGGTGTCCGAGGCATTCGCCAGGGTGCTCGCCATCCTGCGGCGCGGTCAGGGACCGGACGCGGCATTCCGCCCGTACCTGCTCACTACGCTGCGCCGGGTGGCCTACGACAGGACGCACCACGATCGGATGCTGGAATTCAGCGCGGATGCCGGTGCACAGGCCGCCCATCGGCCTGCGGGAACAGAGTTCCACGACGCTGCCCTTGCCAGCCTGGAACGCTCGCTGGCAGTCCGCGCCCTTTCCCGCCTGCCGGAACGCTGGCGCGCGGTGCTGTGGCACACCGAGATCGACGACGCATCGCCGGCCGACATCGCGCCGCTGTTCGGCCTCACTCCCAACGGCGTCGCGGCGCTGGCGTACCGAGCACGCGAGCGGCTGCGCCAGGCATACCTGCAGGAACACCTTGCCGAGCCCGTCGGCGAAGGCTGCCGCCCGGCCGCGGGCAAGCTCGGCGCCTGGGTCCGCGGCGGGCTGGGCAAGCGAAACACCGCCCGGGTGCACGCGCATCTCAGCACATGCGGCCGGTGCCGTGAACTGGCCGCTGAACTGGCTGACGTGAACGTGTCACTGAACAGGGCTACCGGGCGGAATGACCAGACCCGGGCGGCTGACCTCACATAACGTGATGATAACGATCAGATCTTGAAGATGGGTGCCCTGGCGCACGGGCGGCAGGCCGCCGGGCACGTGGCCCATCTCGCTGGAGCCAGCCGTATCTTCGGTTCACACAGGCGATTCTCAGCGCCGTCGCCGACCGTCTCAAGCAGACCGTCGGCTGCCGTTGCCGGTGTGATCATTTGTCGTGAATCATGTGAATCTTGGTCATTACGGAACGTAATAAATGGCGTTGACCTGCGGAGATTCAATCGGGTACACGTAGACATCTAACTGGATGTCATCACGTAAACCCTCCGTTGCCGTTCAGGAAGCTGCTAGGCGATTCCCTCATGGGTCATTCCCGACGCCCACCGTCGATAGTCGGCGCTGTTGCACTCCTGCTGGCGTGCTCGTGCGCCGCGCACAGCACAGCCGCGAGGTCGGCGGCCACGCACACGCCGGCTCCTGTGTCGGCTTCCCCGACACTGGAGACACCCTGGGGCCGGTCAGGGAGCAGGCTGTCGCCGCGTACCTGGCCATGTGGCACGACGATGTGATCGCCGCGCGCACCGCTGATTACCGTTCGGTCGCGCTGGCGCGCGACGCTGCCGGCCAGGCGCTGACACTCCTGGTCAGCGGCCTGCGGCAGCAGGCGCGCAACGGGATCGTCATCCTCGGCGCGCCCGCCCTCGACCCGCACGCGACCAGTGTCACCGTCGCGCACAGCGTGACGACGGTGACCGTCACCGACTGCGCCGATGGCAGCCGCTGGCTGCAGTACGCGCAGTCCGGCGCGCGGGCCGGGAACGGCCCGGCCGGACGGCACAAGATCCTCGCGAGCGTCCAGGGGATCGACGGGACATGGCGGGTCGCGTCCCTTGACGTGCAAGGGCCGAGCACATGCTTAACGTCGCCGCGGCCCTCCTCGTCCCCCTGATCACCCTCACCGGTCCGGGCAGTGGTCCGGGCGGATCGGGCAGTGACGGATTCGGCTACGTTCAGTGCAGCAACGGCCAGGGGCCGGGTTGCAATGTCACCGCGGGCCGCGCCAGGTGCTGCCCGGGTCGTCGTCGCCGGTCCAGCCGCAGCGGCCGGTCAGCGCAGGCACGGGCACCAGCTCAGGCGTGCGGTGTACGGACTGGGCACACCACACAGCACCGTGCTCCACGGTGTTCGGGTGGATGGGCGGCAACGGCTGCTACTACCAGGTGGCCCCGGCGCAGGCCGACGTTCCGCCGTCGGGCAGCTCCGGCCCGGGAAACTGGTTCAACTTCACCTGCCCTGGCCTGCCGGGCACGGGCGGCGGCAGGACATGGCTGCCAGCCGGGTCGCCACCGCCAGCCAGAGGCCCGGGGGTCGCCCCGGTGGTGGTCGGTGCCGCTATCGCCGCCCTGGCTGCATGATGCCCGCCCGGAGCATGGCATGCAAAGGGATGCCAGCCCAGGGTGCGCCGGCTGCGGCGGCGAGGCTGATCATGTGGCCGGTGCCGATGTCGGCACCGTGCTCGGCCAGGCCAGTGAGGACACCCATGGTGAAAGCCACGGCGGGCCGGATCCGTTCGGGCCAGCTGTCGAGGTCGTGCTTGTCCCACGTCGCGACCGGAACCAGCAGCCCGGCCACCACGGCCCACACCCGCACCCGGGCCGACGGCAGCTCCCGTTCCGCCCCATTCGAGACCAGCTCGACCAGCACGTCACGGCCGCCAGCGTTCTCGCGGGACCCGGGCAGGACGCGGGCGTCGAAGTCTGCGCCCGGCTGCCCGTCGACGGTGGTGACCAGGAGCCATGCGCCTTGTCTGGGCGGGCGCTGCCCGGCCAGGTACAGCATGCCGACCACGTCATCGTCGTCGGCGTTGTCCAGGACGCCGGGCTGCTCGCCGGGCGGCATGCCGGCTCCGGCGAGTGTCTCCCATCCCGTACTCGCCCAGACGGCCCACGGGTTTGCAGGCGTGCTGATCATGCGCAGTCACCTCCAGGATTGCTGACAGACAGGCGTCATGTCCCGCTGCCGGGGCTGGTGACGCGGCAGCCGGGCGCATGTGCCGTCGCATATGGACGCTCGACTCTGCCCGGATGTCAAGTCCAGCCGTGTCGCCGCGTCTGCGGGCACGCCCTGCGCGCGGTAACGCGCGGCCCGTGGAGGAGGGGCCTGGTCCCGGCAGCCCGGCTTGACAGCCTGCACCGAGTCGAGCGTCCATACGCGCAGCCCTGGGCGGCAGGCCAGCCGTGCCCGGCACGCCGGCAGGGATCCTGGCGCGTGCGAGGCGGTCGGCGGGCGCGTGCCGAGGTCGCCGCCCAGGGTGGCTGCAAGGTCAGGGAGCATCTGGATCCGCGCCGTGCACGCGAGCCGCCTGCTGCGAGGCGGGGTGCAGGAGCAGCCGGGCGCGCGGCCGTGCCGCACGGCGCGGGGAGCACGCGGTGACGCGCGGGCTGTCCCTGACCGAGCTGGCCGACCTGCCCGCGGTGACCGACCTGGTCACCGCGGGGCGGGCGCTCGGGCTGGGACGCACCAAGAGCTACCAGCTAGCCCGGACCGGGCAATTCCCGTGCCGCCTGATCCGGGCTGGCAAGACGTACCTGGTGCCCACCACTGAGCTGCTCGCGCTGCTCGGCGTCCCGCCGCCCGCGAGCGCAGGACGCCACGACAAGGAGGGGCACGATGGCTGAGGGGACGACATTCAAGCGGTGCTCGTGCCGCGATGAGAACGGCAGGGAACTCGGGCAGAAATGCCCGAAGCTCCGCCGGGCCGGCGGATCCTGGAGCAACTACCACGGCACGTGGTACTACCAGCTCGAGCTCCCGCCCGCCGCGGACAGGAAACGACGCCAGCCGCTGCGCCGCGGCGCCTTCAGCTCGCAGGACGCCGCCGATCAGGAGATGAGCCAGGCACGCGAGCTGCTCGCCATCGCCGACGCCGACGACCTGGAAACCCGGATCCGGATCGCCGACGCGATCCAGAAGACGGTCAGGGACACCGGGCACCTGCCCGACCCCGGGCGGGTACGCAAGGCGGTCGGCGCCGGTCATGACCCCGCCGTCCTGCCAGTCACCGTCGGCGACTGGCTCGGTCAGTGGCTGGCCGGGAAGAAGAACCTGCGCAAGGGCACCGCACGCGGCTATGCGTCCCACATCCGTCTCTACTACGCGCCGCACATCGGCCACATCCGCATCGACCGGCTGCGGGTCGCCGATGTCGCCAGCGTGTTCGAGGCCATCGACGAGCTGAACGACATCATCACCGAGGCACGCAAAAACGGAGACCCGGCGGTCCGGGCAAAGGTCAAGGGCCGCCGCACCGTGGGCCCGGCGACCAGGCAGCGCATCCGCGCCACGCTGCGCTCCGCGATCGGCACCTACATGAAACAGCATCCCGGGCTGCTGGCCGCCAACATGGCCGCGCTGATCGAGCTGCCCTCCGGCAAGCGGCCCAGGCCGCTGGTCTGGACCGAGGAGCGCGTCCGGGCATGGCAGGCGCAGTACGAGGCCCGGCTGGCCGCCGCGCGGGCACGCGCGAACGGCAGGCGCGTCGACCCCCTGGACATCTACATCTCCACTCCCCGGCCGTCGCCCGTCATGGTCTGGACCCCGGCGCAGACACGGGTGTTCCTGACCCGCGCCCGGCGCCACCGCCTCTACGCGCTCTACCACCTGATCGCCCTGCGCGGGCTGCGCCGCGGCGAGGGCTGCGGCATCCGGCGGGCCGACATCGCCCTGTCCGCCGGGATCGCCACCGTGCGCTGGCAGATCACCCAGCTCGGCTGGGCAACCGACCAGGGCGCCCCGAAATCCGAGGCAGGAGAACGCCAGGTCGCCCTGGACGCCCATACCGTCCAGGTGATCCGCGGCCACCGCCGCCGCCAGGATGAGGGAAAGCAGGCCGCAGGCAATGACTGGGCCGATTCCGGATTCGAGTTCACGAACGACGACGGCTCCCCGCTCCACCCGGCAGCCGTCACCGGCACCTTCGAGCAGCTCGCCTACCTCGCCGGGCTGCCCCCGGTCCGGCTGCACGACCTGCGCCACGGAGCGGCCACCCTGCTGCTCGCCGCCGGGCACCACATGAAGGTCGTCCAGGAAACCCTCGGCCTGTCCTCGATCACCATCGCCGCCGACACCTACGCATCCGTGCTGCCTGAGCTGGCCCGCCAGTCCGCCGAGGACGTCGCCGCGCTGGTGGCCCTCGACAAGATCACGACACGCGAGCCCGCAGCGAGCCCGCAAAGGCGCAAGGCCAGCCCCGGCAAAGCCAAGAAAATGAAGAAACCGCAGGTCAGGGGCACATCAAAAAGTGCGCCGCCAGGGACTCGAACCCCGAACCCGCAGATTAAGAGTCTGCTGCTCTGCCAGTTGAGCTAGCGGCGCGTCGTGCCGGGTAAGGTTATAACGTGCCGGAGTGTACGGCAAACCCCGAGACCGGGTGCCGCGTGATACCGCGCGCTGCCGGGCCGTACCCGGGACATCCGAGCAAACATAGAGCAAACATGGGTGTGGAATGGTCTAGACCTTTGCCGGGCGGCAGCGGTCCCCGGGGCAGGCCGGCGGCCCGGAGTCCGGCGCCAGCGGCGGGTGCGGTCCGTAACTGTTGTCACCCCAGCGGGATGGGACCAGTGGGTCGCCACGACCTAGGGACCACCTAGCCGGGGTTGCGTGAGCATCATGGTGTGGCTGGAGCGGGATCGTCAAGTGGGCGGGGCGCTGGCGTCGGCGGTAGGAGTCACCTTCGACGACGAGCTTCTGTTCTCCGCGTGGCCAGATGGGCGCGGCAGACCACCTGCGCGGCGTGCCGCCGCGATCAGGTTACGGTGATCACCTTGACGCCGACCGCGTCATAGGTACCACGTGCCCGCGCATCCCGGGTCGCGAGGGCTACCCCGTGCTCTTTGGCGGCCAGTGCCACTAGCGCATCATAGACGGCACCGCCCGCGATGCCGAGGCGGCTCAGCGTGTCCGGCAGCTTCCGGCTGCGCGGGCTGCTCAGCACTAGCGGCAAAGAGAAGCGGGCATTCAGCAGCCGGGCGGCGTCGGCGGCTGCCAGCCGCGCGTCGCCTGGCAGCCTGGTGAGAACGGAATAGGTCTCGGCGAGAGCGTGACCGCTGAGCACGATCTCCTGACCGCCCCACCAGCGCACCACGGCTGCATGATCGTGATGTGAGCGGACAAGCAGCGGAACGGCCACGCTAGTGTCGACGGCGACCGTCACGTGCGGCCCCCGTCGATGAGGGCGAAGGCCACGTCGTCATCGACCGGCGTTTCGCCAGCCGCGACGAGCACGCCGTCCTCCTCGACCAAGCGTGCCGTCCGGCCTGCGGGCACGAGTTGTGCGCCAGCGCCGTACGGCGAGATGTCAACCTTAGTTCCGGGGAGCATGCCTAGCGCGTCGCGGATCGGCTTGGGCAATACGACCCGGCCGGCCTGGTCAATGACAGCTTCCATGGGAAAATGATACCATCGAAATCCCAACGTGCGAGCAGGTGTCAGACGCCGGGCACCTGCCAGTCGGCCAAGGGCGATCAGAACTTCATGGCCTTGAGCTTTGGATCAACGCGCGGCGGTCCCCGCCGGCGGGGTGGTTATGAAAGATGGTGGCCGACGCCTTCGGTTCCGGCGCCCTCGATGACGCCCCTGCCGTCTATCCAGATGCCCCAGTCAGCGATTTGCCTGGTCTCGATGGTCACCGGAGGACCTGGCCGCACCCCTGGTGTGAGTTCCCGGCCGATGTCGCGGACGACCGCGTGCGCGGCATCCTCCCAGGATTCGACCTTGGCCCACCGGAGCTCGTCGGTGTCTGCTGGTTCGTGCCGGACCATGAGCCGCCCGCCCGCTGGCAGGTCGCCGCTCAAGAACCGGGACCGGGCTTTCGGCAGGGTTTGCGTCGCCTTGCCGATGGCATCCAGGAGAGCGCCGAACTCTGGGATGTAGTGCCAGCGCGGCTTCTCGAAGCCGAATATCGCGTGGCATGTGTCGGCGATGAAGTCCTCCCAGCTCATACACCAGCCGGCGGGCGGGCATACGGTCAGCCAGTCCCTGGGGTCTTCGCTTTGTGCCGGATCGAAACGCAGCCCGATGACGGTGCTCGTGCCGCCCCGGTTCGGGACGCCATCTGCCCTGTCCAGGTCCCGGCGGTGGATGTCCATCTCGGCCGGCACGCGCAGGAAACGCGGCAGGTCCAGCAGACCGGCGGCGTTCGGGGTGTCCTGCGCGCGGGCGAGAAGGCCGGACCAGATCCGGAAGGCCACCCCGTTCAGCAGCGTGGTCAGCTCCTCCCGCAGATCCGGCGATGCGGCGCCCATCCTGAGCTCGGGCAGCCCGAAGCGGCGCATGCCATCGGTCATGACCGCGATCATGCCCAGATGGTCGAGGGCATGTATGCGCACCCAGGGTTTGAACGGAAGGCCGACGGTCACGTCGTCATTGATGCCGGCCGGAATCGGCAGGGCGGTGTCCGGCAAGGCTTCCAGCGCGTCCTCTGCGGTCAGTACCTGGAGCGCCTGCAGATCAAGCACGGGCGCGCCTAGGCCGACGGCGAGCGCTGCGGCCGGGCCGCGCGCCTTCCATTCCTGCATGCCGATGAGCGACGGCCGCTGCGTGGCGCTGAACTGGACGAACGCGCGCGCACGTTCGAGGAAGACCCGCTGTTCGGGGGTGCCGAAGAGCGGCTTTTCCAGCAGCCCTGGCGGCGGCATACCGGCCGGCTCTACCTCGACCTTCACCGCACCCTTGGCAAGCCACTCCGCCGTCAGCGTCCGCAGCGGCCCGGTCAGTCTCGCCTCGACGGCTTTACTGGCCCGCTGCCTGGCCTCGACCGTGCTCATGGGCGCGGGCACCGGGACTATGTAGGTCGCCGACACCCTCTCCGGTACCGGCAAAACCAGCTCCTTCATTCGCCCGCTCCTCCCAGCTCGCTTCCCCGGCGAGCACTGAGAATCACCGTAGAGCTACCCTCTGACAAAACCGTCGGCTCGGCAGCGGCCGTCCTTTTTCTCTGCGGAACTTGTACTGCTCCATTCGATGACGGCTCTGTGAGCCTGGCGACGGCGCAGCCCAAGGGGACGTCCGTCATCTCGGTGAGGCGCTCGACAGGCGCAGGCGGCCCCCTTTGCGGTGCGGCTGTGTCAGGGTTGCAGCAGGACTTTGATGGCGCGGCGTTCGTCCATGGCGCGGTAGGCCTCGGCGACCTGGGCCAGCGGCAACGTCTGGTCAAACACCTTGCCCGGGTCGATCCGGCCGTCCAGCACTCGGGCGATGAGGTCGGGCAGGAACCGCCGCACGGGCGCGGGCCCGCCACGCAGCCCGGCGTGGGAGTAGAATAGCTCCTCGCCGTTGACCTGCACGCCGTGCGGGACCCCGACAAAGCCGACGTTCCCGCCGGGACGCGTGGAGCGCAGGGCCTGCTGCATGGCCTCTGGGGTGCCGACACATTCCAGCACCGCGTCCGCACCGACTCCTTCGGTCATCTCCCTGATCGCGGCGGAGCCGTCATCGCCGCGCTCGGTGACGATGTCGGTGGCGCCGAATTCGAGGGCGAGCTTCTGCCGCGGCTCGTGGCGGCTCATGACGATGATCCGCCCGGCACCGAACTCCCTGGCGGCGATCACGCCGCACAGCCCGACCGCGCCGTCACCGACCACTGCGACCACAGACCCGGGCGTGACCTCGGCCGCCACGGCGGCCCACCAGCCGGTCCCCATCACGTCCGACAGAGCCAGCAGGCTGGGGATCGCCCCCTCGCCAGGCTGGGCGGGGGTGGCGACCAGGGTGCCGTCGGCCAGCGGGACGCGGACAGCCTCGGCCTGGCAGCCGCCGACGAACTCCCGGTGCACGCACGAGGACTCGTACCCGGCCCGGCAGTTGGGACAGGTCCCGTCGGAGGCGAAGAACGAGCCGATCACGAACTGCCCGGGTTTGACCGAGCTGACCTCGGCGCCTATCTCCTGGACGACACCGGCGTACTCGTGCCCCATCGGGGTGGGCTGGGTGACGGCGTTGATGCCGCGGTAGTCCCACAGGTCCGACCCGCACACGCAGGTCGCGGCGAGCTTGATGACCGCATCGGTCGGGTTGATGATCTCCGGGGCCGGGCGGTCCTCCAGCCGCACGTCCCCGGGAGCGTACATAACAGCTCCGCGCATGATGACTCCTTGGTTGTCTCTGTCGGTGGCGGGCGAGGTCAGTGGCGGGTGAGAGCCTGCCGTTCCAGGTACTGGCAGTCCCTCCCGCGCGCCCCTTCGCGCTAGCGGGCGTGCTCGCCGGCGGCGGTGTCCTGGCTCGGGCTAGCTGTGGCGGCCCAGCTGGCGAGCAGCTTCAGCGCGTCCTCCGACGGTGAGCCGGGTTCGGCGGTATAGCAGGTCATCGTGAGGTGCTGGTCCTCGCGGGCGGGAAGCGGCATCGCGTCGAAGGCGACGTCGAGGAGGCCGACGACCGGGTCCCGGTCTGGTGCAGCCGGACGTCGTGCTCGGCCCACCTGCTGCGGAACTGTTCGCTGCGGGTCGCGAGTTCGCCGACCAGGTCGGTCAGTTCGCGGTTGTAGGGGTCGCGGCCGGCTTCGGTCCGCAGCAGCGCGACGGTGGTGTGGGCGACGTCGACCCAGTCCGGGTAGAAGTCTCGGGAGACCGGGTCAAGGAAGCAGAACCTGGCCATGTTCGCCGGGCTGGCCGGGTCCTCGAACACCCGCGAGTACAGGGCACGGCCGAGCGGGTTGACGGCGAGCACGTCGAGGCGCCCATTGCGCACGAACGCCGGGGTGCCCGTCATCGACTCCAAGATGCGCAGCACGCTCGGCCGCACCGTCTGCGGAGTCCGGCGCCACGGCGGCCGGGAGGGTTTCGCGGCGCGGGCGAGATCGAACAGGTGCAGCCGCTCAGCCTCGTCAAGCTGCAGGGCACGGGCCACGGCGCCGAGGACCTCGTCGGAAACGCCGCTGATGTGCCCCTTCTCCAGCCGCACGTACCACTCGGTGCTCACTCCGGCCAGGACAGCGACCTCCTCCCGGCGCAGGCCAGGCACGCGGCGGCGCCCACCGCCCGGCTGCAGCCCGGCCTGCTCTGGGGTGATCTTGGCGCGCCGCGTGGCCAGGAACTCGCGGATCTCAGCTTTGTTGTCCACAACACCAACGGTACGTCGGGTTACCGCAGGCAGGGGGGGTTGAGATAGGACCTCTATAACCTCCACCTCCCGCGCCAGCGCGATCACGGGTTACCTGGAAGACGCCCGGGGAAATATGGCTGGCGGGCGGACGCGCCACGCTGACCAGTGATTGGAGCTACAGCATGAATCCGTCCTACAACTTCGAGAGCCAGGTGGCGCTCGTCACTGGCGCGGCCTCCGGCATGGGGCTTGCGACGGCCCGAGCCTTCGCTGCGGCGGGCGCCGCCATTGTGCTGGCGGACGTCGACAAAGACGCCGCGGCGGCCGCGGCCGGGGAACTGACCTCGGCCGGAGCGCAGGCGATCGCCGTCACCTGCGACGTCACGGACGAGAGCCAGGCGGCCGCGATGGTGGAACACACGGTCACGGCCTTCGGCCGCCTGGACATGGCGTTCAACAACGCCGGCGTGCAGGCACCGCCCAGTGACGCGGCCGACGAGACGGCGGAGGAATTCGACCGGGTGAACGCGGTCAACCTGCGCGGCGTCTGGGCCAGCATGAAGCACGAGCTGCGCCAGATGCGGGAGCAGGGCAGCGGTGCCATCGTCAACTGCTCCTCGCTGGGAGGGCTCGTGGGCCTGCCGGAACGGGCTGCCTACCACGCGTCCAAGCACGGCGTGATCGGCCTGACCAAGAGCGTCGCGGTCGAGTACGCCCCGAAGGGGATCCGGGTCAACGCGGTGTGTCCCGGGGTGATCGACACTCCCATGGTCGCGGACATGCTCAAGGGCCAGGCCAGCGCCATGGCAGAGATCATGAAGGAGCAGCCGATCGGCAGGCTGGGACGTGCGGACGAGATCGCCGCCGCCGTTCTGTGGCTGTGCAGCCCGGCTGCCAGTTTCGTGGTCGGTGTCGCCCTCCCGGTCGACGGCGGCTTCACCGCCCATTGACCAGCCCGGCCCGGAGACCTGGCCCGCACCCGCATGACAAAAGGAGATCACGATGGAATACACCCGCCTGGGTAACACCGGCCTGAAAGTGAGCCGTCTCGCGCTGGGCTGCATGAGCTACGGCGACAGCACGACCGTCGGCGCGCACCGCTGGGCACTGGACGACGACGTGGCCCAGCCCTTCTTCCGCTAGGCCGCCGAGGCCGGCATCACCTTCTGGGACACCGCGAACGTGTACCAGCACGGCACCTCCGAGGAACTGGTCAGCCGTGCCATCAAGCGCTACTCCCGCCGCGAGGACATCGTGATGGCCACCAAGGTATTCGGCAAGATGCACGGAGGCCCAGGCGGGCAGGGCCTGTCCCGCAAGGCGATCTTCGAGCAGGCCGACGCCTCCCTGACCCGGCTCGGCACCGGCTACGTCGACCAGTGCCGGGCGGTACGCCAAACCAGGAGACCGGCTGCCGCGTGGTGCCGCCCGCTACCGGGTCGTACCGGGACATCCGAGCAAACATGGAGCAAACATGACCGCGGCCGATCTTGGGACCGGTGCGCCCCAGTCGCGCCGTCAGAGCTGGATCGAC
>WNFD01004456.1_pt1 | contig 14064 bp, 14 predicted proteins | sample 5400491 | NCBI WGS metagenome assembly WNFD01 (sample SAMN13153343, study PRJNA577476) | soil metagenome | isolation source: 120 cm saprolite under Douglas fir tree site 2 hole 2 replicate 2 | place: USA:California | collected 2015-04-18
ACCAACCTGGCTCCGACCGCAAACCTCGTAGCTCCCGTCCCCAACTCACAGTTCCCCCCACGGTAGACAACTCCTCCAAGCATCTGGATCGCCCGCGGACCGGTTCTTCCGGATCCGCGGGCCCCAGGTGCCCTGAGGCTTCGAATCGATAATGACGGTCCACGAAAACGACTCACGACTGCTGCAGATCTACACCACGACCTGGTGCCGCGACTGCAGGACGGCCAAAGCAGTGCTGGACCGAGCTGGCGTCGCCTACGAGGCAATCGACATCGACCACGACCCCGCTGCGGTGGCTTCGGTGCTCGCGATCAACGGTGGGTTCGCCGCGGTTCCGACGATCGTCTTTCCAGACGGTCGGGTCTTGGTGGAGCCGAGCCGCCGGCAACTGCTCGCGGCTTTAGGTCTCGGACACCTGTACCGGCGCGGCTAGATTCAGCGACCCCTGTACTCGGGTTTGCGCTTGCCGGTGAAGCCTGCGTGGAACTCGCGAAAGTCCTCGGCCGTCATCAGCAGCGTCTGGGTGAACGCCTCCGTGGTGGCGCCACAGCAGGGCGCCACCAGCGCTGGCGGCCACACGCAACCCGCTAGCGCTACGATTTCGCGGGGTACCTTCCGAACCGATTCAGGAGGCTGGGAGCTTTGATCAAGAAGATCCTTCTCGACGAGAGTGACATCCCCGAGCGCTGGTACAACATCCTGCCCGACATGCCGTGGCCTCCGGCGCCATACCTGAACCCCCAGACGCTGCTGCCGATGGGCCCAGCTGACCTGGCGCCGATCTTTCCGCAGGCGATCATCGCGCAGGAGGTTTCGGCCGAGCCATGGATCGAGATCCCGGATCAGGTTCGCGAGATTTACAAGATCTGGCGCCCGACCCCCGTCTACCGGGCCGATCGCCTGGAGAAGGCGCTGGACACCCCGGCGCACATCTACTTCAAGTACGAAGGCGTCTCGCCGGCAGGCTCTCACAAGCCGAACACTGCGGTGGCCCAGGCCTACTACAACGCCCAGGAGGGCGTCAAGCGGCTGACCACGGAGACGGGCGCCGGCCAGTGGGGCTCGGCGCTCGCGTTTGCGGGCGCGCTGTTCGGCCTCGAGGTCACCGTCTACATGGTCAAGGTGTCGTACGAGCAGAAGCCTTATCGCCGGGCGATGATGGAAACCTGGGGAGCGACCGTTTACGCGTCCCCGACCGATCTGACCAATGCCGGGCGCGGCATCTTGAAAGACGACCCGGATTCGCCCGGCAGCCTCGGCATCGCGATCTCGGAAGCCGTTGAAGATGCCGCGACGCACGATGACGCCAAATACTCGCTGGGGTCGGTGGTCAACCACGTCCTGCTCCACCAGACGGTGATGGGCCAGGAAGCCATGAAGCAGATGGAAATGGCGGGCGAGTACCCGGATGTGGTGATCGCGTGCGTCGGGGGAGGCTCCAATTTCGCGGGTTTGACCTATCCGTTCATAGGCGATCGGCTGAAGGGCCGACACCCACACACGCGCTTCATTGCGGCCGAGCCCGCCGCGTGTCCGACGCTCACGCGCGGTGTCTACGCGTATGACTTCGGCGATGCCGTCGGCATGGGCCCGGTCGTGAAGATGTTCACGCTCGGCCACAGCTTCGTGCCCGATCGAATTCATTCGGGCGGACTTCGCTACCACGGCGATGCGCCGTCGCTGTGCACGCTGGTAGATCACAAGGTGGTCGAGGCTCGCGCTTACAAACAGAACGAATGCTTTGCCGAAGCGGTGCGGTTCGCACGCTGCGAAGGCTTCCTGCCTGCTCCCGAGTCGGCCCATGCACTGCGGGCCGTGGCGCAGGAGGCGGCCGCCGCCCGAGAAGCGGGTGACGAGCGGGTCATCCTGTTCGGCCTGTCGGGGCACGGCCACTTCGACATGTCGGCTTATGACGCCTACTTCGCCGGCAAGCTCGAGGACGTCGAGCTTTCACAGTCGCGCATCGACGCCGCCATCGAGGAGCTGCCCAGAGTCCCGGCCATGTCCTGATCGCAACGCCGGCGCACCGAGGCGCGACTACAGGAGCGCTTCTACGGCTTCGACGATCCTGGGATCTTCGGGCGTGACCTTCGACCGAAAGCGCCGCACAACGCGTCCATCACGTCCGACGAGGAACTTTTCGAAGTTCCAGCTGACGTTTCCGGCCTTGCCTGAGTCATCCGCGGTCTCGCTGAAAAGGGCGTAGAGGGGATGCTGCCCCTCTCCCTTGACGTCCAGCTTCGCGAAGAGACGAAAGGTGACTCCGTAGTTGAGGCTGCAAAACTCCTGGATCTGATCGGCGGTGCCTGGCTCCTGGTGGAAGAACTGGTTGCAGGGGAAGCCAAGTACCGTGAATCCGCGATCTGCGTAGCGGTCCTGAAGTGCCTGCAGGCCGGCATATTGCGGCGTGAAGCCGCATCGCGAGGCGACGTTGATGGCAAGCACGACCTTTCCCGAGTACGCGGACAAGCTTTCAGGCTTGCCGTTCAGACGAGGTAGCTCTACCTGATGGATCGACTCAATGCCGGTTGGCCCCACACCGAGATCAATTTAGGCGTGCGCCGGGATATTCCGCAACCGGCTCGCGGGTGTTGTAGCCTCGCCGCGGATGGTTGATCCAGAGACGACCTACCGCCGGCGGACGCCCGGATCTCGCGCACTGCACGACAGCGCCGTCGCGGTCATGCCTGGAGGCACCACCCGCACCACCACCTACTTCGACCCTTACCCGCTCTACATCACGCGCGGCGAGGGCTGCCGGATCTGGGATGCGGACGGCACCGAGCGCCTCGACATGCTGGGCAATTACACCGCGATGATCCTCGGGCACGCCCACCCCAAAGTGGTGGAGGCGATTCGCAAGCAGGCCGCCCAAGGCACAGGTTTCGCCGCCGCCAATCCCGTGGAGGTCAAGCTCGCGACCCTTCTGTGCGAACGGGTACCCAGCCTCGACATGGTCCGGTTCTGCAACTCCGGCACCGAGGCGACCATGTTCGCCATGCGGCTGGCGCGGGCGTTTACCGGCCGACCGAAGATCGCACGGATTGAAGGCGGGTACCACGGGACTCATGACTACGCCGAGGTGAGCACACACCCCGACGTGTCCGAGGCCGGCCCTGCAAACGCTCCGATCGCACGGCCCGATTCGATCGGTACGCCCGATTGGGCGCTGGAACACACCGTAGTGTTGCCGTTCAACAACCCTGACGCAGCCGAGGCCATCATCCGCGGAGAAGGCCGGCAGCTGGCGGCCGTGATCCTGGAGCCGATCATTGGCGCGGGCGGTGTGATTGCGGCCACAGAGGAATTCCTCCAACGGCTGAGGAAAGTGACCAAAGAGCTTGGGATCCTTTTGATCTTCGACGAGGTGATCTCATTCCGCGTCGCTCCCGGCGGAGCGCAGCAGGTTTATGGCGTCACACCAGATCTCACCACCCTCGGCAAGATCATCGGCGGCGGCCTTCCCATCGCGGCGTTCGGCGGCCGCGCCGACGTGATGGAGCTGCTCGACCCGCGGAGAAAGCCAAACCTCGCCCAGGGTGGAACCTACAACGGCAACCCGCTCGGAATGGCCGCCGGTCTTGCCGCCATGACCGAGCTCACACCGGACGTTTTCGTGGAGCTCAACCGCCAGGGCGCTCGGGTCAGCGAACAGCTGTCTGAGGTGTTCGCTTCCCATGGTGTGCGCGCGCAGGTCAACGGTGTCGGATCGCTCTTCGCCATCCACTTCACGGAAACACCCGTGGTCGACTATCGGACGATGGCCTCTTCAAATAAGAAGATGACGCACGATTTCTTCCTTGGGCTGGTGAACCACGGGGTCCTGATGGCGCCCCGAGCTATGGGAGCCCTGTCGACGCCGATGATCGAGCGGGACATTCAGGAGTTCGTCGACGCCGTCGATGCGGTCGTCGCCGAGCTACGGCCGAGCTGGGATTCCGACCAGGCCATGATCGAACCCTGAACAGGACCGCAGGAATCAGGGCCACATCGTGATAACAGTGCCTGGCCGGCTGCGCACAGACAGAACTCCCGGCTGGAAAAGCGACGCGCGCCGTTGGTCGCTGAGCGTCAAACCGCTGCGCTCGTATGCCTTGAGTCTGGGCCCTTTCGGGCAATCGACTCGCCGCACTTCAACGGCTACAGTCGAACCCAGGTCGAGAATTGTGTAGGCGGGGCGAGGGTCGGTGTCGTTCGATCCGGCGATCGCTCCCACGCTGAGCAAGACAGAGTCCCCGACCCTTCGCTGGTACGGAGTGTGGATATGCCCGTAAGCCAGAACTCGGGCCTCGGACTCGTTCACCATCCGCTGGGCGATCTCTGACTCGGCATCGGGTAGGACCACGTCCTCATTGCTCCACGGCGTCGCGTGAACGAGAACCAAACGCCCAATGCCACTGACGTTCCTCCGGATGGCGATCGGCAAAGACCTCAGGTACTCGATTCGCCCCGAGCCGAGCCGGCCGCAGGACCATATCCCGCCTGTTGTCAATGCTTCTGGAAGTCCGGATGTGGGTAGGGACCCGTCGGCGGTCTGCACGAGAAAGTCGTCGCTGTTGCCGCGCACACATTGCCACCCTCGGCGCTGGATCTCGTCGACCACCTCTGCCGGCTGCGGTCCGCCTTGCGCTATGTCCCCGCCGACCAGCACCTCATCGAGGCCCGTCTGCCTCTCGATGTCGGAGATCACCGCGAGCAACGCGACGAGGTCGCCGTGCGGATCGGAAATCAGCGCGAGCCTCAATTCGAGGGATCAATTCGGAAGGTCTGGTACAGGCCATCCTTGCCGGCGGGCGTGATCACGACCCCACGCCCCTGAGAACGGCGGCGGATCCAGTCTCGCTCGAGGAGCACGGTGGTGACAGCCGCGCCGAGAGCGCCAGCGAGATGCGGCCGGCGCTCCGTCCAGTCAAGACACGAGCGCGCAAACATCCGCCTCTGATGCTGTAAAGCATTGATATCAACGCCGGCCAACTGAAAGGCTCGCTGCCCCGAGGTGGTGACGGAATATCCCGGCGCGCTTCGGACGAGCCAGCGGCGCTCGAGGAGGGCGTCCAGAAGGTCAACTCCCAGGCGCCCGGCGAGATGGTCATAACAAGTGCGAGCACTGCGGATCGCCTCTGCTTGGGCCGACCTGCGCAAGGACGTCACCGGGGTGGTTGGGCAAATCTGCGCGAAAGCCTCCAACGCCGTAGCCACCTGCTTGCCGGCCAGCTCGTACAGGCGCTGGCGACCCCGGGGCGTGACTCTAAGAAGTTTGGCTTTGAGCAACGCCGCGAGGTGTTCGCTCGCAGCAGGCGCTTTTACCGAACCGACAGCGGCTAGTTCGTGCGCCGAAAGCGGCCGTCCATCGAGTAAGGCCTCGACCATCGCCGCTCGTGCTGGAGAGGCCAGGAGGCGCGCGACGGCTGCGAAATCTGCCCCCACAAAGGAGATTTTAATTCCGCGACGTTTCGGTCTCCACCGAAATGTTGCCGATCTATCCTTCGGCGGTAATTCACTCGGAGGACATTACCGACGATAACCTGCGTCATCCGCTACGAGATCGATCCGTCTCAGCGGGACGGGTTCAAGAAGTACGCCGAGAATTGGGGGCGCATCATTCCTCGATGCGGCGGCCACCTCGTGGGCTACTTTCTTCCTTACGAAGGCACCAACAATGTGGCTTGGGGCTTGATCGGATTCGAGAGTCTCGCTGCGTATGAAGCGTACCGAGCCCGCTTGAAGGCGGATCCTGCGGCTCTTGAGAATTTCACCATGGCGCAGACCGCGCGATTGATCGTCCGCGAGGAGAGGAACTTCGTTGAAGTCGTCGAGGGAACATTCGGACTTCCGTCGACCCTGGCGTAATCGGAGCGTAATGGAGCTTCTCTTGGCCCACAGCCGGCGCCGGACCTGTCGCCGACATCGGGCACGTTCATCTCAAGTGTCTAGGCCTTTGGGCGCCTCATATACCATTCCGTGAACTCCACGCATCGGCCATCGCGATCGAAGCGCATCACGAAACAGTTGTCGAAAACCTTCTTCACCTCGCCGCCCGGCGAAGCAAGATAGGTAGTCGTGCCCGTAGCGACCGCAACGTCGCGGTCGACCGCGATTGCGTGGTAAGAGCCTTCATAGGTCCCGGGTTGGTCCCGACTCGAGGCTCCAGGATCGGAACCCTGACCCAACCAGGCATCGACGACCGCCTCGCGCCCCTCCAGAGGGTCGTCGTGGGGATGGTACCTGTACCTCACGTCCTCGGCGAACAGCTCAGTAATCTGTTCTTGGTCGTAGCTCTTCCAAGCCTCGACGTAAGCCCGGAGCCAGCGGTCGATATCAGATCTCGTCACGACAGGCCACCTCCCTAAACGGCGCTGGTTGAGACTCAGTCCTCGCCGGAGAATCGCTCCCAAGCAGCTTGACGGCTCGTGCCGATAGCATCGCCGATGAGCGACCACGCCACCTGGTTTTTCCGCAACAGATTGACCGCCCGTTGCAGTTGGTCCTCGGATTGCCGGAGCCCAGCCGCGTTGATCCGCAGCTCCTCGAGCAGCACTTCCGCCACCTCGCTGTCGGGCCCGATGGAGAGTTCGCCGCCTTGCATGTCGGATTGGAGAACTTTGCTGCACAGCTCCACACATTGGTCGCAGATGAAGACGCCAGGTCCCGCGACGAGCCTGCGGACCTTGTCCTTGCCTTTCCCGCAAAAGGAGCAGCGCCATGAGCGGCGTTTGCCGGCATCGAGGGAACTCTTTCCTCTAAACACAGCATGTCAGGCTACCTTGACAGTCAGGGTGGCGTCAAGAGTACTTGACGCCTCGGGCAGTGATCCAGAAGCAGAGTGCTCGCAACCGAGCCGACGCTGCCCGGATCGCGAAGGTCAAGGGCTGGCTGTCGGCCGAGTGGTCAGGAGCGTCTTGTATACCTCGACAGTCTTAGAAGCGATGGCCGGCCAGCCGAAGTGTTTCAGGACGCGCTCGCGTCCAGCCTTGCCCATCGTTGCCTGCGTGCTCGGCTCTCCTAGAAGCTTTTCGATGCGGTCGGCCAGGACACTGGTAAACCCATCCAGGTCATCCGGATCGAAATCCACCAGGTAACCCGTCTCACCCTCAACCACGATCTCCGGGATCCCGCCGACGCGCGACGCGACGACTGGCGTCTCGCATGCCATTGCTTCCAGGATCACAAGGCCAAAGGGCTCGTATATCGACGGGCAAACGAACACCGAAGCGTGGGAGTGAAGGTGGATCAGGTCTTCGCGCGCGATGAAGTGGTCGATCCAGACCAGGTTGCCTCGCTCGGCGGAAACGCGACCCGCGAGAGCCGCCACTTCAGCCGCGATTTCGGGGGTATCCGGGCTGCTGGCCACGATCACCAACTGATAGCGCGGATCGAGCTTAAGGGCCGCGGCGAGAAGTAATGTCAGCCCCTTCTGCCTTGTGATCCGGCCGTTGAACAAAGCAAAGGGCCGGCTCGAGTCGATGCCAAAGCGCGTCAGCGTCTCCGGCGACAATTGGGGCCGGTAAATCTCGGGATCGATTCCGTTGTGGATTACGTGGATGCGGTCCGGGCTGACGGCGGGATAGCAATTCATGACATCGTCGCGCACCCCGCGCGAGACCGCGATCACACCGTCTGCGCCGTCGATCGCGGTTCGCTCGCAGAACATAGACAGGGCGTAGCCTCCGCCGAGCTGCTCGGCTTTCCACGGTCGAAGCGGCTCGAGGCTATGGATGGTCATGACATGTGGAATCGACCACATCAGCTTGGCGAGGTGACCGCCGAGGTTCGTGTACCACGTATGGCTGTGGACGAGATCCGCACCCTTGACCGCCGCCGCCATCGCAAGATCGATCGAGATCGCCTGAAGGGTGGACGACTCTGGCTTCGGTTCCGAAAGTGCGGTCCACGGCTGGTGGCTGGTCACGCCAGGCTCGGTACGCGGCGCTCCCCAGCATTGGACCGAAACCTCGGTCAAATGGCGCAGCTCGCGCGTGAGGTATTCAACGTGAGTGCCGGCGCCGCCGTAGACCTCGGGCGGGTATTCCCGGGTCAGGAGTGCGATGCGCGGACTGGTCATCATGAACGAGTTGAAGATAACGCGCCACGGCTCCAACCTGGTCCAGCTCACCAGGTTTGCAGCGCTGTTCCCGATGAACTGCTACCTCGTGCGGGAGGACGACGGGCTCACGCTGGTGGACAGCACCATGTCCTCGCCCGCAGACGACGTCGCGCGGATTGTCAAAGAGCTTGGGAAGGAGCTCCGCCGGGTGGCCTTAACGCATGCCCATGGTGACCATGTGGGCGGTGTGGCCGGCGTGCGTCTGCGCTTTCCAGGGGTCGAGGTTTCGATCGGAGGGCGCGACTCTCGCATCCTCGCTGGGGACAAGAGCCTGCTCGAGACCGAGCCCCAGACACCGGTCAAGGGCTACCTCGTCAAGGTCGACTGGAAACCCGATCGGCTGCTCAAGCCAGGCGACCGCATCGGCTCACTCGAGGTGGTCGCGTCACCCGGGCATACCCCTGGGCACCTGGCCTTCATCGACGTGCGCGACCGAAGCCTGATCGCGGGCGACGCCCTTCAGACCCGCGGGGGGATCGCTGTTTCTGGAGTCCTGAAACCGCTGTTTCCGTTTCCCGCGATGGCCACCTGGAACAAAAAGACAGCCCTGGCGTCAGCTGCCTTGCTGAGGGAGCTGAACCCGTCCCTCCTCGCCGTTGGTCACGGCTATGCCATCCGCGAACCCGCGACCGCTATGGACCGAGCTATCGAAGAAGCGCGACGAGCCTTCAGCTGAGCTCCGCTCCGCCGGCGAGGGCGCTCATGCCGGAGTTACGACGACCTTCCCCCGCACGTGTCCCGCTTCGACATAAGCGATCGCGGCCGCAAGCTCATCGAGCGGGTACGTCCGATCCACGATCGATCTGACCTTGCCCGACTCGATGAGAACGCGAATGACTTCGACGTCGTCATGGTTGAGCTTGGCGAGGAACGTGCGGACCCTCTGGCCCATCCGCGACACCAAGAGCGCCAGCGCCATGCGGCGCAGCGGCGCGCCGCTGTTGTAAATGAGTGTTCCATCGGCGGCGAGCACCCTCCGGACCGCGGATAGAGCGTGGCTGCCAGCGTTGTCGAGAATCACGTCGTAGCGCTCTCCAGACTTCGTGAAGTTGTCCCGCGTGTAATCGATCACATGGTCGGCGCCGATCGACTTCACAAGTTCGACATTTCTCGAGCTGCACACGCCCGTTACGTCAGCTCCGATCGACTTCGCGATCTGCACAGCGAATGTGCCGACACCTCCCGACGCGCCGTTGACCAGCACGCGTTGCCCGGACTGCAGCTTGCCGAAATCGCGCAGGGCCTGCAGGGCGGTGACTGCAGCCACTGGAACGGCCGCGGCTTCCTCATATGTCATGTTGGCGGGCTTGGCCAGGAAGTGATCCTCAGGCGCCGACGCATACTCGGCGAACGCGGAGGCGCACCAGCCGAACACGTCATCGCCCACCTGCAGATGGGTCACGTCCTTGCCGACGGCCTCGACGCGTCCCGCGACGTCCACTCCCCGGACCCTTGGCTTGGGCCCCGGCATCCCCATGGCCATTCGCGCGACGTAGGGCACCCCGCGCGCGGCGTGCCAGTCAAGAGGGTTCACGCCGGCGGCCCGCACGCGCACTAGCACCGCCCCGTCGGCGGCGACCGGAACGGCGATGTCCTCCAGCCGCAGTGCGTCGAGCCCGTACCTGTCCTGGACGACCGCCTTCATCCGGACTTCATGCACATCTGGCAGGCTAACGGAGAGCCCGAGGATCGGCAATCAGTGGAATTACCGATTGAGTGGTAGGCGACTCGGCGGAGTCTGCGGCCTGAGCAGCAGGCAACTGGCGGCCGCGAGCAGAAGCAGGAGCGCAGGCACCACAAGCGTTGCCTTGAACGCGCCGACAAAGCTGTTGGCGTAATCGAGGTGGTGGGCGGCGATCTGCGCTGGGCCCACCAGAGAGAGCCTGCTCTGCAGCAGCGCCACGGCGATCGCGCCCCCCATGGCGCCACCGACCTGCCGGAAGGTGTTGAGCACCCCCGCCGCCGCGCCGGCGAACTGCGGGCCGATCCCGCGCATGCCAACCGTCATGACGACCGCGAAGCCGCAGCCGAGTCCCGCCCCGGTGACCACAAGCGCGGGTATAAAAGTCGCCGACGTCGCGGCCGTAGAGACTGATGCCATCAGCCAGCCGACTCCCCCAGCCGCCACCAGCATCGCGCCCATCAGGATGAACTTGATGTCTACCCGGTCAGCGAGCCGGCCAGCAAGCGGACCCACGAGCATGAACGTGAGCGGCATGGGCGCGAGCGCGAGGCCGGCGTCCAGCGCCGTCATTCGAAGCGCCGATTGGAAGAATAGGCTTGCCACCACCACCAAGGCCAGCATCACCGTCTGGAAGACGAAGACGACCCAGGCCGACACCGCGAAACTGCGCGCGGCGAACAGCTTCGGGGGCATCAGCGGCTCCGGCTGACCCCGTTCCCAGAAGACAAAGCCAGCCAGCAGGACGACGCCGGCAGCCAACACCGCGGGGATCGTCACCGGTCCGGTTATCGTGCTCCAGGCAAAGCGCTGCCCTTCGACCACACCGAAGACGACCGCCAGCAGGCCCGAGGTCGCCAGCGCAATCCCACCGAAGTCCAGGCGGTGCCGCCGACCTGGGACGACCCCAGGGAGCAGGGCATACGCGCCGGCGATAGCGGCGATGCCGAAAGGCACATTCACGAGAAACACCCAACGCCAGCCTGCGGTGGTGACCAGCACTCCGCCGAGCGAGGGGCCCACGGCCGCGGCCAAGCCGGCGGAGCCCGACCACAAACCGATGGCGGGGCCGCGCCGGTTGGCGGGCATGATCACCGAGATCATGGCGAGCGTCTGCGGGGTCATCAAGGCCCCCCCCACTCCCTGGAGCACACGCGCGGCGATCAGGATCCCCGCGGACGGAGCCAGCGCGCAGCCGATCGACGCTCCCGCGAAAACCACAACGCCCACGATCAGCAACCGCCTCGGGCCATAGAGGTCACCCAGTCGACCCCCTGTGATCAACAGCGCCGCATAGACCAGGGTGTAAGCGTTGAGGACCCAGAGAACCTGATCCAGACTCGCGTGGAGCCCGGTCATGATGTTGGGAATCGCGATGTTGACGATGGTGGTGTCAAGGACCACCACAAACGCGCCCAGGCACAGAACAGCGAGCGCCCCCCAGGTACGCAGCGCAACCCGTTGGGTCGGCGGCGCGACAAGTGGCATTGAGATGGAGGCTTCGCTCTTTCCTGCCTCAAGGGTCCGGGTTAGTAGCTCAGTCATGGCAATCCCTTTAGAAACGTGTTGGCAGGGTTACGGCTGAGCCAACTCTGTCTGTCTTCGGGGCTGAAAACATCGGGGGATCACCCATGGCCGTCCCCTATTTCGCGCGCCGCCGGCGAAAAGGGCCGCGCGGGCGATTAGGCTAGCCCCGGCAACATGACACGACTGGAAACGCTCCCATTCAAACGCGCGCCTACAGCTGGCACCGGCCTCCGAGCCTCCCTGAAGGCGCCAGACCTGCAGAAGCGGCGCCGGGACCTGCTCGATCAGTTCGACCGCGAGGGGGACCCGGACGTCCAGCTCGAGGCGGCGTTCATCGAGTACATGAGTTATGACTTCGACGCGGGGCTGGCGACCGCGCAGGCCGCCTACCGAGGGCTTAGGCATGAGGGACGCAAACGGCGTGCAGCCCTGGCCGCTGCCGCTGTGGGGCGCATTTATTTCGAGGGGTTCAACAACCAGGCCGCGGCCCGAGGCTGGTTCGCGCGCGGGCGCACCATGCTGGCCGACGAAGGAGAGTGTGTCGAGCGCGGTTGGGTAGAGCTGGGTCTTGTCGGCTGTTCGGTCACAGACGTGGGGGCCCTGGCCACCAAAGCGGCCGAGGCCGTCAAGCTCGCGCGCAAGTTCGACGACCTCGACCTCGAGTGCAAGGCGCTCGCGGACCAGGGGCTGGCCCTGGTCACGCTTGGGCGCGGCAGCGAAGGCATGGAACTGATCGACGAGGCAATGGCGATCCTTGGGAGCGGCGAGGTTCACTCCTTCGCCGCCGGCCAGGTGGCATGCTGCACCCTGAGCGCCTGCGAACGAATTGGCGACCTGGCCCGGGCCGACGCCTGGCTTCGCGTACTCGAGGAGGCGGGAGTATCGACGAACGACCATCAGCAAACCCCAATCTTGTTTGCGCACTGCCAGGCGACGTATGGCAGCCTCCTGTGTCAGGTCGGTCGCTGGGGTGAGGCCGAAACAGCGCTGACCCTGAGCCTGACCGCCGGTCGGAACGGTTTCTATCTCCATCGGGTCATGTCGAGGTCCTCCCTGGCTGACCTGCGAGTGCGGCAGGGGCGTCTGCAGGAGGCGGAACAGCTGCTCGCCGCCTGCGGCGACCGTTGGGAGGCGATCCCGACGCGGGCGAAGCTGCATTACGTCCGGGGTGAGTTCGAGCATGCCGTCTCCTCCGTCAAGCAGGCGCTTCGGCAGATCGGCGAAGACCGGGTTAGAGCGGTGCCGCTGTTGGCATTGCTTGCGGACTCGGAGATCGGGCGCGGTGACCCCGACGCCGCACTCCGCGCCGCCGAGAATGCCGAGCGCTTGGCGCGCGAGACACAATCACCTGTGCTCATGGGCGAGGCCGCGTTGGCGATGGGCAACGCGTCGTTCGCTTCGGGTAAGGTCGGCGCCGCGGTCGCCGCGCTCGAGGCGGGATTGCGGGCTGTCGCGCCCACCGAGCACCTCCTGATCAAGGCCGCTCTGCACCTGGCGCTGGCGCGGCTGCTGACGGATTCCGATTCCGCCGCCGCAGTCATGGAGGCCCGAAACGCGCTGGGGATCTACCAGAAGCTGGACGCGCCCGAGGCCGAAGTCTGCGCGACACTTCTGAAACGCCTTGGGGCGGCGGTGTCATACAGCCCGCGCCCGGTGGCAGACCCGCTGGCGGCCCTCAGCCGGCGGGAGCGTGAGGTGGTACAGCTCCTCGGCCAGGGTTTATCCAATACTCAAATCGCCTCCAAGCTGTTCATCTCCCCTAAGACTGTCGAGCACCACGTCAGCAACATCCTCGGCAAGCTTGCCCTGCGCAGCCGGTTCGAGGTCGCCGCCATCGAAACCGCCACGCGCCGGTAAGGCGACCTCCACCGCTAACTCATTTTTGGGGGTGCGGTATGGGTATGTCCCCGATGCGGGTTGGGCTGATCCGAAGCACTGTGCTCGATCAGAGCGATGTCGCATCAGATTGCAGCACGGAACGACCCCGCAGGCACGCATGCTCGGGCCGTCTTGCGCGCTGGGGCTGTGCACGCGGCCCAAGGGATCGCCGCGCGATACGGCATCCCGGCCGAACAGGCGCGGGTCTTGCAAGACGCAAACAACGTCGTGGTGCACCTCGCTCCCTCACCGGTAGTGGCAAAGGTTTGCCCCGCCTCACATGGAGACCGCGGCTGGCACAAGTTGGCCGTCGAGCTTGACATCGCACGCCACCTCGTGCGCGCCGGCGCGCCTGTGGTTGGCCCTAGCCCGGATCTGCCGCCGGGCCCATACGTCGAGGGCGGTTATGCGATGACGTTTTGGCGTCATCAGGACAATGATCCAAACGCTCTTGCCACAGGTGAGGCCGCCGGGCGGGTCTTGGAGCGGGTTCATGACGCGCTCGACAGCTACCCTGGAGTCGTCCCATCCTTCCTCGACCGTCAGGTGAGGCGGGCGTCAATAACCTTGGCCGACGAGAGAGCTCTCTCTGCAATTCCCGCCTCTGAACGTGCCTTCCTACGCAGTGAGTTCTTGAGCGTCACCTCCAGGCTTGCCGGCACGACGCTCGGATGTCGAACCCTTCACGGAGATCCCCATCGTGGGAACCTGCTGATCACCGGATCCGGGTACCTGATGATCGACTTCGAGTCTGTTTGCTCGGGGCCGCTCGAGTGGGATCTGAGCGCATTGCCCGGCGTAGGAGCGGGCGTTTTCTCCGTGGACGCGGACTTGCTCACGCTGTTGCGGCGGTTGCGGAGCCTGTGCGTCACCA
>WNFD01010517.1_pt1 | contig 14064 bp, 21 predicted proteins | sample 5400491 | NCBI WGS metagenome assembly WNFD01 (sample SAMN13153343, study PRJNA577476) | soil metagenome | isolation source: 120 cm saprolite under Douglas fir tree site 2 hole 2 replicate 2 | place: USA:California | collected 2015-04-18
CTTACGACTTGGTGCGCGATTGAGGTTGGGGCGTGCTGGCCTGGAGCGGGCCCGGGGTGATCGTCAGCGTTCGGCGGTTCGGTCGGAGACTAGCCCGGCGATGGCGAGGGCTGTGTCGCCGAAGTACTGGCGGCGTCCGATGTAGCGCTGCATGGTCCGCCATTGCTTGGGCTCGGCGATGGCGTGCTCGACGCAGATCCGCCGGGAGGACTGCTGTTTGCGGGCTGCTTCACGCTCGGTGACCTGACTGGGCGTGGCGCCGGTCTTCGGCTTCGCGGGCGGGGCGGTGACCTGGCCGGGGAAGTCGCGGGCCAGGCCCTGGTAGCCGGAATCAACGTCCGCGGTGACGCGGGGGTAATGGTGTAGCAGGTCTTCGATGCCCTCGGTGCGCAGCGCGGTGGCATCGTGCATCCGGCCCGGGCGGATCGCCCCCAGCCATAGCAGCCGGCCCTGGCCATCGCTGATGGCGGTGGGCTTGATCGTGTTCTGCTTCTTCTTCCCGGACACGAACGCGCGGCGTCCTGGCCGGTTGGCCCGGGGCCGGCGGACCTGCACCTCGGTGCCGTCGATGCGCAGGTGGACGCCCTGGGACCCGGCGTAGGCGAATACGTCGGCCAGGGTGCGCAGCCGCAGCCCGGGCTGGCCAGGCACGGCGAGGCCACGGGCCGCCAGCAGCGGCCGGATCTCGTGCACGGCGCGGGTGATGGTGGAGCGGTCCATCCCGTAAAACAGCGCGAGGGCGGCGTGCGGGAGCTGAAACCGCAGCACGACCAGGGTGGCGATGACCCGGTCGGCGAACGGCAGCTCATGGGCCGGGCCTGCGCCTTCGGCGCGCAGCCGGGCATGGCCCCGGCGCTCACGCAGCCGGGACTCCTGCTGCGCGGCCCACGGGCCGGCCAGCTCCTCAATCAGCTTGCCGGGACGCGGACGGGAGATCCCCGTGCAAATACGATGCGACAAGGCCGCGCGGGCCCATCTTGACTTCACACCTTGATCGTTCCGCGCGGCCGTTCATGCCCACGGGAGCGACACGCTGTTGCCCGTCATCCCTTATAAGCGTCCAGCGTCGCTTGTCTTGAACAGGCCGGAACCGGAATCGTCTGGGTGCCGGCGACAGCTTCGCGAACATGGCAGCCTCCGAGACCTGTCAGGGAAGTAAACATCTGGTGAGCGCTGAGACTCCCGGAGGCCCGGAGGCCCGCCAAAAACCCGCTGTCCCATCCGCATCCGCCGCCATAGATTGACGCCATGGTGCCGGCAAGTCACGTACTGGCGTCCGCCGCCGTGGCGACCGTCCTCATCGCCATCCCCGGGCCGGGCGTGCTCGTCACCGTCAGCCGCGCGCTGACCGCCGGCCGGCGATCCGCGCTGCTCACCGTCGCCGGAAACGAGCTGGGCGGACTTACCCAGGTCGTCGCGGTCGCGTTCGGCGCCGGCGCCCTCGTGCAACGATCGGCTGAGGCATTCACCGTCGTGAAATGGGCGGGTGCCGCGTACCTGGTCTACCTGGGCGTCCAGGCGATCCGGCACCGGCAGTCGATGGCAGGGGCACTAGCTGCGCGAGCGCCGCCCGTGCGGCCCGTGCGGGCCGTCCGTGACGGGTTCGCGATCGGGATGACCAACCCGAAGTCGATCGTGTTCTTCGTGGTCGCCCTGCCGGAGTTCACCGACCGCGCCGCCGGGCACCTGCCGGTGCAGTCGCAGATGCTGATCATCGGGGCACTGTTCCCCGCCATCGCCCTCGTGCTGGACAGCGTGTGGGCGGCGGTTGCCGGTACGGCCCGGCAGTGGTTCACGCGATCACCACGACGGCTTGCTCTGATAGGCGGCACGGGCGGCCTGGTGATGATCGGGCTCGGCGTCAGCATCGCAGCAACCGGCCGCAAGGACTTATCCCGGCAAGACGGGACCCTGGCCGCGCAGCCAGCTACACCGGCTACCGGTACGCCAGGCGCCCGGCGGACCGATCCGGGCCGGTAGCCGGCGACACAGCAAACATCACCGCGTCATCCTGAACGTCACCCGGGATTTCGGGTCAGGCCGAACCGATGTCCCATATCCACCTGGAGCGATGGGCATTCATAGCGAATGACGGGCAACACACGCCAAGATCAGCCGCTATGTCCCGGACCCCTATCGCGCACCAAGTCGTTAGATCAAGGCGGCGCTTGCGGCGCCGCTGGCCCGGCGCCAGCGCCGGGCTCTGCCTCTTCAAGGCCCGCCCGGCGCGCGCCGGGCCGCACTTCCCTGGACACGCATCTTAAAATGGCTCAAACGAACATTGGCCAGGTGTGGAGGCCGTCTTCCTCGCTCCCGATTGTCCTGCTCGCGGCCACCGCGTCAATGGCGGCCCTCCGGGCCGTCGCGCGCGCGATCGGCTACGCCGACCATTGACCGGCGACCACTCACAAGGATTCGGCGGCTACAAGGAAGATGGAGAGAACCAGGAACGGATAGTGGGACTCCGTATCAGCCAGATCCGCCTACGAAACCACCAAATGGCGCCCCTATCGTGCGACAGTCCTGCTCGATGGCGTAAGCGGCTTGCGCCGTCCGGGTCTGCTCTCCACCTCCGGGTGCCCAACCACCTGAGTCCATCAGTGTGAGCCAGTTCGTGACGTCCTGGTCAAGTTGTGTCGATGTCGGGGCATCGGATGGCCACTCAGACTCAAAGCTGGCAAGTGTATGCCCACGGACATTATTTAGTACGTCGCCGACCTGGTGGCAGGCCGTGAGATTAGCGGTCGTTCTTGCCAGCCCCGAGCCGCAGCTACTGGCAGCGAGTACCACGAGGCAGAACAGTGTCATCATGAGCTCGCGTTGTCTGCTAGCGATCATTACTCAGCTTCCTTCATAATGTGAGTAAGCCTATCGGGCTGACGTATCAGGACCGCCTGATTTCGGGAGAATGAAGAATAGAGAAATGGGACGAATCCGTAAAACCCTCGCCTGGACGTTCTCACCAGGCGGCAATATGCATGGTCTGGTCAGGGCTGAGTCGTCAGCAGAACGAGCTGCGCGCGAAACGGCCGAGGCGCGGCAGATAGACGCTCGTGAGCAGAATCGGTTGCTGGCGGAGCAAAACCGTCTGTTGATGGAGCAAACCCGGCTGCTTGAGGAGCAGAACCGGCTGCACCGGGACGCGGCGGGCGGAGACGGGTGAAGGCTTCCGCTAAGCGATCAGCTCGGCAAGGTCATCTGCTGCCAACACCGGATGCGGGCCACCCGTGCCCGTGGCGTGCCCGATCAGACGGTGATCAGCGGTAAATCACGGTCACTAATGGACACGCCACGTGGGCACTCACCTGGGACGGTCCAGGTCGGGCGGCCGGGTCTACGATCTTTGCAAGCAGGGGTCAACTCTTGGCTGCCAGTAACGTTGGGTACATGAGACCGGCCATCCCGCAGCGTGCGTTGCCGACTGCGCCACGGCTCGGGTTGGCCCCCTGATGGGCTACGTGTGTCCAGCATGCGGGGAGGCGCTTCCCGACGACACCCCATGTCCATGCGGCATGGATATGGATTCTGCGCCAGAAGATCAGTTCTTCCGGAGGCAGTGGCCAGACCAACTTAAACAGGCGATGTGCTGCCAGGGATGCGGCGCCACGGTCAACTGGCGTGAGTTCAAGGACGTCCGAACCGGACGATTCATCTGCCCAGAGTGCGAACAGGTCCGGCCTAACCACAACGTCAGCAAGAGGCTGCGGCTGAAGGTTGCCGAGCGTGACAACTGGATGTGCCACCGTTGCGGCCTCCCGATCGACGCCGCCCTCTCGTGGCCGCATCCACTCGCTGCAACGACCGACCACTATCCGGTCCACAGCAGCGACGGCGGACCGCCGATCCAGGTGAACCTGAAAATCACGCACTCGCTGTGTAATGGCAGCAACGGTCCTGTGGGCACCTGGTGCCAGGTCTCAACCGCTTACACGCTTACCCCCACCGAGCGAGCGATGATCGAAAATATCGTGAAGTTGCCCCGCGATGGCTCGGACCACGTAGGCCCTGCGCCGCACTAACCCGGGGCAGTAGATCCCGGCAGGACAGGGCGCTCCACCTTGACCCGGAGTCTGGCCCACTCTCCGTGCGGGTGGGCCGACGGTGGCCGGATGGACCGGCAGGCCGGAATGTGCGCGGTCGCGAATCTTGGAAGGACAGAAACCCGCAGGTCAAGAACGGGTTTGTAAACGAATCTGTAAACCGGACGTGGCGGGACAGGGTGAGACGTGGGAGACGCCGAAGGCCCGGAACAACTTCCCGCCGCGAGTCTGCCGAGGCCAACGCGGCGACCGGAGACCACCCGGAACGGCAGAGACGGGCGTCGTACGGCTCATGACCCAGCGACTGGCGTTGACGCGGATAGCTGCACCATGTCGATGGTTGCGCCGGAGAGCCGTATGCAAAACTAACATTGCCCGGGCGATTAGCTCCAGTCGCCGATGCTCTTGAGCTTCGGAAGGTCTGACTCTACGAGGATCTCATTCATCTCATCGAGCGCCCGTTGCCGAAGGCTGTCCATCTCGTGTCCGAGTGCGCTGTTGGATCGAAGACGGCCATCGAAGCGGTCGAACCAACGGCCGCTTGGATCGATGTCCATAAGCATCCGGTCAAGACCGAGGCCCTGCTGTAGCGCATGGCGGGTCGCAACGATCGCGCCGACGACACCATCCATCTTGTCTCGCCAGGCCGCGTTGACAAGCATGCGCTTGCCCGCCGCTCTCTCGATCAGCGTTCCGTCGCGCGTTCGCCACAGCCCAGTGTTGAGCGCGAGGACGGTATCCTCCAGCGCCTGATCGAAGTCGGCGAAGCTCAGCTCGTTGTGGAAATGCGTCCGGAATGCAGAACGGTCAAGACAGTTCGCGTAAAACTTCACCAGCTCAAAATCATGTTTCCAGTCGTCGTTGCCAACTGCAAGGTGCGCTTGCCGACTGGCCAGGTCGATAGTCCGTTCCAGGTGCCCGCGCAGCTCTCGCTCGGTGTAGACACGAGTTGCCCTGCCCGGCGCATACCTGGCGTGGACCTCATCGTGGCAGTTCGGGCAGAGCGGGATCGCATTTGACGGATCGTCGGAACCACCCAGATGACGGGGCACGATGTGATGAACCTGCACACCGTGGCGACGGTTACATACCGCGCACATCCGTCCTGTCCGGGCCAGCAAGTCATCGATAACAGACTGAGCAAAGGCCACGCGAACAGTCTTGCAGAGCTAGCCACGCGCGACGAGGACTCCGACGCGGATCAATGTGAGCCTGATACGTGCCGATGGGGGAAGGTAGCCGTCAGCGTGCCCGTGGCCTGCCCGATCGGACGGTGATCAGCGGTGAATCACAGTCACTCACGGGCACGCCACATTGGCGCTGAACTGCGGTTGGCCAGGTCAGGGCGGCGGCGTCCGAGACCTTCTAAGCAGTGGGTCGGCTACAGATCGGCGCCCTTCTCACGGTTACAGTCGCCGCACAGGAGTTGAAGGTTCTCTACCGTGGTCGCTCCACCCAAGGCCACCGGGATCACGTGGTCATATTGCAGGTCGAAGTTGCTGCCGCACTGCGCACAATTCCCGCCGTCGCGCTCGAAGACCGCACGGCGTACCTCGCGCGGGATGGGCTCACGCCTGCCCCGCACACTGGGAGCCTGGCCCTCCTCAACGTTGAGCAGCATGTGCGCCCGGTCCAGCCGCTGCGCCGAGCGTCGTTGACGGTCCCTGATCAATGCCAGCACATCCCGCTCGCCGTAACGACCTGACTCCCAGTAGAACGCACCCTCGAACCACCACCAGACACGACCGCCAGACCGGGCGACCGGTACCGGTTTGCTCTGCTGCGCGGCACCGAGCTGCCGGTACTGCTCAGCAGCAATGCGGACTGGCGGGTAGCACGTACCGACGAACCAGGTACGCCGCCGGAACAAGAACCCGCGGTCAAGGATGAACCCAGCATTCGGGTCCTGGCGCAGCTGCACACTGCCGGATGTAGCTGCCCGGCGCGCAAAGGCAGGCGTCGCGGGCGCCCCGATGGTCAGCAGCGACAGGCCCGCAACGATGACGAACCCGACGACGACGATCGCGATGAGGTCGCCTAACGCAGCCATCAGGTTCCTCCGGACATAGCGTGATCTACCACTAAGGATGCCAGTCCTTGGTCACGGTTCCATCTAACCCACCACGCACCCACCTCGCCTCCATCCGAACGACGAACCGGCCCCCAAGAAAGACAAGAACACGTGCGGGGCCTCCCGTTCCGAGACGAAGGCCCCGCACGGCTCGATGCACTCCCCCGCGTGCCACACACGTGCCACACATCACGGCGATCCAGGGTAAATCACGGTGGCTCACGCGCACTTGCAAACCATTGACCAGGGCTACCGTCCTCGCAGGTGCTACCTTCGTACTGTCTTGGGTAGATTGACGCCGAAGTCCTTACGCGCAGCCTCAACGAGATCGGACTCGGCCTGGCGGAGAACTGCGATGAGGTTGCTGAGGATTGTTTGAATACCTGGCGTTACGGAGCGAACATTCGCCTCAAGTTCCTCTAGGTGATCTGTGATGATGTCGGCAACACGCTTGGCGTCATCACTTCCGTCGATCTTTACCGCCACGGCAGCGGAAAGAAGCTTGTCGGTGTAGCCGCCAAATGCCTCACGCAGGCCCCCGAAGACGGGTGAGTCCTGACCGGTGGCGACGTAGGCATCCCTCAGCCCCACGAGATTGATGCGCAAATGGTTCGCGGCTTCGATAAGGCTCTCGTAGAGCGGCCTCAGCTTGGCCTCGCGTACGTCCGCCTGCCGTTCCTGAACGTCCAGCTTCCGCTGGCGCCCGTCGCTGACGATCTTAGTGTGTCAGGACGCGTCACGGTTATACGGGCTAGTCAGCTACCAGCGGATGCCGTCCCTCACACCCCGCGTTCCGCCCGGACGCTGTCCGCCACATGCCCGTACATAGCTGGACCTCCCAGGGATTCACCAGGCGTTCGTGAATCTTGCGATTGGCTATGAGCCGCAGTCTCCTCGATGCGGATGAGCTAGTGTCCCCAGGCTGGCAGCTTCCTGCCCAGGGCGCCAGGTCGCCCGCACCCGGTTCCGCGACTGCTCAGGCACGAGCGTTGCCGGGCTCTGCCGAATTGAGCACGGCCATGGCTCCGCGCCACGGGGCTAAGACTATTCAACTGGGTGACACCCAGCCTTCTCCAGGCCAATGACCGCATGTTTGCCTGAGCTGCTGACGATGAGAGATCCGGTCATTCCGGTTCTAGATTCACAAAGCGGGCCCAACTGAACGGAGATGAGCCGTGACTTCTATGTCCCGCCGCCGGTTCGTGGGAAGCAGCTTGGGCGCGCTCGGTGCTGCGGGAGCGGTCAGCGCCCTCCCGCTGACCATGCAGAAGGCTCTCGCGGACGTCAGTGACAAGCCTGGGTCGCTGTCCCAGATCGAGCACGTCATCGTGTTCATGCAGGAGAACCGGTCGTTCGACACCTACTTCGGCGCGCTGCGCGGCGTGCGCGGGTTCAACGACCCGACCGCCATCACACTGTCCACGGGCAAACCGGTCTGGTACTAGCCCGACCCGAAGAACCCCGACGGCTACGAGCTGCCGTTTCACCTGGACACCATCAACACCACCGCGGCCGCGATCGTCGACCTGTCGCACGCGTGGACTGCCCAGCACGCGGCGTGGAACAACGGCAAGAATGACAACTGGCTGCCCGCGCACCGCGCGGCCGACGGGGACGCCAACGGCGTGTTCACGATGGGCTATTACACCCGGGCGGACCTGCCGTTCCACTACGCACTCGCGGACGCGTTCACCATCTGCGACAACTATCACTGCTCGGTGTTCGCCCCGACCAACCCCAACCGGCTGTACGGGTGGACCGGAATGATCGACCCGGAGGGCAAGAACGGCGGCCCCGTCGTCGACAACTCCGAGACCCCGCCCTACACCTGGACCACCTACCCCGAGCGGCTGCAGGCCGCAGGCATCACCTGGCGCAACTACCAGGAGCCCGACACCGGCGACGACAACCCGCTGGCCTGGTTCAAGCAGTACCAGACGGCACCGACCAGCTCACCGTTGTACAAGTACGGCATGGCCACCGTCCCTCCCGGCACCCTGGTCGAGGCCTTCGCCGAGGACGTTCGCAACGACAACCTGCCGCAGGTGTCATGGATCATCGGGACGAACGCCTCGACCGAGCACCCGCCGTACCTGCCGGCGGCCGGAGCGACGGTCATCCACCAGCTCCTGGACGCCCTGGCCAGTAACCCGAAGGTCTTCAGGAAGAGCGTGTTCTTCCTGAACTGGGACGAGAACGACGGCTATTTCGACCATGTGCCGCCGCCAACCCCACCGCCCGGCACCCCCGGCGAGTACCTGAGCGTGCTGCCAGCCGCCGCCCACGGCATCGCCGGCCCCATCGGGCTGGGCTTCCGGGTGCCCATGATCGTCATCTCGCCGCTCAGCGCCGGCGGGTTCGTCTCCAGCGAGGTCTACGATCACAGCTCGACGATCCGCTTCATGGAACGGATCTTCGGCGTCGAGGAGCCCAACATCAGCGCCTGGCGCCGGCAGACCTGCGGCGACCTGACCGGATCCCTGAACCTGCACCCCAGGCGGGAGGTCTCGTTCCCGGCACTGCCGCACAACTACCTGCTGAACCAGTACGTCAACAGCCAGGACCAGAACAACCCGGTCGTGCCGACGAACCAGACTCTGCCGACGCAGGAGCCGGGCACCCGCCCGCCTGTCCCGTAACGGACGGCACTCACGTGTGCAACGGCCACGGGTACCCGGGACCGCGCTCTACAGCGAGAGTCGTCTCTCTACCTGACTTGTCAGCTCTTGGAGATGCCGCCTGGATAGCAGGGCAAGCCGTGGCTTAGTGGGCGGGGCTGGAAGTTCGTCGGGGGTTGATCAGCCGGCTTGCGGTGTGAGCCGCTGTAGTCACCGGCCGATGCCCGCGAGGTGAACGGTGCAGGCGGTGTCCAGGGCGTCTTGAGGGGTGCCGGAGGTGAACCCCAGCGGTCGTGGGCGGCGGAATAGATCGCGAAGCCGAAGGAGTGAGCCGAGCCGCCGTAGCGCAGCCGGCACAGCGGGATCTTTTCGCCGCCGGGCAGCACGCCGGTGACGTAGGCGAAGGCACCGCGGCAGGTGACCTCGACCCGCTTGAGCTGGGGCCAGTTCTGTTCGGCGTGGGCGAGCAGCCGCAGCGTGACCGAGCTTTGGGTGGAGGCGGGGATGGCGGGCATGGCCTGCCCAGTGTGCCGCACCGCGCTGGCAGCCCGCTACGATCGCCGTTTCCGCGGGGGAATCGCAGACGTGCAATTTCACCCGGAGCGGCCGATGCCGGCGTTACGTGCCGAGCCTGTCCAGCTGACCGCCAGCGAGCGCACGGCCTTGAAGGAACGCGCCCGGGGGCACAAGACGGCGCACCGGGACCGGCAGCGCGCCCTGATCGTGCTGGCGGCGGCGCGCGGGCATCCCAACGCGAAGATCGCCGCGGGGCTGGGGGCCAGCGAGGATACGGTCCGCAAGTGGCGGGGCAGGTTCGCCGCCCGCGGGCTGCCCGGGCTGGAGGACCTGCCCCGGACCGGGCGGCCGCGGCGGATCAGCGCGGCCGAGCGGGCCGAGGTGTGCGCGCTGGCCTGCCAGCTGCCGGCCGCCACCGGGGTGCCGCTGGCCCGGTGGAGCTGCCCGGAACTGGCCGCCGAGCTGGCCAGCCGCGGCCTGGTCAGCGCGATCTCCCCGTCCAGCGTGCGCCGGATCCTGGCCGAGCACCCCATCAAGCCCTGGCAGTACCAGTCGTGGATCTTCCCCCGCGACCCGGACTTCGCCGCCAGGGCCGCCGTCGTCCTCGACCTCTACCAGGGGTTCTACCAAGGCCGGCCGCTGGAGCCGGGTGACCGGATCGTCTCGGTCGACGCCAAGCCCTCCATCCAGGCCCGCGCCCGCCGCCACCGGCCCGCCCCGCCCGCGCCCGGCCAGCCGATGCGGGTCGAGCACGAATACCAGCGCAAAGGCGCCCTCGCCCTGCTCGCCGCCCTGGACGTGCGCACCGGCACGGTGTCCGCCTCCACCCCGAAGACCACCGGGATCGCCCCGTTCATGGCGCTGATGGGCCAGATCATGAGCCAAGCGCCCCCCGCGTGTTCGTCATCGTGGACAACGGCTCCGACCACCGGGGGAAGAAGGCGGCCAGGCGGCTGCGCCACGCCTACCCGAACTGCATCATGATCCACACGCCAGTCCACGCATCCTGGCTGAACCAAATAGAGATCTTCTTCTCCATCGTGCAGAAAAAAGTCGTCTCGCCCAACGACTTCACCAGCACCAGCCAGCTATCAGCCACCCTGCTGGCCTTCATCAACCGTCACAACCAGACCGCCCTCCAGCCTCACCCACTTAGGTGAAGGGGTAGGCGTCCCGTAGCTCGTGCCGCTCACCGGGCAGCACCAGGTCGCTGACCTGGATCGGACGGCCGGTCGCGTCGTACGCGGTGACGATCACGCTCAGCACCGGCGCATCTGCTGCCACGCGCAACAGGTGCAGCCTCCTCGCCGGTGGGGTGGCGCGCGGTGATCTGCTCGACGCCGTGGTCGAGGCGGATCTTCTTCCGTGATTGCAGATGCCGGCGGATGGTCTCCCAGGCACGGGCACGTACCGCAAAGATTGGAACCCCATGCCAGCGCCCCCGTTTCCGGACTGGGGGCCGAAGGCGCTGGCACGGGAGTCAGTGCGTCCCGAGCCACCGCCGTATCTCCTCGCGGAGCCCGCGAAGGTCCTCACCGCGCACGACGACGGGCGGACTGCAATTACGGCGGCTGGCGTACCACAGGCCCGCGATGCCCTTCCACATGTGCCATCGCGGCAACTGCCGCTCCAGCTCCTCACGGCTCAGGCCCAGACCGTGGCCGACGATGTTCTGCCCATGCTCCCGCCCCGCCTGCCGTCCCCCCGGGGTCATCGGGTAGGACGACAGGAGTTCCCGCATCCCGGCCGGGCTGACCGCCCGCACCACCTCACCCTCAGCGTTGCGGCGAGCCTCCAAGCCCAGCGGGCCAGAAGTCACATCCCAGCCTGGATACTCGCCGGCGATCTGCGCCGCGACCGGCTCCTGCGCCGTCATCACGACCGCAGGCAGTTCATGGGGAACGCCGGTCGCCGCTGTCCCCTGGCGCCTGGCTCAGCCATCTGCCCGGCCGGGGTCCTGACGTGGCCGGGCGTCGGCTACCGGCATGATGGCGGCGGGCTCCTCGCGCAGCGCGGCGGCGAGCCGGGCCAGGGCACATCGCTGCCGGCATCCAGCTGCATCAGCCGGGAGCCTTCGATGGAGTAGGCACGGCGCGGCTCGGTCAGCAGCGCCAGTGCGTAACAGACCCGTGCCCACCACTCGTCGCCGCGGTCAGCGAACCTGGCCGGATCTACCGCCGTTACGGTCAGGTTCCGGTCGATCCCGCCCAGCCCGGCCAGCAGCCGCATCCCGGCCCGGAAGCACGGCAGGCCCTGTATCTCGGCCAGGCCCGACAGCGCCAGGCCCAGCGTCGGCGCCGGGTCGGCCAGGAACCGGATCCACCAGTCGATCGCTGCGCCCTGGGTTTGCAGTGCCACCTCCGGCGACGGCAATACGCGCGCCGTCCCGGCCGCTGCCCGGTATCCGGCCTGGATTTCCTTGTGATCGGGGAACCTCGACCGCAGCCACACGCAGACGGGGCTGTTTAAGTCGGCCACCTCGTACGTCAGAGCAGACATAACCCGGACACTACGGCCCGGTGCCGACAAGACACCGTGGCTTTGGTCACGGCGGGCCGACAGGATTCAGGACGAGCCCGGCGAGGAAGAGGCTTGCATCGATCTCGCTGATGCTCATGCGGTCAAGTGCGCCATGGCTGGGTAACCGGCTCGACGGGCCACAGCAGGTCATTGATCACGCACGTGAACTCGGCGATCACCGGGAGGGCGGGCAGCAGCACGCCAGCCAGCAGGTGCCACGGTGGCCTGCACCGGATCCACGACCGGCTCACGGTGATCTCGCAGCCATCTGCGGGCGCAGCCGCCAGTACACGACACCGGCATACGCCGCATATAGCTCGCCGGTAACCAGCACCGCTAGGTGATTCATAGTCGTTCCTCCTGATCCTTACGGCGACTGGTCTTCTCTCAGCTGCGGGAGGCGGCCGGCGGGTAGCGCGCCCTGGCCCGCCAGCCCCAGCGCCACGACCTTGCGGGCGAGACGGGCACGCCGCTCCGGACCGTCCGGGACGTCGAGTTTCCAGTACAGGTGCAGCAGATGCGCCCGGACCGTGCCGACGGCCACGCTGAGGTCGGCGGCGATCTGCCCGGCTGTGGGCGTGGCGGCGGACGCCTGCTGCGGGGCCTTCAAGTCGCATAGCGCGGCGAGGACGTGCATTTCGCGCTCTGTGAGCTGCGCTGTCAGCCGGGCCAGCTCCTGCCCGGCCGCCTGCTCGCCCACGTCCGTCGTGGCACCGGGCGGCATCGGCAGGGTGGGGGTGCCATCCGGCGTGGACGGCGATGACTTGCTGGGTTTGGCCATTCGGGATGCGTCCTCCTGCGCCGCGCAGGCTGCGGCGCGCTCCTCGGCCTCGCGCACCGCGTCGATCTGGTCAAAGCCGGCCGTGAGGACGCCGCCGCTGTCCAGGGCTTTGTCGCAGGCCGCCCAGAAGTCCCGGGCATGGGGCTGGCGGCCGATTTCGGCTACTGACACCGTGGAGCGGGAGAACCTGGCCAGTGCGGCGAGGTTTCCTGGGTCAGCCCGGCCTCCCGCCGCAAGGCGGCAAGCTGCTGGCCCAGTTCCCGCAGCAGTACAGGGACGGTATCGGAGTGCCTCACGCACGCTCACCGCCCGCAGCCAGCAGGGCACCGCACGCCATCCCCGCCATGATGAGGATCACCCGGCAACAGCGCCCGGCGCTCAGGCCCGGGCTTCTTGTGCCGCTCATACCCGGATCACCGTGGTACGCCGCTCGCGGAGCGCGGCGCCGGCTCGCGGCCCCGAGGCGCCGCTGATCGCCAGTGGCGCGGGTGCCTGCGGCTCGTGGCCGAGTAACGCGGCCAGTGCATTCGCCAGCTCGCCCCGGGTGAAAGTGGTGGTCTGCTCACCACGGCGGACCTCGACGCTGCGCAGCGACCAGTTTTTCTTGCGGCAGCCGAAGATGGCCACGAGCACCTTGTCACCGACGCCAAGACGCACTTCCGCCCGGTTGCCGTCCACGCTGATCCCGGGCGTGACTTGACACCCTGGCCCGCAGGTAAGCCGCGTAGTGGCACACCATCGAAGGAACACGAGCGGGACTATCAGGCATCCGGGGGCTCCTCACCGGGATTGGCCAGCCGGTCAGGGTTCATGCCGCAGAGCGCCCAGACCACCTTGCCGCCCGTCTGCGGCGTGGGGTAGGTCCCCCACCGATCGCTGAACACTTCGACCAGGAGCAGCCCCCGGCCGCTCTCGGCATAATCGCCGGCCTGGATTAAGGCTGGTGGCTGCGGGTTGGCATCCCAGACCAGGATCAGGACTTGCCTTTTGTCGGTGAGGAGCCATAGCCGTACCGGGGGAATCTGCGGCATGGCCCTGGCGGCGGCGACCGCATTAGTGGTCAGTTCTGAGACCACCTGCTCTGCCCGTTCGCTGAGCGAGGTCAGTACTTCCCAGAGGAGCTGGCGAGTGTGCAGGCGGGCTGAGGGCACCGCGCCTAATTCCAGGAAGTCCTGCACCGGCCATCTGGCTGCCATGTCCGTTCCCCGATCCTGGGCGGGCGGGACCGGCACCGGAGCACCGCTCAGCCGGGGACTGCGCACGGGGGCCGCAGTCTCCCCGGCAGTGCCGGTCCCGCCCTGGGCAGGGCGAGCGCAACCGTCATGCGGCGGCGTTCTCGTGCTCGCCCTGCCGGTCATGAACGATTCCTTCCGCCGCTATCGTGGCTGCTTCCGCCCGGCTGTGGGCCGGTGCCAGCACCAGACCGTCACCCGCCCACCATGCGTTCCACGATAGATAATGCACCCAAGCTAGCTTGAGCATCAAGTAACTACGGATAGATTCTCTATCCATCATCTG
>WNFD01005475.1_pt1 | contig 14063 bp, 12 predicted proteins | sample 5400491 | NCBI WGS metagenome assembly WNFD01 (sample SAMN13153343, study PRJNA577476) | soil metagenome | isolation source: 120 cm saprolite under Douglas fir tree site 2 hole 2 replicate 2 | place: USA:California | collected 2015-04-18
GTATTGGAGCCAACACCGCCATCTTCAGCGTCGTTCACGCCGTTCTGCTGGAGCCCCTTCCCTTCCGCGACGCCGACAGCCTCGTGCAGGTCTGGCACACCCCTCCCCAGAAAAGCTTCCCCGGAATGACGCGCTTCGCCGTTTCGGCAGCAAACTTCCTCGACTGGCAGAAACAGAACCACGTCTTCGACCAGATGACGCTCTACTCCGGCGCACACTTCGACATCACCGGAGCCGGAAAGCCCGAAGCAATCCGTGCAGGCACCGTAAGCCCGGAGTTCTTCTCCGTCCTCGGCGTTGAACCGCTTCATGGACGAGTCTTCCTGCCCGAAGAAAATAACCCCGGCCGAAACCACGAAGTCATTCTCAGTTACAAGTTCTGGCAGACCCACTACGCCTCCGATCCCACCGCCGTCGGCAGATCCATCAACCTCGACGGAGAACCCCACACCATCATCGGCATCATGGGGCCAAAGATAGTCAAGCCCACCTTCGCGCAGCTATGGGTTCCCCTCGCCCTCACCCCAAAAGAGGCCTCCATACGCGGCGAACATCACTTCCTCTCCATCGCCCGCCTCAAACCCGGCGTTACTCTCTCGCAAGCCCAGGCAGAGATGAACACCATCTCGCAGCGCCTCGAAGAGGCCTACCCGGAAGACGACAAAGGCTGGGGCGCCAATGTTAACTCCCTGCGCGAAGAGACCGTCGGCGATGTTCGTCCCGCCCTGCTCATGATGCTCGGGGCCGTGGCCTTCGTGCTTCTCATCGCCTGCGCGAACGTTGCCAACCTCATCCTCGCCCGCACCTTCGCCCGCCGCAAAGAGATCGCCATCCGTTTGGCAATGGGTGCAAGCCGCGCGCGCATCGTCCAGCAACTGCTCGGCGAATCGCTCATCATCTCGCTCTGCGGAGGCGCACTCGGCCTCCTGGCCGCCCACTACGGCATACAACCGGCGACATCGGTCTCAACGCCCCCGTACTGGCCTTCACCTTCGCCCTCTCCATCGCGACCGGCATCATCTCCGGCCTCCTGCCCGCCTGGAGCATGACTAAAGGCGACGTCAACGAAGCCCTCAAGCAAGGCCTCGGCCGCACTGACGCCGACAGCGGCACCGGCAAAACCCGCTCCGCTCTCGTCGTCGTCGAAGTGGCGCTCTCTCTCGTCCTGCTCATCGGAGCCGGACTCATGCTCCGCAGCCTCTGGAACCTCCAGACCATCGACCCCGGCTTTGACGAGCACAATGTCCTCACCCTCTCCGTCATGGTGAACAAACAGCAGTTCACCGACCCCACCCAGGAATCGCAGTTCTTCGACAACATCCTTCAGCGCATCCGCTCCCTCCCCGGCGTCGACTCCGCGGGAGCGATCGACAATCTCCCGCTCCAGGGCGGCTCCAACCAGCCAGTCGCCATCGAAGGCCATCCCGCCGTCGCCATGTCCGAGCAACCCGAGGTCTCCGTTCGCACCGCCACACCCGGATACATTCGCGCCATGCACATCTCCCTCCTCCAGGGTCGCGACATCAGCGCCTCCGACACCGCAAACTCAGCGCCCGTGGTAGTCATCAGCCAATCCATGGCCAAACGGTTCTGGCCAAACGGCAGCCCCATCGGCCATCACCTCAAGCTCTCCTTCTACCCCGACAAAGACCGCGCGATCGTCGGCGTCGTAGGCGACGTAAAACAACTCGGCCTCGACAGCGCCGCCGGCATCGCCACTCTCTATTGGCCTCTCGCCCAACAAGCAGGCTCCGCGATGGCTCCTTGGCGTTCCCATCCTCTCTCCCTCGCCATCCGCACCACCACTCCACCCCAGACTCTCGCCATCGCCGTGACGGACGCCGTGCATCAGGTCAACAAAGAAGTCGCCGTAGACAACGTCATGACACTCGAAGACTACGTCGGCGAAACCCTGACCCAACACAGCTTCAACATGCAACTGCTCGCAATCTTTGGCCTGCTCGCTCTCCTCCTCTGCGCCATCGGCATCTACAGCGTGCTTGCCTATTCCGTAAAGCGCGGCATGAAAGAGATCGGCCTGCGCATCGCCTTCGGAGCAACCCTGCGCGACGTCGCCCGCCACGTCATCGTTCAAGGCATGAAGCCCACGCTGGCCGGCATCGGCATTGGACTCATCGCATCCTTCGCCCTGGGCCGCATCGTCACCAGCATGATCTACGGAGTCAGCTCCCGCGACCTCGCAACCTTCCTCGCCGTAACCATGCTGCTCATCCTCGTCTCCCTCGGAGCCAGCCTCATCCCCGCCCTCCGCGCCACTCGCGTCGATCCCCTAACAGTCCTTCGCGAAGAATAACCGGCCGCAGCGAAATCGATGAATCTGCGCCTTTGCTTCTAGGTAGCCCAAGGCTTTAGCCTTGGGTCTCTCCGCCCGCCGAAGCACTGGCTTTAGCCCCTGGGGTATGCCTTCTTGTCTCCCTTCACCCCCTCCCTCTCAAGGCCTCTAATTCACACTCCCTAGTGCCATTCGTCCGCGCTCGGACCATAGATCGCCGGCACCTTCGCATCGTTCAAGCGAAGATACACAGTTAGCTGGCCGCGATGGTGAGCCAGATGACTCAACGCCCCATCCCCAATCGTGACATACCGAGGCCCTTCCGAAAGCACCTGCTCCCCCATCTTCAATCGCCACGGCTTCATCAGATGCTCCTCCGTCGTTCCCTCCAGTGCCCTGCGCGACTCCGCAAGCGCAGTCTCGAGCGCAGCGAGCAACTCCGCCCGTGTCCCCGCCGGCGTAGTCCGAAATGTCTTCCCCTCTCCGTCCAGATCGAGTTCATCATGATCGATCATGAGCGCGACCCAACCCGGCATGGTCGCCACCAGACTCGCCAGGTATCCCAGTTCCATCGACTTCTCATGCGGCTTCCATCCGTTCTGTCCTTCAGGCACACGCTCGATCGCTTTGCGAGACGCCACGCCTTCGCGCTCCAACTGCTCCAGAAAATATCTCTTCAGCTCCATGTAATCTCCTCCGCGTGAAGCCTCAGGCCTCACACCTCCACACTAAGAAGGCATATATGACATCCTCATGCTGCTCCAGGCCCACGGACGCCTCTCCTCGCGCGAGATAGCCGAACGCCTCGAAATCTCGCAACGCACCGCGCATCGCGACATGGAAGCTCTCTGCATAGCTGGCATCCCCGTCATCGCGCATCGCGGCGCACAAGGCGGCTGGGAGCTGCAAAAGGGTTGGCGCACCAAGGTCCCCGGCCTCGATGACGCCGAGCTTCAGGGGTTACTCATGGTTCAACCCAGCGCTCTAGGAGACCGCAAGCTCACGGCCGCCGCCCAACGCGCCTTCGACAAGCTGATGGCCTCCCTCCCCGCCTCCATGCGCACCCAGGCAGACTCCATCCGCGCCCGCCTCCACATCGACCCCACCGGCTGGAGACCCATCGCCGACGACGTCTCCGTATTGCCCATCGTGCAGAGTGCCCTCGCCCGAAACCACAAGCTGACCTTCCTCTACACGCGATCCGACGGCAACACCGCCAGCCGAACGGTCGACCCGCTAGGAATCGTCTGCAAACAGACCGTCTGGTACCTCATCGCCCAAACCTCAGCAGGCATGCGCACCTACAGAGTCTCGCGAATGCGAGACGTCGTCGTCCTCGCGCTCCAGTTCGAACGGCCAGCAAAATTCAACCTCGCAGCCTACTGGAAGCAAACCACCGCAAAACTCAGACAACAAAGCCAGACCGTCTCGATAACAATCGCACTCTCACCAGAAGGCGTCCTCACCATCAACCGGTGGTGTCCGATGACTGCCCTTCCAAATCACCCGGCCCAGTCATCGCTACAAAAGGACTGGCGCGCCTTCGAAGTAGAATTCGAAAGCTACCAACAAGCCCGCTTCGTCATCCTCGGCCTCGGGCCCCGGGCAATTCCCCTGGCCCCCAACGCCCTGTGCAAAGAAATCGCAAACGATCTCAGCCGAATGTTGAATCAATCGCGTCCACGGCGGAAAAACCGTTGATCGCAGGATGGAGTTTGCGCCGTCGACTCCCCGGCAACAGTGAAAACTTCTGTCTCGTTCCGGCACCTAAACCACCAGCGCGGCCGCTCCCGCAATGATCAACGCAAACGCCCACAGCAGGTCAAAGTTGAACCATGTGTGCCGCAGCAAGCCGAGTCCCCACCTCTCATAAAACTGATAGAACAGAATCGCCACCGCCCCGGCGACCAGAACCAGACCGAGCGTGTGAACCAATACGGCCAGAGCTAATAAGGAAGGTGCGATTCCACCCAGGCCGGAAGCCACGCTGCTATTCATCGAGTGCTGCATCCCTTGCATCGGGCGCGCCAGCAGTACGGGAGCCAGCATCAATCCCGCCCCATGCGCCGACGCCATCAGAAAGGACCACACCGTCAGATCGCGAAACCCCACCCGCATTCCCGCCCCCCGGGGATGCCGGGAGCGAAACACGCGGTACAGACCCAGCGCGAACAAGATTGCCGCAACCAGAAACTTCAGCGTTGCAAATGGAATCTCTAACTGCACCAGGCCGACAACCGCAAGCGTCAGCGCGATCGCAATTGCATGGCCCAGCGCAATAGGCACCAACGCCCACAGCACCGCCTCACGACTGCGCTGCTGCAGGCCCAGCGACAGGGCGAACAGCCATCCCATCCCCGGATTCACGCCATGGTAGACCCCAAGAAGGACCAACACGCCCAACACCCCCCAGGGCCACCCATCGCTCACGGATAGCAGTAAAAGTCCGACGATGCGTCGCCGCCTTCCAACCGCACCTGATGCCCACGCAGGTCTCCGAATTCGACGAAGAACTTCGGATCCAGCGTCATGCCATCCGCTTTCACATCCGCCTTCACCATCCAGCTATCAATACCCTCAGGATAAAACTGCTTATCCCAGGCCCCGTACAGTGAATTGGTGGTGTAGAGGCGCTTCCCATCACGGCTCAGTTCCACCATCTGTGGACCGCCATTCAGTGTCTTGCCGGGACGGCTCGGGTGCGACGTCTTCCGCACAATTCCACCCAAATGAATTGAGCCGATCAATTTCGGATGATGCGGATCGGAAACATCGTATTGCCGAGTCTCACCCGTGCCCCAGCAGGAGGCGTAGAGTCGCTCATCATCCACGGAAAGGATTATGTCGGTCAGCAGCGGAGGAACGGCGCCGAACCCTTTTAGAATCGGAGGCAGCAACTCTGCGTCCGCTGGCTCGGCCGGGATCTCGATAACCTTCTTCACTTCCCACTCGCCGCCGTCCTTGAACCAAAGCCAGATGGAGCTCGACAAATCCTTCAGCGAAACGACGACGCCCACAAATCCGTAAGCTTTTGTGGGATCGTGCGCCGGGCGAAGCTCAAGAACCATCTGGTACTCCGCGCCTAAGTCGATCGTCTGCAAGCAGCGCCGCTTGCGCAAGTCGAAGAAGTGCAAGCTGTGTCCATACTTGCCCGCCAGCAATTCTTCGGGGATAATTCCGCTCTCCACCATTCTTGGCGTGCCCCACTCGCTGGTTACGGCGGTGTCATAGCCCAGGTGCCAGGCAAAGTCGTAGCTCAAATACTGTTTGCCGCGGTCCACCTCCCACCGGCCCAGCGGCTCAAACGTGTAGTGGTCCAGCGCGAAGATACCGCCAGGCCCTTCGCCATCCTGCGCACCTATCGCGCTCATGTACACGCCATCGGGCCCGCAGTGGATGGTATGCGGTCGGCTGTAGCCCGTCCGCCGCGCCAACTCCTCCGGCTCAATCACCTTCACGATCTTCGGCTGCCGCGGATCGTCCTTGGTGTCCAGAATATGAATGCGCGACGACCGCAACCCGGGCACAACCAGATAGCGCCGCTCCAGGTGCGGATGCGCGGCATACGGACAAAGCGCCGAGCTGCACGCGTTCCAGCCAAAGTGGTGCAACTCATCTCCCGCGTTGGGCATGTCCGTCCGGCCGGCTATTTTCCCATAGGTGTCGGACGCGGGGTCCACGTCCACTACCATCAGCGCGTCCGGTTTGCCATCGCCCTTGGGGTTGAACGCCACGACGTAAGCCAGCTTTTCATGCGGCGCCTGCGCGGCCAGCTTCGGAGAAGGATAAAACGTTGGATCAGCTTTCCAAAGCATAGTGAATCCCTCCTCTAGCCATAGATTTCTGATGGGACTTTGACGCCCCGGGCCGTTAAGAAAGAATGGCCACGAACGGGAAAGAATGGCCACGGACGGAAATAATAGGTGTCCTTCAGCGGCAAGGTCAATGCCAGTAGTCAAGCGGAGGGTTTGCGAGTGTTGGCCGTACGACGCGCTACGCGTAGAAGTGCAGACCCCGAAACGGCACATAACGGGCCGGATGGAGTTTGCGCCGTTGACTCCCCGGCAACAATAAAAACTTCTGTCTCGTTCCGGATCGTCCGCAACACGGAAGTTGGCCCCACGCGCTCTGTCAACTAATGGAAAATCGCCCTCCCGTCCGATGGCCGGCTCAGTTCATGCAACGTCCTATTATCAACACTGCCTTTTGAGCCACCATAAACGACGTTATGGGTGGCTCGGAGCTTCTACGTAGCCTTTTCATGATGCCCTTCCAGCCAGCTTAGAATTGTTCCCATGAACCAGGCGACGCTAGTCACTTTGGCATTCTGCACGCTGCTCACCAGCACCACATTCCTTTCTGCTTCGGATAGGCCATCGCTGCCGCCGCCAAGTGGTACTTACGGGATTGGGCGTGTGAGCTATGAGTTGACGGACCCAAGCCGCCCGGAGCCACTATCGACGCGGTCTGATGCGCGCCGCAAAATGATGGTTCACGTTTGGTACCCCACAGACCGGAGGGCACTGGAGGGTAAAGACACTGCTCCGTATTTGCCTGGCTTTGATGAGGTCAGATCAAGGATCAGTGTCGGTGACATTGCTGACATGTTTCGTCCGGCAACTTACGAAGGACCGCAGTCACTACCAGCAACTGTCGTCGTTGACAATGCCCCGATCGCATATGGAAAGCAGAAATTCCCGTTGCTCCTTTTCTCTCATGGCTGGGGCAATCCGACGTTCCTCTACACAGCAGAGCTGGAGGACATCGTCAGCCACGGCTATGTCGTTGCAGCCATCGATCATCCGTATGACACCACTTACACATGTTTCCCAAATGGCGATGTGACATTCTTCGCGCAAGAGCGTTTCAACAAGGAGGTAGCTAAACAACCGCACGGGCTTAGCGCCTACTCAAAGGAACGTGTCGAAGTGATGGCGCAAGACAATCAGTACGCGCTCACGCAGCTCCTGAAATATGCAGACACACGAAGCTTTAATGCACCCTTCTATAACCGCATCAATACAGAGATGATTGGTGCATTTGGTCATTCGATAGGCGGTCTCACAGCAGCTAGAACCTGCCAGATCGACTCGCGCGTGAAGGCTTGCATGGATCAGGACAGCACCGATTACCGTGGGTCTGCGTTCATTGTTTCCGACCTCCAACAGGTGGAGAAGCAGCCTTTCTTTCTCTTTGTAGTCTCATCCGCGGATGTGTGGAGTCCGAGAGCGCTCAATCCGAACGATGCAGAACTAGCGCAACAAAAGCTGACAAGGGGTGAGTTCGACGCCATCATGAAAGAACAGCAGGAAAATCAGACGAAGCAACTGGCTGGAATTGCAGGTGGAAGTTATCGTCTGATGCTCTTCGACTTGCCCGGATACATCCATCGGAGTTTTACCGACCAGACGCTACTCGCTTCAAAACTGGACCACGAACAGAGCCTTCACAACTTCCACGTTGCCGATACATATACGCTGGCTTTCTTCAATAAGTACCTTAAGGGGGACACAAAGACTGTTCTTGATAGCGGTAAGGCAGTTGATGATCACGCCAAGCTTGAAACGTTCCCGCCGCATTAATCTCTGCCGCATTAATCTCTATCGACCCATCCTTTTTATCCGGCCTGCCCGGATTGTGGGACTCTTGGGTTCATCGACCAAAGGTCTGGATGGCCGGCAACACGGAACTGATCCACTACCGAGTCATCGAAACTCTTGACATCGCTGATACACTTAACTCAGAGAAGAAACCAAGCCCGGCCAAAGCCGGGCTTTTTGATTTAGCATAGGATGGCAGGTCGAAGTCCAACCGTATATCCTTTGTTTCGAAGACTTTGCACACTTTTTGACGGGAGGGGGAGTATGCCGATGCAGCACCAAAACGCGCGCCACCGAAGCTACCTCCACACGCCGCGCCATCGCTTCCACCTCACCCTCCTGCCGCTCGCCGCACTTTATTTATCCACAGCCCTCACCGCTTATTCCGAAGCCCAGCTCAACCCCAACCTGATGAAGTACGCCTGCGGCCCCGCCAACCGCATGTTCGCCACCCTCTCGCCCGCCTCCCGCTTCACCGACTCCACCGCCGGCTTCGACCTCGTCGCCTCCCCCACCGTCAACGGCAAAGCCTGCACCAGCGACAAGCCCTTCTTCTTCTCCGTCCCCATCCCCGAAGGCAGCTACCGCATCACCGTCGTCCTCGGCGGCCCCCAGGCCTCCGTCACCACCGTCCGCGCCGAAGGCCGCCGCCTCATGCTCGAAAAGATCGCCACCCAACCCGGCGCCTCCGTCACCCTCAGCTTCGACACCAACGTCCGCTACCCTGAAATTCAGGGCCAGCCCAGCGGCAACCCGACCACGCAGGTGAAACTCAAACCCCGCGAACTCGGCATCCTCAACTGGGACCACAAGCTCACGCTCGAGTTCAACGGCGACCACCCCAGCGTCCGCTCCATCGACATCGAACCCATCGGAATCAAGACAGACGAGCCCGTCATCTACCTCGCCGGCGACTCCACCGTCGTCGACCAGTACTACGAGCCCTGGGCCGCCTGGGGCCAGATGTTCCCCCGCTTCTTCGTCCCCGGCATCGTCATCGCCAACCACGCCGAATCCGGCGAGACCACAAAGAGCTTCGTCGGCGAATATCGCCTCGCCAAAATAATGACCACTATGAAGCCCGGCGACTATCTCTTCATCCAATTCGCTCACAACGACATGAAGCCCGGCGCAGTTCTGCTCAATGAATACAAGAATCTCCTCACCGACTACATCGCCCAAACCCGCGCCAAAGGCGCAACCCCAGTCCTCGTCACCTCCATGAACCGCCGCACCTTCGACGACGCCGGCAAGATCACCAACTCCCTCGGCCCCTACCCCGACGCCATGCGCGAGGTCGCCGCGCGACAAAAAGTCACCCTCATCGACCTAAACGCCATGAGCAAAACTCTCTTCGACGCGATGGGCTCCGAAGGCACGCTCAAAGCCTTCATGCACTACCCCGCCGACTCCTTCCCCGGCCAGACCGTCGCCATCAATGACGACACCCACTTCAACAGTTACGGCGCCTACGAGCTGGCCCGCTGTATCGTCCACGGCATCCGCGAAGCCAACCTGCCCCTCGCAAAATTCCTCGACCCCAAAGTCCCAGACTTCAACCCCGCTCATCCCGACCCCCAATCCGACTTCCACCTGCCATTCACTCCCATCCTCCACCCAGGCGACCCCACCAAAGTCGGCCAAACCTGATCAAAAATCGCGGGAGGCTTCAACCGATGTCCAATGCGCAGATCCAGCCGTTTCTCCTCTTTGAAGGCAACGCCGAAGAAGCGATGAATCTCTACGTCTCGCTCTTCTCCGGAGCAAAGATTCTCGAACTCCATCGCTACGGACCCAATCAAGCCGGCCAGGAAGGCACCGTCATGCGCGCCGTCTTCTCCATCAAAGACCTCACCCTCCTCTGCACCGACAGCGTCGTCAAACACGGCTTCACCTTCACACCCTCCGTCTCACTCTTCGTCAACTGCGACTCCGAAGAGGAGATCAACCGCCTCTACGAATCCCTCTCCGCCAACGGCAACGCCTTCATGCCCATCGGGGACTACGGATTCAGCCGCAAGTTCGCCTGGCTCAGCGACCGCTTCGGAGTCTCCTGGCAACTCAACCTAGCCTGACTCATCGCTCTGCCAGCAATACACCAACGTCCTCTGCAAAGTCCCGCTGCCGCACCGCCCCCACATAAGTCTTCGCCACCCGCCCCTGCTTATCCAGCAAGATCGTCGTAGGCACACCCTCCAACCCATACTCCACCTGCGAAAGCCTCTCCGGCATCACCACCGGATACGGCACCCGAAACTCATCCACAAACTTCTTCACCTTCTCCTTGCCGCCTTCATCAATCGCAACCCCCACCACAGCGAGCCCCTTCGGCCCCATCTCCCGCGACAACCGGATCAGCCCCGGCGTCTCCTCCCAACAAGGCCCGCACCACGTCGCCCAATAGTTCACCAGCACCACCTGCCCGCGATGATCCACCGTCCGCCATGTTCCACCATCAAGCTGCGCCATCACCAACTCCGGCATCACCCTGCGTTCGCCAACCGGCCGAATCCCACCCGACTGCCGCGTCCCATAGTGCCACGCCCACGCGACCACCCCGAACGCCACCGCCGCCACCGCATATCGAACCCAACGCTCCCCCGATCCCGGCATCGCACCTCCCCACCGCCAGCCTACCCTTTTCCCATCCCCTTCATCCTATGTACAGTGTGTAGAGTCGAAACAGACCAAGACGAGGACAAGCGATCCCTACCCCCCGCCGCACCACCCTCCTTAAGACAATAGCCTCCCTCGGGCTGCTTCTCGCGGCAACGCCAGCCATCCCCTACTCCGTCCAGACTCACCAGGAGCTGATCGATCTGGCCTGGAAGCAATCCATCCGGCCCATTCTTCTCAAGCACTATCCCACCCTCACCGAAGCCCAGCTCCAGGAGGCTCACGCCTACGCCTACGGCGGCTGCGCCATCCAGGACTTCGGCTACTACCCCTTCGGCAACAAATTCTTCTCCGACCTCACCCACTACGTCCGCTCCGGAGACTTCGTCATCAGCCTCCTCCGCAACGCGCACACCGCCGACGAGCTCGCCTTCGCCATCGGCTCCCTCTCTCATTACATCGGCGACACCGTCGGCCACAGTGCCGCCATCAATCTCGCCGTCCCGGTCGAATTTCCCAAACTCGAGCAAAAATACGGCTCCACCATCAATTACGCTCAGGACCCTCACGCCCACGTCCAGACCGAGTTCGCCTTCGACATCAACCAGCTCAGCAAGCGTCGCTTCGCCCCGTCCGCTTACCTCAAGTACGTCGGCCTCGAAGTGCCCAGGTCTCTTTTGCGCAAGGCGTTCTTCGAGACCTACGGCCTCAACCTGCCCGACATCATCGGCACCAAAGAGACCTCCATCCGCATCTACCGCTACGCCGTCCGCCGCTTCCTTCCCAACATCGCGCGAGCCGAAACCATCCTCCATAAAAAGAACTTTCCCGCCGACACGCCCAGCCCCGATCTCGACGACCTCAGAAACGATCTCCTTCAGGCATCCACTGACAACAACTGGGAGGCCTACCGCAAGAACCCCGGCTTCACCAGCCATCTCTACGCCGGTTTTATCTTCATACTGCCCAAGGTCGGCACGGTCAAAATGCTCGCCATCAAAGGCCCCACCGTGCAGACCGAAGACCTCTACGTCAAGAGCGTCAACCGCTCCATCAAGTCGATGCGCTTCGTCCTGACCAACTTCGATCACATCGAACGCTACCTCCCCAACCGTGATCTCGATACCGGATTCGTCGTCAAACCTGGCGGCTACCCCCTCACCGACAGGACCTGCGCCACCCTCCTCGCAATGATCACAAAGAGTCCCGATAAAGTTGTCCCCAACCAGCTCAAACACGATCTCATCGCGTACTACGCCGATCCACAAGCCCCCATCATCACCAAAAAAGATCCTGAAAAGTGGGCCCAGGTTCAGAAAAACCTCAAAACGCTCGAAAACATGAAAACCATCGGCGAACTCGATCCCCTCCCCGAAGAAATCCTCGACGGAAAGTAGATCGCGCGACAACCAAAGTCCGTGAGGGCCGCCAACGTTAGCCGCCATTACTACCCTCTATTTGATGATCGGCAAAAGCGCCGCCAGTTGCACACTCACCAGCAAGCTCAATCGGTTGTCCACCTGGTAGAACTTAGCCGTCTGCATCGCCCCAATGGCCTTGACGAACTGCGGCACATAGCTCTTCCGCAACTGCAGGCTGTCGGAATCGAACTTCAGGGCTCGAGCAATGTAAGACTGCGCCTTCGCATCGTCCATGCTGTCGTAATTCGCGGCATAGTCTTTGATCAAGGCGACCCGCTGATCGCCGATCACCTGCTGCTCATGGGCATAGTTGCGATACAACGGCCAGAACGCCTTCGACTGGTCCTCGGTGAACTGCATATTGCGAGTGATAATCTCCGTCTTGTCCGCCTGAACGTCCTGGCGCAAGACTGCAATGTCGTCGTCCGTCACCGGTCGTCCGGTATTGGCATCCGCCGGCGCCTGCGCCAGCGCACTCAGCGTTCCCAAAGTAACCGCAACCGTCAATAACCCCTTTATGACTTTCATCACATACCTCTTCGTCGTTCCGTTGTATTCAACTCGTTCACAGGCAACCGCTCACTGCGTCACCCAATTGGTTATCGTGTAAAAATCAGTACTACCGCACAGATGAGGCACCCATCGACTGTCTCACTTCCCGCCGCCGCATCCAACTAGTGAAATTAACAGGAGAAGCGATGAAAATCGTTCGCAGAAATCCAGCCTCACTCGCACTCGCAGCCACCATCCTCGCCTTTGTCGCCCTCGCCTCCGGCTGCAACACCGGCAAGTCAGCCCCCACCCCGGCCAACTTCACCCATGCCATCAACAACCACTTCCTCGATCACCCAGACTGCCTCTTTTCGGACACCCGCTTCCCCTTCGAGACCAGCGATCCCGCCAAGACCAAACAGATGGACTCTCTCGTCAAGTCTCTCCTTCTCGACAAGTCCGTCGAGTCAAGCATCCACGTCAGCCGCTACACCGTCGCCCCCGCCGGAACGCGCTACGCTCCCCGCTTCTGCTACGGCCACCGCGAAGTCACCAGCATCGACAGCTTCACCCCAATCGCCATCAACGACGGCTTCAAAGAGACTACCGTCTCCTACAGCTACACCATGAAGGAGGTCCCCGTCTGGGCCATCAGCCACGACGTCCACGCCGCCTTTCCCGAGATGGCCCGCGCTACCACCGGTCAGGTCACCGCCAAAGCCACCCTCGCCCAGACCCCCGTAGGCTGGCAGATCCCCGACTGACCGCCTGACCCGCCGTCGCAGTCACTGTTCTCCTCCGCTGACCTCAGATGCACGGGTGCCCCATCCATGGCAGTCTCATCGCGCTGGGTGGGAACGCACAACTTTCCCAACCAGCTCTTGCAGTTGCAGTTGAATGTCTTACGTTGTCATTCTGAGCGCAGCGAAGAACCCCCGCATTTTGCTTTTACCATTGCTTTTGCTCCTCTTCCCACCCACCCCACGCAACAAAAGTGCACCCTCAATCGCATTTATTGCACGTCCCAAAGTATATTGGGACGGTCGCAATCAGGTGCACCAGGGAGCAACAGATGACCAAAAACAAACAGGCCAACCCGCGCCTCTTCCCTTCTTTCAAGGAGAAGAGAAACCAAAGAGAATCGTCGCCGAAACACCTGGGCCAGTGCATAACCGTTCTCGCCGTGTTCGTTCTACCCACAGTCCTCGCAGCAATCGCGCAGAAACCTCCATCAACAAACACTCTCCCCCCACCAGTCCATCTCACCGCCGAGCAGGATCATCAGCGAACCATGGACCTCCTGCACATCACCACCCTGCGCCCGGGCCGCTCTGGCAACCCCGACGCACCCAACGCCGCCAACTACGACGAGTCCAAAGCCAATCCCTTTCCCGATCTCCCAGACCCGCTCCTCCTGAACAGCGGGAAGAAAGTCACCTCTCCCAAAATGTGGTGGAACCAGCGCCGCCCCGAGATCGTCGAGTACTTCGACCGCGAGATCTACCAGCGCTTCGCCATCGCCTACGTCAGCTCCTCCGGCGAGGGCGGCGCAAAGCTCAACCGCCGCGACTGGGGCGAGATCGTCGAGAACGTCGCCGGCACCAACGAATACCACTGGATGGCCGGCAACTTCCTCAAATA
>WNFD01015763.1_pt1 | contig 14063 bp, 14 predicted proteins | sample 5400491 | NCBI WGS metagenome assembly WNFD01 (sample SAMN13153343, study PRJNA577476) | soil metagenome | isolation source: 120 cm saprolite under Douglas fir tree site 2 hole 2 replicate 2 | place: USA:California | collected 2015-04-18
CACGAGAACCATCCGCTGCCGCCGGCGCTGCGCAAGCGCATCAACGCCCGCAAGAAAGATTACATCCACTTCCTGGAAAACCTGATGGCCGAGGTGCAGAAAAAAGTGCGGGAAGAAGTGCAAGAAAAGAACCGGCATCAGACGAAGACCAAGGTCAGCCCGCGCGCGGCGGCCTTCGCGTTGCTGGGAATGATCAACTGGATCTATCAGTGGTACAAGCCAGAAGGCGAACTGCAGGCACAGAACCTGATCCCACAATTCACCGAGCTCATTTTTGGAGGCATCTTCGCGTGAAGGCGCTCTTCGCCAGCCTTGCTGAGATCGAGGAGCAACGCGCCAAGAGCGGCAAGCTATACCGCGAGTTTCTGCGCGTCCCCGCGATGAGCGCTGGCCTCTACGTTCTGCCCGTCGGAGCCACAGACCCGCAGAAGCCCCATCATCAGGACGAGATGTACTATGTGGTTCGCGGCCGGGCTCGCTTCAAAGCTGACAAAGACAAAGAAGACCGCGAAGTTTCGGCAGGCAGCGTGATATTTGTCGCAGCGCAGGTTGAACATCGCTTCTACGATGTGGCAGAAGAGTTAGCAGTGCTCGTGGTGTTCGCGCCAGCCGAGAGCTAGCGTTGAGCAATTCACTTCGCCGGGATCCAGTAAATCTCTTCTTTGATTGCGGTCTTGTCGAGAAAGCCGCGGCGCTTCAGAATCGCTTTGCTATTGGCGATCATGTCGGGATGGCCGCACAGGTAAGCGTGAGTGTTGGTGGCATCGAGTCCCCACTGGTCGGCATACTTGCGCAGGATGTCGTCGGCTCGTCCAATCTCGCCGGGCCAGTCGGCGTGATCCCACGGACGGCTTACGGTGGGAACATATTTAAGAAATGGCAACTCCCCGGCGAAGCGGATCAGTTCATCTTTGTAGCCGAACTCCCAGGGACGGCTGGCGCCGTTCAGCAAATACAACTTGTGAGTCCCATCGAAGCGGCCTTCTTTCCACTCTTTCGACAATGTGCGGATGAAGCTGACGAACGGAGCCACGCCCGTCACCGTCGAAACTAATAAATGATTCGTGCGGCCGTTGCCCGTTTCGAGCACGAACCTTCCTTTAGGCGCTTTGCGCATGAGCAGTTCGTCACCCGGTTGCAGCTTATGAATCTTTGGAGTGAGTGCGCCATCGGGCACCAGTTCGAAGAAGAATTCAACTTCGTCTTCCGAGGGCGAGGACGCGATCGAATAGGGACGCTCGATACGCTTGCCTCCCTCTTCCACGCCGAGCGTGGCATATTGCCCGGGGAGAAAATTGAAGTGCTCTCCCGATTGAATGCGGAACATCCACAGATCGGGCGCGAAGTCGACGCGCCGGGTGACGCGCGCGTGGTAAAACTTGTCGTCCGAAGGCGTCATTGTTCGAGAACCTCGCAAGCCAAAAACAATTGCCTGCGTGAGCAGGCGAATCCTGAGAGTTAAATTGTGCAGATGATAAACGGTAAGAGAGACTTTGGCAACCGAACGGTCGTTCGATTTATTTGGAACCGGACTTTTGAGGCGAAATAGTATCCGGGGACTCTTCCTCGACCCATGATGCTACGATCTCGATCTGAAGATTGGAACTCACTTTTGGTTCTGGTGGCGGGGGCTCCGGCAGGGCGCGAAGCTTCTCCAATTCTTCTTGCGTCTTCTGCCAGTCTTTAGGCTTTTTCTTGGTCTCAATGGGCGCGCTCGTGTCGGAATAGAAAGCGATAATATTGTTCCTTGCTTCCGGTGTGATTTTATCGAAATTGCGCTTTGCCAGCTGATCGAGCAGACGAGCATAAGTCTTATCGGTTAGCGCATATTCCCCGGCGTGGGTATTTTGGCCGGTATCGAAGTCCGTGTTGGTGAGCTGCAATTTTCCACCGGAGGTTTCGGTCAGCAGCTTTTTGTAATTTTCGATGGTGAGAACCACGCTGGCAATATAAAGGTCTTCCGTCTGGTGCGTTGGAATTTTGAAGTCGAGCGCCTTGAACGGGCCCACCTTGGGCACAAACCTGAGAAAGAATGCCAGCAGCCGAGTTCCGAAGCCCGGACGACGGTAGCCCTTGCCCCATTCCTTCTGATAATTCGTTCGCGACAGATAATAGCGGAACTGACGCGCTTTGAAGTTGGGCGTCTCTTTGACGATCTCACTGCGCCGCGAGATCAGCGCCACCCGCGTCATCTCGGGGATGATTTGGCTGATGGCGCGCCGGAAAGTACCGAAGGCCAGATCTTCATTGGTGACGACATCACTCAACGGAATAGCGTATGTATCCTGAAATGCGCGCTCCAACAGCGGCTTTGAAACCTCGAAGCCGATAAAGTCGTGATAGCGATCGGAGGTGTAGCGGTTTTTGGCAACCTGGGTTACGTCGAAGCCAAACTCGGTGCGGATGTGGGCTTTGGGATCGTCCTCGTAGGTGACGACGTCTCCATATTTTTTTCGGAGCTTGGGAAACTGGATGCCGACGGCCTTGTTGATGGTAGGATGCCCGCAGTTATCCGCGGAGTAGTGCGCCAGCGCGCCCAGCGCAAAAGCATATTCGTTGAGATTAGTGGCTTCGTTGATCATGTTAACGATGAAGTCGCCGCTGCGCACGTAATGCGTGAGATCACTGAAATACTTGCTGCCGAACGGGTAATATCCCATGTCCTGAATCAGGGAGCCGCCGTAGGCGAAGGCGTGGGCCTTCTTCAACTCGTCGTCGGTAGCGGCGGGGAAGCGATTCTTCAGCAGTGGAAGGATATTGTCCTTCCATACCAGGTCCACGACCTGTTCATGGGTGAGCACGGAGTAAGCCGCACAGGTCTGCACCGCGCCGCCGTGCAGCAGGACAACTGCCAGCCCAAGCAAAATTACAGCTCGCCAGAAATGGAGGATGGGTTTCATTTGGCGAGAACTAGAACCACAAACGTGTCGGGCAGGATGGTGCGGCGAGGATGCGGATTATCCGCTGTCGCGGCCGGCGGCGGACCGAATTTCGCCGTCACTACGAATACGCGATGGGTCTTGGAGTCGAGCGCCAGAGTGCGTGCTCCCGGTTGCGTCGGAACGTTTTCCACGACGCTGAACTTGTCCGGCGAATCTTCTTTGACCACGGTGAGCACGCCTTCGCCGCACGAGGCGAAAGCGAGTCCGGTTTCGTCGTCGAATGCGGTTGCATCCACGCCATCGCCGATCGCGGGCGTGGCTAAAACCTTGCCGGTATCCGCGTTCACCACCGCCATCATTTTGTTATCGCAGCCCACAAACAGGCGCCGGTTCTTTTTGTCCAGAGAGAGTCCGCTGGGCTCCGTACACGGGGCCAGGGGCCACTTCGACTTGACCTCAAGTTTGCCGGGATCGATCAAGACCAGTTCGCTTTTGTCTTCGATGTTCACCCAAACACCGCCCTTGCCGTCGCTGGCTGCGAATTCCGGCTTGCCGCCAAGCTTGATTGTGCCCAGCACTGTGCCTTTTTCGGCGTCGATGGCCGTGGAATCCTGACTTCGGCCATTGAACGTGAATACTCGCCTGGTAGCGGGATCGTAAAGAATCGCGTCCGGATTGTCGCCCACTTTCACTTTGCCGCTGGTCGCCAGCGTCTTCAGATCAAAGATGCTGACCGTGCCTTCGCGTCCGTTGCTTACGAATCCGCGCCCGAGTTCAGGAGCGAGCGCGATGCCATGAACTCCCGGGGTGTCCGCGATATCGCCGACAGTTTTGCCGGAATCAAGATCGAGCACGATGACGTGCGTGGCACGCGAAATATAAAGACGGCGTGCGGCAGCGTCGGCCGTCAAATAATCCCAGCCGCCATCGCCGCCAACTTTGTAAGTGTTCACCACCTTATATCCCGGGCCCGCCGCGGCCAGAGCTACAGCCGCGACCAGCAGAGGCAGCGAGAACAAGCAATGGCGCACGAATCTTCCCTGGGCAGAGTTTTTTTGGGCAGACATGGATTTCCTCGGCAGCTTTCTGAGCCCCGCGTTGTATTCCGATGCCAGTTTCGGGCCACGGGTAGCCGCGATCTTGCATCTAATTTCGGATTGGGCGGGTCCTGAAGTAACTTTACCCTAACTCTTGGCTTCCCCTAAACTTTGCCTATGGGTATCTTTGGAGAGAGAGTGCCGGAACAAGGCGGGCGAGTTGGTGCGCAGCCTCTGGATGCGCGGCTTACGCCAACTCCGGACTACGGCACATTGGGCCCGGAGTCGGATTTTGGGAAGTCGTCCGCCGGTGACTCGGCAACGTCTGCAAGGCCCGCGACTGCCACGTCTTCCGGCGTCCGTCAAGGGGCGACTAAAAACCTTCGCTTACTTCGCCTGGTTGCGATGATGGGAGGGATAGTTGCGGCGCTGCTGGCATCGGGCGGGGGAGGCGCATGGGAAAAAATCACCGGCAGTTTCTCACCGAAGAACAATCGAGGCGTGACTGCCGCCAAATACCCGGAGCGCGAGCTGGATCGCCAGAAGCCGCAGAAACAAGCTGAAATCCTGCTGGCGCGGGCGGTAGGCCGTTCCGATGGAGCCACCGACGAGATTCAGGCGCATGTCGAAAGCTGGCGTGGGAAACTCACCTGGAATCCGCAACTCAGCCAGCTCACTACCGTTGCTCTCAATTCTAACGATCAGAATGTGCGGGCATCCGGCATCGAAGTGCAACTCGCCGCATATGGACTCAGCAAGAGCGATGCAACCGTCGAAGGGCTGGTGCTCCGGGCCAATTCTTCCGATCACGCGCAAAAGATTTGGGCCCTGTGGACTCTGGGCTTGCTGGGAAACCGTGGGGTTGAAACCGATCGGGTGGTGCAGGTGTTGACTGCGCACCTGAAAGAGCCCGGCAAGAATTCAGAAGACGCGCGCCGTTGGGCGGTGGAAGGCCTGGCATTAGTGGGGACAACTTCAACTATCGCGCCACTGCTCGAGACAATGCACAATGATCCCTCGGCGCTGGTGCGTGAGCGAGCCGCTTGCAGCCTGGCGGAATCCGGTATGTTGACTCACGAGCAGCGGCTTATGGCCGTGCCGCAATTGATCAACTACTCTGACGATCCCGCGCTCGATGCGCAAACGCACGCTTGGGCCTTTCAGGCGCTGAGCGACATCACGAAGCAACATTTGCCCAACGATTCGGTGGCGTGGCGGAATTGGTATCAAAGTTCAGTGGCCAGTGGCCGGTGATCAGTGGCTAGTTCGAGCATGTCGCTGCCAAGATCGTTCGGGGAGGGCACGACTTTCAGCCGTGCCCTCCGCTGAATTCGGGCTTTCGTTCCTTAGGCTCCGGGCTACCAACCTCAGGGGCTAATGCCCCGTCATTTAAGAGCTCTATGCGGCACGGCTAGCCATGCCCTTCCCAACCCGCCCTCTACTCTGTCGAATCCACTGACGAGAAGGCAGCATGTACCACCTGCTGACCACTGACCACTGGCCACTGACCACTGCTTTCACTCTGCCATCTTCGCCACGTGGACATCGAAGCCCGTCTTGGGCAGCAGTGAGGTCAGCGCGAACGCCTTGAATCCATCGCCATTGATCTCGGTGTGGCGGTAAATTCCCGGTTCGCTCTCAATCGTTTCCCTATGCCCATCCATGTTTGCCAGAAACGCCTCTGCCTGTGCCAGGCTGGCCTCACGGCCTTTCGCGCGGGTCACGACCGCTTCTGACGCGTATGAGCGCACCAGCTTCGGCCAGTATTTTTCCAGCAGCTCGGTGCCGGCGAAAATGTCGGACCAAATGATGCGCCCGTTCACCGCTACGACGACACCGACCGCTTTGCGGTCGCGCAGTTGCTTGATCAGACTTTGATAGTTCTGCTCGATCGGCCTGGCGACCTCGTCTACCCTTTCCTTCACATCTTTGTTCTCCATCACGTGAGCGTACGAACTGGTGGAGCGTATCTCCTCTGTGCTTGCCCGCGGAGCGGCCGCCTCTACCTCGAGCGCCATCGAGGACTGCTGCCTCCTTACCTCCGCCCAGACTTGATTCTGATCTTTATCGCCCATAGCTTTGGCGCGAACGGAAGGTTGGGCCATCAGAGTGCCGGGAGCCGCGCCGCTGCCACCGCCAATCCCACCGCCATAGGTGGTTCCTGACGCTCCGAAGCGGTCGCTAGTCGCGACCCATCGTCCCGGCTCGACGCAGAACACGCTCAGATCCACGGGATCGCTTTCCGCAGGCACGATGCGATCTTTGCCGATCACACGGTCCTGCTTGCCTCCCGCAACGATCTCCCCGGCCAAAAGCAATAGGGGGCGTTTCGAGTTATTGACCAGTACCAGCCGGTTCACCTCGGCTTTATCATGCTGCATCGTCGGCATGGTGTGTTGCCGCCGTAACAGCCCGCGAACATTTCCGTACTCGGTCACGACCACGTCTCCCGATCGCAACCCTTCGTCCAGCGTGAGGAACTCGCCCGTGGAGTAAGACTTGGGAGCGACCACGGGAAACACGGTTAGACTGCCGTGCCGGATCGGTTCCAGCACCTTGTAGCCGGAGGCCGAAGTCTGCTGCCCGGCATGAACCGGCCGCAGATCCAGGCAGACAATTCCGGCCACGGCCGCCACTACTGCCACTGCCACAAATAATCTTGGACGCATCGTTCTCCTCCCCATTGGCGGCGGTGCGTCTCGGGCTGCAGCGTCCGCTTTAAAACTGGTTACCGCTGTAACCTCGAAATGTCCGCATCGCTCATCTCGAATGCGCTGGAAGAACGGCAAGGAAGTTACAGCTTGCGGACAAAATTAACGTGGCAAGCGTCTAATGAATTGGTAGCATCAGGAACTGGGCTCGTCACACTCGTTTCTTCTTCATGCGCGCCACGAAACTGATTCCCGCCTCAGTGCAATCGGCAGTCGCCGACCTGTTGGCGGAGCTACATGCGAAAAGCGGCGGCGAGAAGCTGGGACTTACAGGCGAGTCTTTCGCCGCGATTCTCTGCGATGTGGCCGCGAAACATGTGGATGCCGGAGCGGCTCAATCCGCGGCCCGCACTTTCCTTCTGACGCTGCGCGTTGAAGAGCTTGCACTCGCCCGTGCTTGCGCTGCGGGCAACGACTCCGCGTGGGAACTTTTTCTGATTCGCTATCGCGAGAAGCTCTATCAGTCCGCGTTACGCATCGCGCGCGAAGACTCTGCCGCCCGCGACCTCGCCGACAGCTTGTATGCCGAGCTCTACGGAACGAATACGCGCGATGGCGAACGCGTTTCGAAACTCTCTTCGTTCACCGGGCGAGGATCGCTGGAAGGCTGGCTGCGTACCGTGCTGGCGCAGGAATTCGTGAATCGTTACCGCCGCCTGGTGAGCCTCGACGAAGAGAACGAAGACGGCGAGCGGTTCGCCGCCCCTGACCCGCAGCCGGTTCCCTCGGCAGACCCGCGTTTGGAGTCGGCCACTGACGCGGCCCTGGCGGCGCTTCCCAGCGAAGACCGGTTGGTGCTGGCGGCGTATTATCTCGACGGGCGCACCCTGGCCGAGGTCGCCCGCATGCTGGGCGTGCACGAATCCACCATCAGCCGCAAGGTGGAGAAGCTGGCCAGGACATTGCGCAAGAAAATCCTGGCTGGCATGATGCAGCAGGGTATGGCCCGCCGCCAGGCTGCAGAGGCCCTGGAAGTGGATGTACGCGATTTGCAGGTGAATATTCGCCGCAGTCTGGCGCAAGAATCGCCGCCGGCCGCGTTCTCAGAGAAGAAGGACGCTTCAGCCTTTGGGCAAAAGGTTGCGCCGAGGGCAAAGACCTAGAAACTGCAACCGGAACTGGAAAGGTGAAGGTGGTAACAAGAGGCAAGAAGTATTGCGATTCGTATCAGGGGATGCCTTCAGGCATGCCGTAGACCGAATACCAAGGCGCTGGAAGTAAATGCAGAACGTGCCAAAAATCGTGCAAGCGCGGTTGCAGCGGATACCGCCCGGGGCCGCACAAGATCATCCCGATGCGGATCTGCTCACGGCCTTCGCCGAGCAATCGCTGAGTGAAAGGGAACGCTCGCGTGTGCTGGGCCATCTTGCCCTCTGCGGCGATTGCCGCGAAGTTGTTGCCCTCGCCCTGCCCGCCACCGAAGCGGTCACCACGCTCAGTTCAGCTCGCGTTGCTGGCGGTCCATGGTTAAGCTGGCCTGTTCTTCGTTGGGCCGCCGTTGCGGCCGGAATCGTGCTGGTAACCTCGGTCGGGGTCCTGCAATACAAGCAGCGCGTTCGACAGAATGCGGCGCTGGTCTCCAGCCCGGCGTGGCAGGAGGGGAAAATCATCACCGCATCGCAGAGTCCGCAACCCTCCGCTCCGCCGCCTGCTCGGCAAGCGATCGTTCCCCAATACACGAAGGAGGCAAAGCAAACTGCGACCCGGAAGATGTCTCGCGCCGAAAGTGCGAGGGCCGCGGATCAGCTCGCTCCATCACCGAATGCAATCTTTCCACCCTCTCAGACGATGAGCCGCGCATTTTCGGGAGGCGGCATTGGCAACGGCGTTGCATCGGGATCGGGCCAAGCTGACAAAAATTATCAAGTCCAGCCTAAAAGCGACTCCCTGGAAATCGCGCCTGCCGCAAGAGAAGCGGCGCCCGCAACTACGCCGGAGAATTCAACCGCTCGCTCGGCACCCGCCGCCGCGGCGCCGCAGGTTGCGGTGTCGGGAGCTTCACAGACTGTCGAGGTGCAATCGGAGAGCGAGCCAATCGCTACGCAAAATCAAGTGCAAGGGCAACTCACGCAGAATCATACGGAGCTGCCCTTGCAAAATCGGGCATTGAATAATTTGGATGTCGTCAAGGCGAAAGACTCGGTGCCCGGGGAGTCACAGGCCAGTGGCGTAGTTGCGCCTACTGTGTCAACTTCGAACATTGCTGTGCGGAAAGCTCTGCGTCTGTCTCCGCGTTGGGCCATCAGCTCCAGCGGAGCTTTGCAGCGGTCGTTTGACGCAGGCAAGACCTGGGAGGATGTCAACATCAGCCAGGCGCTTGCCGCGAGCGGCGAACGAATGGAAAGCGCCGCTGAACTCAGAGACCGGCGTCGAGAGAAGAAGCTTCAGAAAAAAGAGCAGGGGCGGATTTTTGTATTCCTTGCTGTGGCCGCCCTCGGAACGGAAGTCTGGGCCGGCGGTTCCGATGCGATGCTCTATCATTCGCCCGACTCCGGAACCCATTGGACCCGAATCCTGCCGGCGGAAGCGAGCGCCGCGCTCACCGGCGACATTGTCGGCGTGGAATTTCCAGATCCGCAGCACGGCAAGGTCGCCACCTCTTCCGGCGAAGTTTGGTTGACCGCTAACGACGGCCAAACCTGGCACAAGCAACAATAGTCCCGCTTACGATTTTCGACCTTTCCAATCAGGCACCCGTGTACAAGCGGGAAAATCTGCGTTACCAAAGTGACGTTTACACCCTATGAGGGGTTCTTTAATATCCATTTCGTAGTTTGGCAGTTCTGGGGGAGGGCTGCCGAGGCGTCCTTGACTGAAAAGTCCGGGGCGCTTTTTATTGTTGCTGAAAACGCTGAAGTTATCCCGGTTGCAGGATAACAGCGTGCAGACCATTTCTGATTCTAATGTGCGATAGTGTTGGGCATGACGTTCACCTTTGGCCTGAGTTGCGCGGCTTTTTTGTTAGGCGCATTCGCCCTCCGCGCGCAAGGGCAGGAGAGTCCGTACATCGTTGCCTACGACCATTATCTCGAGGAGCCGGGTAGCCTCGAAGTGGAGTACTTTTCAACCGTGGGCACGCAGCGTGCCGGCAACGACTTTCACGGTTTCTGGGCAGAGTTCGAATACGGGGCTACCGCCTGGTGGACCACGGAACTCTATCTCGAGGGCCAGACGACTTTTGGCGACAGCACAATTTTTACCGGCTTTCGCCTGGAGAATCGATTTCGCCTGCTGCAACACGAGCACTTCATTAACCCTGTATTTTATTTCGAATACGAGCAGATCAGCGGCGCCGATAAAATCCTGAAAGAGGTGGAAGGCCACGACGTAGAATCCGACTATGCCGATGCCAACGCTCTCGCACGGAAGGAACACAAGCACGAACTGGAATTCAAGCTGCTGCTTTCGAAAACGTTCAAGAATTGGAACTTCGCCGAAAACACTATAGCCACCAAGAATCTCACCGGCGGAGAGTCCTGGGAGTTCGGTTATGCCGTAGGAGCCAGCCGTCCGTTGGTTTTGAAAGCTTCCGCGAAACGGTGTAGTTTCTGCGGCGAGAATTTTGTTGCGGGAATCGAAATGTATGGCGGCCTCGGCGACCGTCACAGTTTCGGCTTGCACGACACGTCACACTACCTGGCGCCGGTCATCGCCTGGAACCTGCCCTCGAATTGGACTCTTCGCCTGTCGCCCGGCTTCGGCTTGAACGACAATAGCCACCGCTTTCTGCTACGCTGGGGCGTTTCGCGCGAGTTCTCCGGATTTGGCGCAATCGTCAGCCGCCTTTTCCGGGAACACAAACCATGATGCGGATTACAGGCCGTGTGGCGATGATTCCGGCGGCGTTAGCCATTCTGATGGGGGTGGCTTCTCCTGCGACTGCGCAGACAGAAACCTCCGCAGCCCCGAACCCGGACCGCTCCGTTTATGCCCAGCTATCGAAGGCCCCGAAGAAAGCGGTTCGGCAGCGCAATCCGCTGGAGGGCGATCCCGATGCCGTGGCCGCGGGCGCCAAGCTTTTTGAGTTACGCTGTGCGGAGTGTCATGGCGAAACGGCTGAGGGGGGCCGCAAGGGCCCGAGTTTGCGCGCTGAGGAAGTGCAGCGCTCGACGCCCGGGACGCTATTCTGGATCCTCACCAACGGAGTGGTCCGCCGCGGCATGCCGGTCTGGTCCAAGCTGCCGGAACCGCAGCGCTGGCAAATCGTTACCTATCTCAAATCACTCGGGCCAACCGAAAACCCTCGTCAATGACCGCCGCTCGTTCTTGCGACCTTGCTTCCTCCACTTGCATCAAACCAAAGTGCGATAATAGTTATGCCCCTAACCGGGCAAGCATTTATTCGGATACAGATCGCCGGGCCCGGCTACGACCGCTCGATGGAGCGTCCGCCGACAAGCGACGTGACAACGAGGAGAAAGATTATGGCAGGCAATGGAATCGTCGAAGTTACCGACGCAAACTTCGATCAGGATGTTTTGAAATCAGATCAACCCGTGCTGGTGGATTTCTGGGCGACATGGTGCGGCCCCTGCCGCGCCCTCGCTCCCATCGTGGACGAGCTGGCCAAGGACTACCAGGGCAAACTCAAAGTGGGCAAGATGGACGTCGACGCCAACAGCTCCACTCCCATGCGCTACAAAGTTACCGGCATTCCCACGCTGCTGGTGTTCAAGGGCGGGCAGGTAGTCGAGCAACTAGTTGGGTATCGTCCGAAAGATGCGATCGCGCAGGCGATTGATCGGCACATCGGTTAAGCAGCTATCAGCTTCCAGAAGGCGAATGCCCAGGATTAGTCCTGGGCATTCGTGTTTATGCGGCCTCGTTACAAGTTCGGTCACGGCGCTTCCGGCAGCGTGTACTCGAAATTGTAGGAGTGGTTCTCGTTGTCGATCTTGATCGTCATCGTCCCCGTGAGGCCGGCCAATTGGCCAGTGCCGGAGTCCGGCACTACAGCGACGCTTAGTTGCGGCGTGCCCCGCGTCATGGTGCCGCTGTGCTGCAGGACGAAGCTTCCCGTGCGCCCCTTCAGCGTTCCCGTGACCCGCTCCATCGCGACGTATCCCCCTGAACCCTTCACGATGGTTGCAGCCGAGGAGAGCATAAATCCTTTGCTGCTCCCTTCCAGATCGCCATGAAACTGCTTCTCCATCGACATCCTTCCCAGGCCTGCGTCGGCGCCGCCTTCGGCCGCTTGCGGCGTCAGCTTCACGTCAAAGGTTCCACTCGCATGACTCGTCACAACTTTCTCCCTGGCGGGCGCAGCTGGCACCGCCGGCTGGTTCTGGGCGTGCCCATAAGCCGCGAGGCCGAGACACAGACATATCCCCGCAATGCACTGAAGTCGGTATTGATCTTTAAATTGCATAGTTTGACTGAGAATTTCGGTTTTCTCCGCGACCTTCGCGGCAGTTCTCCGCGCTCTTCGCGGTTAAAGGCTTTTTGGGTTTGAGCCAGAAGCCAGGAGCTAGAAGCCAGAAGCGCCCCTAATACTTCCTCAGCACGCCAATCACCCGCCCCTGCACTTCCACCGACGCCGCCGGCACAATGATCGGCTGCATAGTCGCGTTTGAAGGCTGCAGGCGGATGTTATCGCCTTCGCGGAAGAAGCGCTTCAACGTGGCGTCGTTCTGGTCGACCAGCGCAACCACGATGTCGCCGTTGTGCGCCGTCTTCAGCTTCTCCACCAGAACGTAGTCGCCGTCGAGGATGGCTTCATCCTGCATGGAATCGCCGCGCACTTCGAGCACGAACACTTCTTTCGAGCGCACAAAGTCGGCGAGCGAAATGGTCTCATTGCTCTGTACCGCCTCAATAGGCTGGCCGGCGGCGATGCGCCCCAGCAGCGGCAGCACCAGCCCCGTATTCACGCTCATCGACTGCTTAAGCCGTCCCTTGGGTGGAATCAAGTCGATGGAGCGGCTGCGATTGTAGTCGCGCGTGAGCAATCCTTTTTTCTCGAGATTGGTGATGTGCTTGTGCACCGTGGCCAGCGAATTCAAGTCGAGCCCCTTGCCGATCTCTTCAAAGGACGGAGAATACCCATGCTCCGCTACGAAGCGGGAAATGAAGTCATAGACTTCGCGCTGCCTGCGTGTGATCGCCATGCCGGTATTGTTGGCGAAGGGAAGGCGAATGTCAAGAGGAATCAGCCGTTAGCCATTAGCTTTTAGCCTTTAGCTCCACACGATTGTGCCGGCGGACAGTCGAGGGTGGCTGTCCCCACATGAGCTCTAACTCAGCGGGAGACGCACTAACTCCCGGGAAGTATCCCGCTATCATCACGTACTAACTGAGACGGATATATAAGAGGTTGTCGACTCATAAATTTATTTAGATTGACAGCAGCTTTGGGGTGTGGCAAATTACTGCGCAAAACTTGTCCGGGGGTGCTTTATGCGACGTTGGGCCCTCCTGCTATTAATTCTGATTGTGCTGGCTGGCATCGGATGGTTCGGTTACGGCTACGCCAACCGCCAGGCTTTCCTTTCAAATAACGCGCTTCCTCCGCCACCTCAGCAAGGTCCCATCACGTTTGCCGGACCCACTCCGGCGAATTCGTTTCATGTGGAGGAAGGGAACGTGCTTGCGCGGACGGTATTTGAAGTCGATGCGCCCTCCAATACCCACGTCGAGATTCGCGATTATATGTTTCCCCCCAACGCAAAGTCCAAGCTGGGAGCGCTGCCCGGGGCGGCTGTCCTTGACGTGTACTCGGGCGAGGGCACGCTGTCGGTGGGTGCGGACGGCGCAGAGGGGCAGCATCTGGTTCCGGCGGCGGTGAAATCGCTCCCGGCCGGCCAGAGTCTGGTCATTGACAACAAAGGGGCGCGCCCCTTCGTGGTGCGCGTGTATGTATTCGAGGCAAAGTGATGATGCCACGTCCGAAGTTCTTTGCGTTTGTTCTGGGCGCAACCGTGTTGCTGCTCTCCGGTTGTGCGCGCGATTGGCCGGCCTACCGCTACAACCGGCACCGGTCGGGCCATCAGCCCTGGTTCGGTGAGCTGTCCGACCCAGACGATGTGCCCAGCCTGAAGGTCGATTGGACCTGGCCCTCCTCGGGCAGCGAAGGGGGGTCGTTTAGAGCTTCGCCGATTGTCTACGAGCACCGCGTCTTCATCGGGAGCAGCAGCGGTTTTTTCTACGCGCTCGATCACAAAACCGGGAACAAACTGTGGCAGTATCCTGACCCGGGACCGGCCCTGCTCGGTACTTGTACTTTCGGCAATTACGGAATTCAGTCGAGCGCTTCCAGCGGCCGCATCCAGGGCGAGGAAGCGGTGATCTTTGGCGTGCCGGACCCGAATCCCGCAGTGGACGGTGGGTTAGGCAGCGGCCGGCTCTATGCGCTGAACGCGCATACCGGCAAGCTGATCTGGGCCAGCGATGTTGTGTCTCATGTTAACGGGTGTACCTTTGGGAGCCTGACCGAA
>WNFD01004457.1_pt1 | contig 14062 bp, 14 predicted proteins | sample 5400491 | NCBI WGS metagenome assembly WNFD01 (sample SAMN13153343, study PRJNA577476) | soil metagenome | isolation source: 120 cm saprolite under Douglas fir tree site 2 hole 2 replicate 2 | place: USA:California | collected 2015-04-18
TCGGCACGGTCGGATAGTTGATCGGCTGTATGTAGATGCCGTGCTTCCACAACAGAAGCTTGGAGACCGACTTGCATTTCTCGGGATCGCCGACATGCACCGGCACGATGTGGGTTTCGCTCGGCATGACCGGCAGGCCCGCGGTGCGAAGCGCCGACTTCAACCGCATCGCCCCGTCCGTCTTCACCAACGTCTTCAACCGTATCAACGACACCGAGATCGACTTTCCCGCAGTCGCGGGAAGCTGATCTCCCGTCAGCCAAAGAATAATTTGAAGCGTACAGGACCGAACCTTTCTTTCGTCGCAGCAGTGAAGACGGCGCCCCCGAGTAACCCTTTGCAAATCGGCCGCAGAATCGCAGGCGGCGGCCATCGACATCGCGCAATTTATGAAATCGGAGGCGGGGGATTCTTTGGCGTAGGAGCGCGCATCGCGGGAGTTTGTTTACGTTGATCACGAGCCCTTGGCGTCGGTCATTTGAAAAACGGCAAGCAGATTGTGACTCTGGCGCTGGCCTTTTGCTGGCCATTATTAAACCCAAGATTGTGCGCCATACAATCATCTTGTCGGCTAACTGTCTGTTTCTACTAACGCCGCCAACCTCTCTAAGTGACCGGTTAGCGGACCCGGCTGTCATAAATCTTTCGATTCGAAGTTCTCTTTCGCTGGTTAGTACATCCGAGTGATTTTCTTTTTGGCGTCGAGCACGTTCGATGCATTCTCTTATGATATTGCAGCATGATAGATAATAAACACTCCACCGGAACGGCACTTCACAGCCGGATGTTGGCTATCAACCTGCAGCATCTACGGTACGCCGTCGCGGCCAGAGATCAGGGGAGCCTTCGACGGGCGGCCGAAAGCCTATCAGTTCAGCAATCGACCTTGAGCCGGTGCATTCGCCAGCTGGAGCATTCGATTGGGATGACTATCTTCAAGCGATTGAGTGGCGGCGTTCGGGCAACGGACGCGGGGCGTGATTTTCTTCACCTGGCTCGATCGATCCTGGAGCAAGTAGATTCACTCGCGACAAGGGCGCGTCGGACCGGCCGCGGTGAAACTGGCCGACTCACGATCGGCTTTTACACATCGCTGACAGCCGGCAATTTGCGCGCGACGCTTGTGGACTATGCGCGGCGAGTTCCGGAGATAGAACTCGGAATGATAGAGGGATCGCGCGCACGTCTTGTCACTGCTCTGCGCAACGGTGCAATCGACATCGCGATCGTGACCGGCGAAACGCACCTTCCAACTGCCAAGTCAATGTCGCTTTGGAGTGAACGCATTCTGGTTGTGCTGCCGGATGGCCATCGGCTGGCCGCCAATGAGATCGTTCATTGGACCGACCTCAAGGGCGAGGCGCTTTTGTTGAGCCGACGTGATCCCGGACATGAGATTCATGACCTGGTTGTCGGCAAACTTGTCTCACCAGCAGACCGGCCAAAAATGGTGCGGCATGATATAAGCCGCGAAAGCATCAAAAGCCTGGTCGGCGCCGGCTTTGGCATCGGCTTGACGATTGAAGCTTCTCTTGGTGCGAACTTCGCTGGTGTCATCCATCGGGAGGTCCGAGATGGGACCGGCCCAGTCCGGGTTAGCCATTCAGCGCATTGGCGGCAGGACAACGAAAATCCGGCGCTAGCGGGTTTCCTGAAGCTGCTGAGGGAGCGTTATCCCTCGCCTTCGATTTGATTTTTGCGCCGAGCTTTTGCAAACGCGCGGTCCGTCGCCATGAACCGTGCCAGCATCGGCGCGACCAATTTTGAGGGGTCGGCGATCGGCTGCCCAGTTTCGCGTGCAAGTGCCTTGGCGTAAGCAAGCAGATCGCGATGTACGGCCGCAGGCAGTTCGACGGTCAATTTCACCGGCTTTTCATCGGCGATGGCACCGAGCTTGAGCTTTGCCATGTGCGTCCGCCTTACCCTTTGTAAGGCTCAAGCACGAGGTCGCGGTTGACGATCACGCGCACTGGAAACCCCGGCCGGATCGTCAGCGTTGGCTGGATGTCGAGATTCCGTTGAACGACTTTCTGTCCGGTCTGGTTCAGGCTATCGCTGGACCCACGACGGAGCGCTGTGATGACATCGCTATTGGTGCCAGTACCAGTGGTGGATCCAAGTTCGCTGCCGACGCCGAGCAATGTCGACAGCAGCGCGGCCTTGAACAGAGCGCCCCAATGATTGTCGACCTCATCCTCAAGTCCTGCATAGCCCGCGGTATCGGCACCAGGCTGACGCTCCAGCACGATCGAGTGGCCGTTCGGCATGATCAGGCGCGTCCAGACCAGCAGCACACGTGACTGCCCGAACGCCACCTGGCTATCATAGATACCTATCAACCGGGTCCCCTGCGGTGCGAGAAGGAAACGCCCGGTCGGGCTGTCGAAGATGTTTTCGGTGACCTGTGCTGTGATCTGGCCGGGCAGATCCGAGCGAATACCCGTAATAAGGGCTGCCGGAATGATGTTACCTGCCTGGACGACATAAGGTGACGCAGGTGCCGCGACACGATCCGGGCTTGTGGTGCGGGTATCGACTGACGCATTGACGAAAGCGAGCTTGCGATCCTGGCCATTTTGCGTGAAGGTATCGTCCGCTCCTGGTTGCACTGGCTGGCTCGCCTTGTTGGGTACAATCGTCGAGGCCCCAACTGAAGCCGCTTGTGCAATCGAGGATGCGACCTCCCGAATATTGGTCGATGCGAACAATCGGCTCAAGCGGGCGGCTTCGATTTCCTGGTCGAGACGCTGCTGGTCGGAATCGATTGCAGCTATCCCCGTCGAAGGCGCGTTTTGCGCGTTCAATATCGGTCGTCCGAGATCGCCCGGCAATGGCGGCCCAAGTGGTGGCGCCTGGCGGGGTACGCCGGCATAGTCACGCGGCAAGCCCGTCAAACCGTCAGCAACGTTGTGATGATCGGTCGTGTAGAGCTCTGATGGCGCTGATGTGTGCGACCGGTTGTTTTGCAACGCCCAGAATGTCGCGCCAAAGATGGCGGCCGATCCGATTGCCGCCGCGCCGGCCAGAACCTTCCTGGAGAGCCTTGTGACGCGTGGGCGCTCAGCGCCAAGGCGCATGGATGCCGACCGGTCAGCATTGTCACCGCCCGGGCGAATATCGGTTTCCCGGTCCGCGCTCACCGCGCCCTCCCGTCGGTTCGGCTGATCCGAACGGTCTGTTGATGCTCGCCGCCCATGCGGAGCTCCGCTGCGGCAAACAGGCGGTCGACGATGTAGTAATTCTGCCGCACGCGATAATTGACGAGCTGACCATCGCCTTCGGGTCCGATGACAAACAGCGGCGGCGCCTCTCCTTGTTCGATTCCACCGGGCATCTCGATATAGACTTTCGAACCGTCGTCGAACGCGGACACCGGGCGCCAGGGCGGGTTGTCGCCTTCAATCGCGTAACGGAACCGCAACCGCGAGATGTCCACGCCGGTCATAATGGGTGTCGCTGCATCCGCGCTTGCATTCTGCCGGCGCAACGCAATCAGCTGATCCTCCGGATATTGCCAGGACACCGAAGCCATGTAGGTCTTTTCCGCGGAACGCAGTTCCAGGAGATAGGTGCGCCGGTCGGTATTGATCACGAGATTGGAGACGAGCTCAGGCCTGGTTGGCTTGACCAGGATGTGGATGCGTTTGGTCGGACCGGTCCCGCTTTCGGTGTCGCCGATGATCCAGCGTACGGTGTCGCCGGCCGCGACCGGGCCGGAGCCGACGAGTTGTTCGCCTTCCTGCAAGGCGACGTCGGTCACCTTCCCCGGCGCGGCGTAGACCTGATACAGCGCACCCTGCGCAAACGGATAGACCTGAACGGCATTGATGTAGCCATTGCGGGTCGGCTGCACGCGGGCGGCCGCGTTGGCCTTCTCAACGCGCGTGCGCGGATCGCCAGGTTCCGGCTTCAACTTCGTTTCCTGCAATGGCTTGAGCTGTCCAGGGAGCGGCAGCAGCTTTGGCATTTCGACGATTTCGACTGGTTTTGGCGGATCGGCAAGCTGGACGGCGGGCTGCGCGTCATCGTCGTAGGAAATGCTCGGCGGAGGCTTGAGCGGGATGGTGCAACCCGCGACCACCGAGACCGAAAGAGCGAGAGCCGGCAAAGCCGCTTTGCACGATCGCTTCACTGTCAAAACTCCTTCGACCAGTTGATGGCGTTGACGTAAACGCCAAGCGGATTCTTCCGCAGACGATCGGCATCGCGAGGCGTGTCGATCACGACGGTGAGGATTGCGGTCCAACGCTCGGTCGCGCTCAGGCTGCCGTTCTCGTAAACCCGCTGAATCCAGGCCACGCGAAACGAGGTTGGCGAGGCCCGGATGACGCTGGAGACCTCGACCGAAATCTGCAGCTTGCCTAGATTGGCAAAGGGGTCGTTGGATCTGGCATATTCATTCAGAGCCGCAGCGCCGCGGTCCGTAGTGAAATCGTAGGCCCGCAGCCAATCCTGGCGCAGCACGATGCCGTCGGCAGGCAATCCCCTGACATCCTCGATGAACCGCGCGAGGTGAAATGCGATCTGCGGATCGGTCGGCTCAAAGCTGCTTTCCGCGGGTGCCACCGCCTGGGCCTGCCCGAGGCGATCGACCTGCACCACCCACGGCGTAACCGTGCCGCGGATGGATTGCCAAACGAGCGCAGAAGCGAGACCTCCGGATAGCAGCAGACAACCGAACGCCATCAACCGCCAATTGCTCGCCTGGATCCGCGCTGAACCGACACGCTCATCCCAGACTTGCGCTGCCTTCTGATAGGGCGTCTCTGGCGCGGGCGTTCGGCCGTATCGCACCGAAGGTCGTTTGAACATCAGCCCTTCCCTTCGGAAAGATCGACGGAAGCGCCACCACCACCGTGATCACTGGAGCGAACGGCGTTGGTTGCCGCGGATGCCCCATGACTCACCGTCTGCGACCGTTTCATTCGCCTCGCCCAGGCCGGCGGTTCGCTTGCAGATGACGTCCCAGCGGAAGCTCCGCTCTGCACGGCTCCGCTGGCGCTTGAAGCCGCCCCACCCGCGGCACGCCCTATCGGGCTGACAACGTTGGAAGCAGCAGCGGCGACTGAAGCGCTGCCGCGAGCCGCAGCAGCAAGCGCTCCGCCTGCGGCGCCCGCGGCCAAGCCGGCACCTGCGGCGCTCGCCGCGACAACTCCGCCCGCGGCAAGACCAGTCCCAATGGCAGCGCCGGCGCCGAGCTGCGGACCGCCCGACACAATGCCGTTGGCGATCCCAGGGCCGAAGATGCCGAGCCCCAACAGAGACAATGCCGCCAGCACCATGGACATGGCATCTTCGATGGTGGGCTGATTGCCACCGAATCCTGCGGTGAATTGCGAGAACAAGGTCGAGCCGATGCCGACGATCACGGCGAGCACCAAAACCTTGACACCCGATGAGATGACGTTGCCGAGGACGCGCTCGGCGGCAAACGCCGTCTTGCCGAACAGGCCGAAGGGGATCAGCACAAAACCCGCCAACGTCGTCAGCTTGAACTCGATCAGCGTCACAAAGAGCTGGATCGCCAAAATGAAAAAGGCGAGCAGCACCACGATCCAGGCGAACAGCAGAACCACGATCTGAACGAAGTTTTCGAAGAAGCTGATGTAACCCATCAAACCAGAGATCGAGTCCAGGATCGGACGGCCGGCGTCAATTCCGACCTGCGCGAGCCGTCCTGGGCTCAAGAGATCGGCCGTCGACATACCAGTGCCGGAGGCCTTGAGGCCCAGACCCGCAAAGCTCTCGAAGATAATGCGAGCGAGATTATTCCAGTTGCCAATGAGGTAAGCGAACACGCCGACGAACAGCGTCTTCTTCGCCAACCGGGCAATGATGTCCTCTTCGGCCGCCCAGCTCCAGAATATGGCCGCCAGGGTTATGTCGATGGCGGCGAGCGTCGTAGCCAGGAACGCGACCTCGCCATTGAGCAGGCCGAAGCCGGAATCGATATAACGCGTAAAAACCTCGAGGAAGCGGTCGATGACGCCGGTATCACCCATCACCGGGCCCTCCCCTGGTCGACTTCGTGCGGCCGCACTTGTTCCTGGCTCTTCATGAGCTCCGCAGGCGCATTGGGCGCTGGCGGGGCCGGCAATTGCGGCGATTTCGTCGAGACGAAGAAATGCTGACGGTTCTCGGCCCATATGCGGCGACAGGCGTCGAGACTTGCGGTGTCATCCGGCGTGACCGTTCGACAGCGCGAGAGTTCACTGACATGAGCGTCTGCTTCGCCGCGCGCCACCGGAGCGAGGACTGCCGCGTCTTCGCCGCGTCGGCTCTGGATCACGGCTACCGCTGCGGTGAGCATGACGAACACCACGGCGGCGACCCGCAACACCTTTTCCGGGATGAGATAGGAGCTCATCAGTGGAACATCTGAACGGTTGTAGGTTGGTAACCAGCACCCTGGGTCAGGAAACGCCGAAGCTGCTCCCTGCCCTGGTCCTGGGCGGATGTGCGCTGTGCGGCTTCCAGGCTCTGAGCGCGCCCTTGCGCAGCGACCGTTGCTGTGAGATCGGCGAGCTGCTGGGCCAGCAGGGCCGACAGTTGGTTGCCGGCTTGCGTGGCCTGCAAAGCTCCCGTTGCGGACTGGCTCGATGTCACAAGCGCCGACATCTGGGTGCGGTTGGTGTCGAGATTGGCGACGACGCCGGCTTGCACCCGCAACGCATCCTGGAGCGCCGCGACCGAGGTTTGCCAGCGTCCTTGCGCATTTGATATCAGCGTCTGACTGGTTGTCCCCGCCGAGGCCGGGGCGTATGTGCTCGAGAAGGCGCGATCAATCTGTTGGATGTCGTAGGCGATACGCTGCGCCTGGGTCAAAAGCTGCTGGGTGCGCTGGATCGATGATTGCAACTGCTGCAGCGACGAAAATGGCAGGTTCGCCAGATTCTTCGCCTGGTTGATCAGCATCTGCGTCTGATTCTGCAGCGACGTGATCTGGTTGTTGATTTGGTGCAGCGCACGAGCGGCCGTGAGCACGTTCTGGGCATAATTGTTCGGATCGAACACGACGACCTGCGCCAAAGACGGCGGTGCCACCAAGCTGACAGTGAGCACGACGGTACCGACCGCCGCGAGACAGCTGATACGGTTCATAACTTGTCTCTCGCTGCAGGAAGATCGGGGATGATGTCGGCAGCCCACGCCAGGCCGCCGTGTCGTAGCCACGCGGCCACAAAACCCTCGCGGCCATATTCCCTAAGGATTTGCTTGATATCCGCCTGATCCGACTTTGAGGACGCGGCCGTAAAGGCAAGCGCGACGCGGCCTAGACCGAGCTCGAACAGGCGATTGCCGCGCCGCGACTGGCAGTAATAGTCGCGCTTCGGCGTGGCTCGGGCGAGGATCTCGATCTGGCGGTCGTTCAGGCCGAAGCGGCGATAGATCGCCGTGATCTGCGGTTCGATCGCCCGCTCGTTCGGCAGGAACAGTCGCGTCGGGCAGCTCTCGATGATGGCGGGTGCGATCGCGGAGCCGTCGATATCCGAAAGCGACTGGGTGGCGAAGATGACGGAGGCATTCTTCTTGCGCAGCGTCTTCAGCCATTCCCGCAATTGCCCGGCAAAACCCTCATCGTCGAGGGCGAGCCAGCCTTCATCGACGATCAGCATGGTCGGCCGGCCGTCAAGCCGAGCTTCAATGCGATGGAAGAGATAGGCCAGCACCGCAGGCGCGGCAGAGGTGCCGATCAGGCCCTCGGTCTCGAAGGCCTGCACTTCGGCCTCTCCGAGACGCTCTGCCTCGGCATCGAGCAAGCGGCCATAGGGACCACCAAGACAATAGGGTTGCAGCGCGCGCTTGAGCATCTGCGACTGCAACAATACCGATAGACCGGTCAACGTACGTTCTGCTGCAGGTGCCGACGCAAGTGACGTCAGGGCTGACCAGAGGTGGTCTTTTGCTTCCGGTGTGACGACAATCGTTTCGCGGGCGAGAATATTGGCGATCCATTCCGCTGCCCAGGCGCGTTCCGCGGCATCGTCAATCAGGGCAAGAGGTTGGAGCGCGACGGGTTCGGCAGCGTCATCCGACAGCGCGCCGCCGAGATCATGCCAGTCGCCACCCATGGCGAGCGCGGCCGCGCGGATCGAGCTGCCAAAGTCAAAGGCGAAGACCTGGGCATCCGGATAACGGCGGAACTGCAGCGCCATCAGCGCCAGCAGCACCGACTTGCCAGCGCCCGTCGGACCCACCACCAGGGTATGGCCGACATCGCCGACATGAAGCGAAAATCTGAACGGCGTCGCCCCCTCGGTTCGGGCGAAGAACAGTGCCGGCGCACCCAGATGCTCGTCTCGCGCGGGGCCCGCCCAGACCGCCGACAACGGGATCATGTGCGCGAGATTAAGGGTCGAGACCGGCGGCTGCCGGACATTGGCATAGGCGTGGCCGGGCAACGACCCCAGCCAGGCCTCCACCGCATTGACGCTCTCGGCCATGCAGGTGAAGTCACGTCCCTGGATGACTTTCTCGACCATGCGGAGTTTTTCATCAGCGACACGGGGGTCGTCGTCCCACACCGTTATGGTGGCGGTGACAAACGCCTGCCCGATCGCGTCGGATCCGAGTTCCTGCAATGCCGCGTCGGCATCCATGGCCTTGTTATGAGCATCGGTATCGAGCAGGGTCGAGGCTTCGTTGGTCATCACCTCCTTCAGGATCGCGGCGATTGATTTGCGCTTGGCGAACCATTGCCGCCGGATTTTGGTCAGCAGCTTCGTTGCATCGGTCTTGTCGAGCATGATCGCGCGGGTCGACCAGCGATAGGCAAAGGCGAGCCGGTTGAGGTCGTCGAGAATCCCCGGCGTCGTGAAGGTCGGGAACCCAACCACGGTCAGTACCCGAAGATGCGCATTCCCTAGCATCGGCTCGAGGCCGCCGGTCAGGGGCTGGTCCGCCAGCACCGCGTCAAGATACATCGGTATCTCCGGCACGCGCACGCGCTGGCGCTTGGTCGAAACGGTCGAATGCAGATAAGTCAGCGTTCCCTCGTCGTCGAGCCAAGTGATTTCGGGCATAAAGCCTTCGACAAGCCCGAGCACGCGCTCGGTGCGATCGACAAAACCACGCTGGACTTCGCGCGCCTCTCTATCTTCGTTGCGATCGCGTCCTTCGTAGAGGAGGCGCTCGGCTCGCCCAGCTTCTTCCGCCGGCGGCAAATAGAGAAAGGTCAGGAAGTAGCTGGACTCGTAATGCGCGCCCTCCTGCTCGAATTGAGCGCGGCGCTCAACGTCCACCAGAGCGGATGCGACGTCCGGGAAATGGCCTTCGGGATATTTGCTGGCGGGATGACGCTGCGCCTCGACAAAGACGGCCCAGCCCGAACCGAGCCTGCGCAGCGCGTTGTTCAATCTCCCGGCAACGCCGACGAGTTCGGCGGGCACAGCGGAATCCAGATCCGGCCCCCGAAATTTTGCCGTGCGCTGAAACGAGCCATCCTTGTTGAGGACGATACCTTCGTCGACCAGGGCGGCCCACGGCAGGAAGTCTGCAAGCTGGGTGGTCGAGCGCCGGTATTCTCTGAGGTTCATCACGGGCCTAGACCCCCAAATAGCTGGAGATACGCAGATGCCGGCGCACGACGTCGACAAATTGCGGGTCGCGCTTCGCCGCCCACACCGCGGCAGCCTGGCCGACGACCCCGAGCAAGAGACCGGCCAGCCACAGACGCAGACCGAGACCGAGTGCGGACGCCAAGGTACCGTTCAGGATCGCAACCGCACGCGGGGCGCCGCCGAGCAGGATCGGCTCGGTCAGCGCGCGATGGACAGGCACGCTGAAGCCAGCGATGGGATCGACTTCTTCCATCACACCAGCACCCCGCCCCCGAACGAGAAGAACGACAGGAAGAAGGAGCTGGCCGCGAACGCGATTGACAGGCCGAACACAATCTGGATCAGACGACGAAACCCTCCCGAGGTGTCGCCGAACGCGAGCGTGAGTCCGGTCATGATGATGATAATCACCGCCAGGATCTTGGCGACTGGACCTTGGATCGATTGCAGTATCTGATTGAGAGGCTGCTCCCACGGCATGTTTGAGCCGGCAGCCCACGCGGAACCGGAAAGCAGCATTTGAACGCCGACGGCAACGGGCAACACGACGTGGCGATGCAAGGGGAAACGTGATCGTGTCATAGCAAGACTCCCGCGGTGTGAAGGACGTAGTCGCCATCAGACCCAAGCCCTTCGACACGGGCGAGCTCTGCAAGCCGCCGAGCCGAACCGCGACCTGCCAAGACAGCGATGAACTGGATGGTCTCGGCGATCATCGCGCGTGGAACCGTGACGACGGCTTCCTGGATCAGCTGCTCCATCCTCCGGAGCGCGCCGAGTGCGGAACCCGCATGAATAGTGCCGATGCCGCCGGGATGCCCGGTGCCCCAGGCCTTCAGGAGATCGAGCGCTTCGGCTCCCCTGACTTCACCGATCGGGATGCGATCCGGCCGTAACCGAAGGGAGGATCGAACGAGATCGGACAGCGAGGCGACGCCGTCCTTGGTGCGGAGCGCAACGAGATTGGGCGCCTTGCATTGAAGCTCGCGGGTATCCTCGATCAGAACGACGCGATCCGTTGATTTGGCCACCTCTGCCAACAATGCGTTGGTGAGTGTGGTCTTGCCGGTGGAGGTGCCGCCGGCGACAAGGATGTTGCGGCGATCCGCGACGGCCGCACGCAATGTTTCGGCTTGCCCAGCGCTCATAATGCCGGCGGCGACATAGTCGTCGAGGGTAAACACGGCGACCGCGGGCTTTCGGATCGCAAAGGCAGGTGCTGCCACCACCGGCGGCAGCAATCCCTCGAAGCGCTCGCCGGTCTCGGGCAGCTCTGCCGATACCCGTGGCGAACCGGGATGGACCTCGGCGCCGACATGATGCGCGACAAGCCGCACAATCCGCTCGCCATCCCCAGGCGATAGGCGCTCTCCGGTATCGACAAGCCCGCCTGCGAGCTTATCGATCCATAGCCGGCCATCGGGGTTGAGCATCACCTCGACGACGGAAGCGTCTTCGAGCCAGAGCGCGATCGCCGGCCCAAGCGCGGTGCGCAGCATGCGCGCGCCGCGCGAGGTCGCCTCCTGATTGAGATGGTGGATTGCCACTTCCGTCCCCACACGTGGCGGCTGCACATTGCAGCCGTGATGTCGGGGATCATTAGAAAGGTGCGGATGTGCGCTCGCGCAACAAGATCAGATCAGGCGTAGCGCTCTGACGTAGAATGACCTATCAACGGCGAAGCCGTTCATGAAGCGCTGTCCGTACGATCGGGTGTCATGTCCTTGGCAGTCACCTCTTGAGAAATCTCCTGGGCCAGGGTCTGTCCCTTCGCCAACCGCCGCCCAAGCGCCTCGACAAATCCTTCATAGCGCTCACGGCCCTTGGCCTGGGCGGCCGGCTGCGCCGTATCAGGCAATGGCGGGGTGACGGTCAGCCAGAACCGCACGAACAGCGCCTGTGCTTCGTTCGAGATGGTCACGTGGCGTTCAAGCCGCTCGACCTGTCGCGTCAATCGATCGAGCCGACGCCCGAGCGCAGCCTCCATCCGCTCGGAATTATCAGGCGACAGATATGATGAAAGCGCCGTCTCAACGACCAGAGCCTGCGGCACACGCTTTCGATAGGCGTAATCGGCGAGTTGTCCCGCCAGGTCCGGCGGCAGGCGAAACGTATGCTTAGTCCGCATGGCTAGCCTCAGAGACCCATGCCGTCGTCGGGATCCATCGCACCCTGGCGCGCGAGATTGCGGACGTGCTGGCGCAATGCGCGAGCTCGTGCGGCATCGTCATCGGCCTGTTCCTCTCCGAAGGCGAATTCAGGCTTCGGCTTGACTGGCTCCCGCGCGATCTCTTCGTGTTGAGGGAGTTCTGGCTCGCGGCGGATGCCGCCATTCGCGGGGTCATCGGATCCCTTTTTTCCTGACGAATAGACCTCGGGGCCAGCGCTGACGGCAGGAGCAGGCAATTGACTCCAATCGTCGGGTGGATGCGCACCATTTTGCTCGCGTACGGCCGGTGGCGCCAAAACCCGCTCTGTAAGTCGTGGGTCTTCAAAATAGCGTGCCTTCCTGGCGCGGATCGGTGGGACACCTGAGACGAGAACCAGTTCATCGCTGGGCGGCAGCTGCATCACCTCACCTGGCGTGAGCAACGGCCGCGCCGTCTCCTGGCGCGAGACCATCAAGTGGCCGAGCCAAGGACTGAGCCTATGGCCGGCATAGTTCCTCAGCGCCCGCATCTCGGTCGCCGTACCCAGCGCATCCGAGACGCGCTTGGCGGTGCGCTCGTCATTGGTGGCAAAGGACACGCGCACGTGGCAATTATCGAGTATAGCGTTATTCGGCCCATAGGCTTTCTCGATCTGGTTGAGCGATTGCGCGATCAGAAAACTCTTGAGGCCATAGCCGGCCATGAACGCCAGCGCCGACTCGAAGAAATCGAGCCGGCCGAGGGCGGGAAATTCGTCGAGCATCAGTAAAAGCCGGCGGCGCCTCCCCTTCGCCTGCAGATCCTCCGTCATCCTCCGCCCGATCTGATTGAGGATCAACCGCACCAGCGGCTTGGTCCGGCTGATGTCGGACGGCGGCACCACGAGATAGAGTGTCGTGGGCCGATCCGCCTCGACGAGATCGCGGATACGCCAGTCGCAGTGATGGGTGACCTTGGCGACCACCGGATCGCGATAGAGCCCCAGGAACGACATCGCGGTGGACAGCACGCCGGAGCGCTCATTCTCGCTCTTGTTGAGCAATTCTCGCGCTGCGGATGCGATCACCGGATGCGGCCCGGCCTTACCGAGATGTGCCGTCGTCATCATGGCGCGGAGCGTCACCTCGATCGGGCGCTTTGGGTCAGAGAGGAAACTGGCAACACCGGCAAGCGTCTTGTCCGGTTCGGCGTAAAGAACGTGGAGAATGGCTCCGACCAGCAACGCGTGGCTGGTCTTCTCCCAATGATTGCGCCGCTCAAGCGATCCCTCGGGGTCGACCAGCACGTCCGCGACATTCTGGACATCCCGGACCTCCCATTCGCCGCGACGAACCTCCAGTAGCGGATTGTAGGCCGCCGAGTTCGCGTTAGTGGGATCGAACAGCAATACGCGGCCATGCCTGCTACGGAAGCCCGAGGTCAGGGTCCAGTTCTCGCCCTTGATGTCGTGGACGATGCAGCTCCCTGGCCAGGTCAAAAGCGTCGGCACCACCAGACCGACGCCCTTGCCCGACCGGGTCGGCGCGAAGCATAGCACATGCTCCGGTCCATCGTGCCGCAGGTAGTCACGCTCGAAACGCCCAAGTACGACACCGTCAGGCGCGGTAAGGCCGGCGGCTCGAATCTCCGTTAGCGTCGCCCAGCGGGCTGAACCGTAGGTCGCCGCGGTCTTGGCTTCGCGCGCCCGCCACACCGACATGGCAACGGCGACCGCGATCGAGATGAATCCGCCAGACGACGCGATGTACGCCCCCTCAATGAAGACATGTGGCGCATAAGCGTCATAGGCGTACCACCACCAGAACAACGAAGGCGGGAAATAGATCGGAACTCCCGATATCAACTCGAACCATGGATGTCCAAGCTGAGGTTGGTAACCGAGCCTCCAAGCCACCCACTGCGTTGCCGCCCACATCGTGGCGAGCACGATCGCAAAGACGATAACGATTTGTCCCCAGAGAATCTTAGTCGCGGACATGATGGACCAAGGGTCAAGCGTCGGCTGCCCCAAGAGCAAGTGCCGTATCGCGTCGGGCGCACGAACGGCGACTGCAGGTTACGATTCGGTCGGACGCAGGCTCATGCCGTCGATGGTCTGTTATCGGAGGCAACTCGGAAAACATTTACGCTTCGGGAGCATTTCGCATATTGACCCAATGTATGGTCCGGCCGTGCGTTGCAAATGGATTCGCCGAGCTGGCGGTGAGCGGTCTTGCATCAATGTATCCGGCCTTTGATTGGAGCATTTGCTCCGGGCCATCATGGATATCAGCGCGCGTGCGTTCTCATTAGCGGACAGGCCTCGATTGGACCATTTGGGTCACCAGTGTTCGCATGCGCCGGGAAGACCGA
>WNFD01007687.1_pt1 | contig 14061 bp, 11 predicted proteins | sample 5400491 | NCBI WGS metagenome assembly WNFD01 (sample SAMN13153343, study PRJNA577476) | soil metagenome | isolation source: 120 cm saprolite under Douglas fir tree site 2 hole 2 replicate 2 | place: USA:California | collected 2015-04-18
CTTCGATGATCAACACGCCCGGCATCACCGGCTTTCCCGGAAAGTGACCCTGAAAATAGCTCTCGTTGATGGATACATTTTTCAAGCCCACGATGCGTTTCAACCGTTCCATCTCCACAATTGTATCCACGAGCAGGAAGGGATAGCGATGGGGCAGAATTTTCTGGATGCCAATGGAGTCAAAAATCATTTCATGGCCTCGATTCGCGTCCGGGAAAGCTCGGGGGAAAACTGCCGGCGCAACAATATCTCTGCGGACTGCAAGTCGCCGACGCCCGCCTAGCAAAATGGCGGGCAGTGGCGACGCGCGCGCAGACCACACCCTGGAATTATATGCGAAACACGCGGCCCAGCAAACGCGGTTTGCCCTGAGTTGTTCGCTAGGAAAGGTCCGCCCTGATTGCCGCCGATGGAGAGTACACCGTTCGGTAGTGGGTCCGAGAAGACGAATTATCGGGACTTGGCATTTAGTTTTGGTTTCTTCGGGGTGCTTCCATTGACATCGGACCACCGGGAACTGGGAATCTGCCGGAATGGCCTCTACGGCCACATAATGGGATGCCTCCTTCCTCGCAGTCTACAAAGCTACATAGTTCCCGCGGCGGACCATCCCATTATGTGGCCAATACTCGCAATGAGCTGATTTTCCCGTTTCTAACCCGTTTCAATGTTGTAAGGAGAAATTTTCACAATTGATGAAGAAACAGACCCACTTGCCGCCGCACTTACGAAGTACGGGAAGCCCGAAGCAGGCAAGGCGATATCCATGGGAATTTGCCTAGATGGAGATTGGTCCGACTGGGGCTAGCTGGCGGATTCCTGATAAAGAGAGGCGCCGGCAATAGCACCGACGACAATCTCGACCACGCCGCCGAGGGTCGTCATGACCGTAAGTCGATGCGAAAAAAGGCCACTAAACCACATGAAGCCGAGATTCGGAAGCAGCGCACCTACAACCCAGACGGCAAGGCCGGCCAAGACCGCGGTCTTCGCTCCGGCGCCAAAGCGAGGCCGGATGCCAGCATAAATCAAGATCAGCACAATGCCGCTGACGAGTCCGAGCAGGTTGAACCATATCCACTGGTTTGACGAAAATTCTGCATGCCCGAGCGCCTTCATCCCCTCAGCCCACTGGGGCGCTAGCAATATGCCATCTACGAGGTAACCCAAGACATCTGCAACGAGCCCGGCAACGATGCCCGCGATGATTACACGACCCATGTTGATTTTTCCCATACATTCTCCTTGTCAACCAGAATTTCCATACCCTTCAATTGCTACCCATCGCCTGCTTGCTGTAACGGACCTCGCGGATCAAACGAATCGACACGACTCTCGCGGTCTGCTTCCGGTGATTCGCCGCTGCCTGCCGCTGCGCCGCCGAGCAGGAGTGCTTGAGCGTGATCGGATCCACACGATCCCCGACTCCTTTACTTCGATTTCCAGAAACCGGGACCTACCAGGGTGGCTTGTTCTATTAGGGGCCGTTTTACAGAGAGAGGTAATGCCGCGTGCTGCTTATACTCTCGTAGGTAAACAGATGTAAAGGAGATTCTTTCCTGTTCAGGCAGGATTTGCGAGTTGAAATGCTAAGGCCAGATTCAGGAGGTTGTAATGATCCCCTGCACTCGAACCCGCGCTTTGCCTACCTGTTGCGCCGCATGAACCTTCAGCAATGATCTGCGAGAGCATGTCCCTCCTAGGCCAAGTCCTGATAACGAGATTATCGGAAACTGACCCACGGATCACGACGAATGGTTTGCCGTGAGGTGCGGTCGTGGGCAGCTAGCGTGTGTCGAGGGGGCATTGCGAGCGATTGCTCCAGAGAGAGCGCGTTGTTAGCATAGCGACGCAATGCAGAGCAATTTCACAATGCGTTCACTACTCGGTTGGCTGCGGGCGCGCGAACAGGCGATGACAGGGCTGCTCGGCCGTTTTGTGCGCGCGGAATCATCGAGTTTCGACAAAGCCGCTGTGGACCGTTTCGGCCGTATCGTCGCGTCGGAATGGAAAAAGCGGGGCGCCACGGTCACACTGCTGCGCCAGCGCGAACGCGGAGATCACGTGAGAGCGGAGTGGCGCCCTCGCGGGAATCGTGCGACTCCGCAGATTCTAGTCCTGGGCCATCTGGACACCGTGTACAACGCCGGAACTATCACCCGGATGCCGTTTCGCGTGTCCCGAGGACGCGCCTGGGGACCCGGCACATTTGATATGAAAGGCGGGCTCGTGTTCGCGCTTTATGCCATGGACGCCCTTGCCGCTGCGGGTTGCCTGCCCGAGAAGCGCGTTGTCTTTCTGTGGACGAGCGACGAGGAAATTGGCAGCGAAAGCTCGCGCGCCGCGATTGAACGCGAAGCAAGGCGCAGCGACGCCGTTCTCGTACTCGAACCCGCGGCCGGGCTCGATGGGCGCGTGAAAACGGGCCGCAAGGGCGTTGGCGAGATTGAACTGATCGCGACCGGACGCGCGGCCCACGCGGGACTGAATCCCGAGGACGGCATCAATGCGATTGAAGAAATCGCGCTCCAAATTGCGCGCATCTCGCGGTGGAACCAGCCGCGCCGCGGAATCACAGTAAACGCCGGAGTGATCGAAGGCGGCACGCGCACCAATGTGATTCCCGAACGTGCGAGAGTCCTGGTTGATTTGCGCGCGGCACGCGGCGAAGACACGCGCGCGCTCGAACGGAAATTCCGCGCGTTGCGGCCGATTCTTCCTGGCGCAAAGCTCGAAATCCGTGGTGGATTCAACCGCCCGCCGATGGAGCGAAAGATGAGCGCCGCGCTCTACGCGAAGGCTCGTGCGCTGTCGAAGGAAATGGGCATAACGCTGGGGGAAGCCTTCGTTGGCGGCGGGTCCGACGGAAATTTCACGGCAGCTCTGGGCGTGCCGACGCTCGATGGACTGGGCGCGGTCGGAGAAGGCGCGCACAGCCCGCGTGAAAATATCGTAGTTCGTGCATTGGCTGAGCGCGCTGCGCTGCTGGCGCGATTAATTTCGAAATTGTAGCGCTCCCCCGAAAACCAGGCGGGCTTATGTGGATTCGCGCAAATCCGCACCCTTTGCAGAAAACGCAAAGGATGTGGCACCCGCTGAAAAAGAAAGAGCGATTCCTCGCTCCGCTCGGAATGACAACGCGAAATCAAACGAAGCACCAGAAAGCACCCAAATGACTCCGGCCCGAGAAGCTCAGAAATACGCCTTGCGGAGGTACTGCACGGTGGATTGCATGAGGTCTGCGTATGTGTAGCGGAGAACGGCGTGTATGGCGTCTTCGGTGGCGGATTGGGCCGCGATGCGGTCCAGAATTCGTTCGATGGTGACCATGCCGTCCCCAACCACGATTGCCTCAACGGTTGCGAGCGACCATGCGTATGCGTTGGAGGCGGTTTCTCGCGGAAGATTCAGCCAGGAAGTTTCGTACGACGCGAGAGAAAATTCCATGTGCCGCTCGTATGCCGAGGAAAGAGCCCCGGCGGCGCTGCGGCTGCGTTTCCCTTCCATGTACTGCGCAATGCCCTCCTGCAGCCAGACGGGACACCGCCCGCCCGTTTTCTGGGCGACGAAACTATGCGTCAGTTCGTGTTTGAGGACCCGCGCCAGCTCGTTGGTCATGGTTGACAAGCCTTCAACAGGGACTCGTATACGGCCGTCATTCAGGGCCCCCACCCAGCTCGGCGCCCGGGTAATGTCCATGAACGCCTGATTGGTGTACAGGACCACGCCGATGGACTCGGGAGGTACATAGTTCAGGGTCGAAGAAATTTCCTCGAACTCGGCTTCGAGCGTCCGGAGAATTTCACGAGCCAGTTCAGGTGCAGCGCCGCCGTTGTAGCGGAGGCGAAAATGCAGGGTTTCGCCTTCGCGGTACGTGGCTTCCTCTTGTGCATCGCGCTCGGCCTTCTCGAGCGCGTGCTGCACCTCCGCATCGGGCTTCAGCGCGAGGGCGCGCTTCCATTCCGAAACAGCGTCACTGGTGCGGTTCAATCCGTAGTAGGCCCAACCGGTCAGCTTGGCGGCGTCCGGGGAATCGGGTTCGATGCGGCGGGCGCGGTCGAGCAGATTCAGCGCCGCAGAATATTCGCTGCGCCGCAGGCGCAGGTACGCTGCCTCGAGCAACAGTCCGGCGTCATCAGGCGCATAACGGAGCCCAACGTCGTAGTGCGCTACCGCCTGCTCGAAATCGCCCACGCTGATTCCAAATTGCGCCGCGGCCCTCTCCGCGGCGACAACCCGGGCCACCGCCGTGGGAGTGGGATTCGCGTCTGCTTCGGATTCCAGCCGCGAAAGTAAACTGAGGTCAATCGATCCATCGCGAACTGCGGCGCGTGCGGCTTCGTCATTGGCGGACCGAGCCAGCGCGTTGGGCGGCGCAATGGGCAGGTTGGCGGCCTTGTCTGCTCCCTTTCCAGCCGGGGAGTCCAGCGGCAAGGCATCGTGCACAACCCGATCCACGATGGAAGACGGCAGGCTCAGGCGGCCGGCCGAGGTCTCGTAGCTCACCTGGCCGTTTTCCTGCACGACGTCAGAGGTGGATATTTTTTTGCCGTTCTTGAGATAGATGGTATCGGCAAACGCACATCGCGGGAGTGCGGCGGAAAGACAGACGGCCACAAAAAACCAAAGGTAATGCGCTGAAGGGGACCGCATGAAACCTATATTATCAAGCATTGCATCCAACTCCTGCTGCTGCTTGCTGCCTGATGCCCAATATTGCTACAGTCGAGCGATCATGAGGAGAGTGCTACAAGCAGTTCTCACGGCCTCACTGGCAATGGGAGCATGCCTTGCTTCCCTGGCCGCGGAGGGGTCGAGCCTGCCCAATCCGACCGAGCGTCCCAGGGAAATCTATAAAGCGCTGAACGCGCTTCGTGTCGATAGCACGCAGATTTACGCCGTGAGTGAGATCCGCCTGCGCCGAGACGCCGTCAGCCTGATCTTCTCCGATGGGGTATTGGGTTTCCTGCAAGCTTATGATGGCCGGGTAACCGGCGTCGTTTTTTCCGGACGCGGCCATGTGAGCGCGAATCTCCGCGACCCCGCCGAAAAGCAATCGCTCGCGCATTTCCTAGGCGTTCCCCTACTCGATCAGAGTTTTTCGAGCGCTTATCTACGATTTGACGACGGGTCCGCCGAGGAAATCCTCGACCAACTGCGCCGGTCCGGCGCCAACCCGATGAGCGCTGACGATTTTGTGAGCACATGGGACAAGTCCGTCGCGAACCTGAACCCGGCACAATCCACACGCCTGTTGGTGGACTGGGTGGCCGAAACGCCGGTACCCTTTTTCTACGCCGAGCTCGTGGACGAACGATGGGGGGCGTTTGACATCCTGATCGACGGCCGCAGGACCGACACCGTATTGATCGGGCAAGACCGCTGGGCTGCTGGAAATCATTTCTACGACGTCTGGGCTTCCTTTGCGGGGTCGAATATGCCCCCGGCCCCGCTACCAGCCTTCGTGCCGGTTTCCTATACGATTGACACAACGATTGAGAACGACCGGACGCTCGAGGGCACGACAACAATTGAAGTACGCGCCGGGGGGAGTGGAGATCGCACTATTGCGCTGGAACTCTCGCGCTTCCTCAAGGTGCAATCCGCGCAGGATGCCGATGGTCACGTGCTCGATCTCTTTCAGAACGAGGCGCTCACCCAAAACCAGGTAGCCCAGGGCGGAAACAACATAGTGCTGGTGTTCCTACCGGAGCCACTGCGCGCGGGCCAGACCTATCGCATTCGATTGGTTTACAGGGGGAGCGTGATCAGCGATGCGGGAAACGGTGTGTACTTCGTGGGAGACCGCGGGATCTGGTATCCGCATCTAGGCGGAATGGCGCAGTTCGCGGCGTTCGACACGACGTTCCACTGGCCGCGAAAGCTTCGCTTGGTGGCAACGGGACAAAAGGTCGAGGAACGCGAGGAGGGCGACCGGCGCATGGGCCGCTGGCGTTCCGAGGGGCCGGCCGTGATCGCCGGGTTCAACTTGGGTGACTACCAAATTGAAGATATCGAGGCCGTAGAGGGCGTCAAAATCGAGATGGCTATGAATAGGGCGCTCGAAAGCGCCCTTGCCAGCCAGCTCCGCTCGCCGACAACCGAGGGGCCGATGATCGCTGGCCCGATGAGACCGAACCGGCGCCTGCGTCCCCCCGTAGCTTTCTCCGAGGACCCGCCTGCGTTGGTCACCGGCCCGCTAAAGGAGCTTGGGCAGGAAATCGCCGGAGCAGTGCGATTTGGGAAACTCTGGATGGGACCATTCCCGTTCCAGCAGCTCGTGGTGTCTCAAGTTCCAGGGACATTCGGGCAGGGCTTCCCGGGACTCCTCTATTTGCCCTCTCTTTCTTTCTTAACGGACACAGCGCAACAACGCGTCGGAATGAGCGGCAACGCAAAGGAGGCCTTGAACGAAGTCATTCCTTACCACGAGGTCGCACACCAGTGGTGGGGGAACATCGTCGGCTGGGACAATTATCGCGACCAGTGGCTCACCGAAGGATTGGCGAATTACGTCGCGCTCGCCGGCGCCGATGCGGAGAAACCTGGCGCCCACCTGCTCACGCACTGGCTCGATGGTTATCGCAAGGACCTGACTTCGCGGGTTTCGGGCCAGGAAAGCGCGGTGGATGATGCGGGTCCTTTGGTGCACGGATTGCGCTTGAATTCTTCGCGCGACCCAGCCGCCTACGAAAAAATCATCTACGGCAAAGGCTCTTGGGTATTCCATATGCTTCGCATGATGATGCAGGATCCTGCTTCAAAAAATCCTGACGAACGCTTTATCGGCCTGCTGCACGGCCTGCTGGAATCGCATCGCTATCGCGCCCTGAGCACCGAAGACCTTCAAAAGGCGGTCGAACGCGTCATGACGCCCGCCATGGCCCTCGAAGGCGGGCATTCGATGGATTGGTTCTTCGAACAGTTCGTGCGCTCGACGGGAGTGCCCGCCTACGAATTGGAGTACTCGGTGCGGCTTGGCCCAAAGGGCTACCTCGTGCGAGGCAAATTAATTCAGAAAAATGTCCCCGAAGATTTCGTTCTCCGCGTTCCCATTTATGGGCAGGCGCAAGGCTCAAAGCCGGCGCTCCTGGGTCATGTCGTCACATCGGGAGATGAAACTTCGTTTCAGTTCGTGAGCGCTACGCTCCCCAAGCGCCTCCTCATCGATCCACAAATGACCTTGCTGTGCGTTTCGCCTTCTTCCTCCCCAGCGGCCCCCGAATAGCACGTTGTACCGTTGCAGAGTCGTAAGCATACTCGCTTTCGAGCTTTCAACTGCTGCCTTTATATTTATGTTCACCTGCGGTACTCAACGTCGGAAGCATATGGGCCACTAACGAGCACTTGGCATCCCGACGTGCACTCTCGAAGACTCAAATTGAGGTCCTATGCAGCGGAAAAAGGATTCGGGCCCGAGTAAGGTTCCAAGGTGGCTCGTCCCCACCGCTTTCGTTGTTGGGATCATATTCGTGCTGATGATCCTGGACCTTAACGTCGGAATCCCTGCACCGACGCCGTCCCAATTCACGGTGTTTCGGATTGTCATCGCGTTAGGCGGCGCGGCCGTCGTTGGCCCAGCCCTGCGCTTCGCCCTAAACGCTCCGCCCTTCGGGCTCCGCAGGGCTACGCTCCGGGCCGGGCCAACGACGAAAAAAGAACCAGAAACAAAACCAAAAAAGGGGACACTTCTAACGAGGTAACAAAGGGGACATTTCTAACGAGGTTTGACAGGCATGCGCGCAACTCTTGACGCTTTCCCCGGTCTCCGATACTGTGGCGCCGTTTCGCACCGGGAATCGAATTCGTCGATGCGTTCTACGCAAGAAAATGGAGTTGATCAACCATGTCCATCAGGTTTCGAGCGGAGCAAGTGGGGAGTCTTCTGCGCCCACCGGAGCTGTTACGCGCTCGCGCGGCGCACGCGGAAGGCCGCCAAAAACTGGAGGAACTCCGCGCCGAAGAAGACCGCGCCATCCGGCAGGCCCTCGAAAAGCAGAGGCAGTTGGGATTGGACGTTTTGACGGATGGCGAGATGCGCCGCGGCTCGTGGCTCACCGACATGGCCGACGCAGTGGATGGCTTTGTTTCTCAGAGGGTGGCGCTGGAGTGGAAGGGCCCGGGAGGAGGCGTCGAAGGGAGCACAGCAAATGCAGTGGGCGCGAAACTGCGAAAAGTTCGCAAGATGACAGGTCATGAAGCACCCTTTCTGAAAAAGTTCGCGGAGGGACCGTTCAAAGTCACACTTCCCGCGCCTTCGAATTTCATGCTCGCCAGCTACAAGGCCGGCATCACGGAAAAGTTCTATCCCACTCACGCCGATTTGTTGAAGGATCTCGCGGCGATCGTCCGGGACGATGTTGCGTGGCTCATCGCGGAAGGCGTGCAGTACATCCAGTTCGACGCCCCATACTACTCTCATTATCTCGACCCACGGCAGCGTCAACAGATGAAGCAAGCCGGCCTTAATCCCGACCAGGAACTCGAGAGCGCGATAGCCGGGGACAACACTGCGTTGCAAGGCGTCCCGCGTGGCGGCGTGACGCTTGCGCTGCACGTCTGCCGGGGAAACAGCAGAAGCCGGTGGTACACCGAGGGTGGATACGACGCCATCGCTGAAAAACTTTTCGGGATGCTGGACGTCGACCGGTTTCTACTCGAATACGACAGCGAACGCTCAGGTGGGTTCCAGCCGTTGCGCCTGGTACCGCGTGGCAAGGATGTTGTCCTGGGACTCGTCACGACGAAGGAACCCAGGCTGGAGTCCCCGGACGAGCTACGGCGGCGCATCGACGAAGCAGCCAGGCATGTGCCGCTCGAGAATCTGGCACTCAGTCCGCAGTGCGGCTTTGCATCCGTGGCCGCCGGAAATCTGCTTTCCATGGACGAGCAGTGGCGCAAGCTGGAACTCGTGGTGGAAACCGCACGCAAAGTGTGGGGAAAAGTGTCGTGAGCGATGCGGTGGAGAGGACGCTCACCGGGAACGCCTGCCGTTGGCGCCGGGATGCGGACAAGCTGTGAAACCCCCGGGGCCACAAAGATTTTCGCGGGGCGGAATCCCGCTCAAGACGCCAAAAACATGTGACAGACTCCGCCCACGCGCAATGAGTTGTTATAGAAGAGATGATGCGTTATGTCTTCACCGGTATAGTTACCGGCTGCGTGAGTCGAAACGTTAGAGGCGTTTCGGCCGGGAGCCGGATGTCTTTTTTCCCAATGAAGTAGGCCACAGCCGTACCGACACCGGCTCCGACGGGACCACCGATTAGCGCTCCCTTGCCGCCACCTGCGATGGCCCCAATGATCGCTCCTCCGGCGGCGCCTCCGCCAATCCACTCCAGATTCCGCTTCTTGTGATCCCTTCCTGCACGGAATCCAGAAGTTGTGCGGATGTCATAGGGCTTGCCAGCTACTTCGACCGAAGTGAGCGCCAGCCGCAAATGGGGGACGCCCATCAAGCGGCCGGATTGTTTTGCATCAACGACAAGACCTTTCACCCTCGCGCCCTGAGGGATAACAGTATTAGTGTCCACAACCACCGGTTCCGTGACTGTCGCGTCAAACTCATCGCCGGACCTCGATTGGTTGCTGTCAACGGTATTATCCAAGCGCACGTGAACGGCCGTGCCCTCCGGCAGAGTAACTGGATCCGGCCGGTTCGCGAGGGTTACCCCCGAAACGACCAGAGCTGCGGCTAACAACGCGCCAAGCAGAATTAAACTTCGCTTGCCTAGTATCATTTGTCACCTCGGATGGCTGGGGCTTGCTGGAGGCTGGGCGCTGGGGAGGGGCTGACCGGAAACGTTCTGCTTCAGCTTGTGTTGATGCGGGACACGCCGGGTTGGTTGTCACACACCAGGCAGGCGACGGCTCGCATCCGGCCTGGCGGCTGAAGCGCGCCCAGCCGGCTGATCCTAGAGTGAATGTAAAAGCTCGTATAGACTCCTACACGCGATTGTGCAGGTCGGAGCAAACGGGAGAAACTTTTTCATGCCAAAGGACAGATTACGCCGATGAAACCAGGTGAATATGCGAATCGATTTCGTGTAGGGGATGGAGCGAGCTTCCGTTTCAAGGATTTCGACCCTGCGGAAACGCTTGGGTTGAAATCCAAGGAGCATGCGCGCGAGGCGCTGGAGCACGGAATCGCCCGTCTGTGCGAATTGCAGGAAAAGCTTTTCGCGCAGGACCGCTGGGCAATTCTGGTGGTCCTACAGGCCATGGACGCAGCGGGAAAAGACAGCACGATCAAGCACGTCATGTCCGGCTTGAATCCCCAGGGCTGCAGCGTGAGCGCGTTTAAGGAGCCTTCTACCGAGGAATTGAACCGCGATTTTCTCTGGCGGGCGACGCATGCTCTCCCCGAACGCGGCAAGATCGGCATTTTTAATCGGTCCTACTACGAGGAACTCCTCGTGGTTCGGGTACACCCGGAGATTTTGTCGCGAGAACGATTGCCGGCAAGTTTGGTTACAGGAAAGATCTGGCAGGAGCGTTTTGAGGACATCAATTCGTACGAGCGCTATCTCAGCAGGAATGGGATCGTAGTCCTGAAGTTCTTCCTGAACGTCTCAAAGAAGGAGCAAAAGAAGCGATTCCTCGAACGGCTGGACGAGCCGGAGAAAAACTGGAAATTTTCCGCGACCGACGCGCCCTGGTACGTCGTGCCAGCCGACCACAAATGGTTCACGCGCGTCGTCGTGGCGGAAGCGCTTGTGCAAGCGCTCGAACAATTGGATCTCGCTTTTCCCCAAGTAGATGCGGAGAAACGCAAAGATTTGAAAAAAGCTCGCGACCTTTTGAAGCGCGAGAAGTAATTTTCACAGCCTCCGCCCGCGGCGTCCACCCAATCTTGTTTTGGGGGCGGCAAATGCAACTTCGCCGTGTAAGCGGGCATCTGATGGTCATGACAGCAACATTCCAGTGAACCCACATAGCGACGTCATCGTAATTGGGGCGGGACCCGCGGGGATCGCGGCTGCGATCGCAGCGAATCAACAAGGACTTCGAACGATTGTCCTGGACGCCCGCACTCCGCCGATTGACAAACCTTGCGGAGAGGGTTTGCTGCCGCAGGGGGTCGCGGCGCTGCGCTCTCTCGGAATCCATCTGAATTCCAATAACGCCGTTCCTCTCGCGGGAATCCGGTTTACCGGAGGAGGATCTTCCGCGTGCGCAAAGTTTCCGGACGCGACCGGATTTGCATTGCGGCGTGTCCGGCTGCATCAAATTTTGGTCGAGCGCGCAATCCAGACGGGCGTGATTTTCCATTGGGGCACGCGCGTTTCAAAAATGGATACGAGCCATGTGACCGCAGGAGACATGCGAATTCCTTATACGTGGCTCGTGGGTGCTGACGGACAGAATTCGATGGTGCGAAGATGGATGAAACTGGGTCCCCTGCGCAAGAGCGGCGAACGCTTCGGTTTTCGCCGGCACTTTCGAGTACGGTCCTGGCCGAATCTCGTTGATGCGCACTGGGGCGAAGATTGCCAGATGCTGACGACGCCGACAGGTGCACATGAGATCTGTGTCTCCGTGCTGTCCCGCGACGCCAGTTTCCGAATCAGCCAGGCCCTGCCGCAGTTCCCGGAGCTTGCCGAGAAACTTCAGGATGCGACGCCCACGACCAAAGAACTGGGGAACGCGACCTCGCTGAACCAACTCCCGGCCGTTACCCGGGGACGCGTGGCGCTGGTCGGGGACGCTTCCGGGTCGGTCGATGCCATCACGGGCCATGGCCTCAGCCTCGCGTTTCAGCAAGCCATCTTCTTGGCCGAGGCGTTCGAACGCGGGACCCTCGCCCACTACGAATCTGCCCATCGCAAGATCGCAATCATGCCCGCCCTGATGTCGCGGCTAATGCTCATTATGAGCAGAAATTCCTGGGTCCGGCGGAAGGCCCTTCGTTTATTTGAGGACATGCCGGGTGTGTTTTCGAAACTTTTGTCGATTCACACGGACGCCCTCCCGCTTTCATCGATCAGCGTGGAGGAAATGATCGAATTCGGATGGAAGCTGTTGGGGACATGACGATGATGGCGGCGAGGGCCGTGTCTCCCGGGCAAATCCGAATGCGATTCTACTTCGCGTTGTTCGCAGCGCTGGCCGCAATTAATTGGTCTCCTGCCGGGCGGGCGCAGGAAGTTTCTGTCCAACTCGACCCTGCGCAAACGAAAATCGAGTTCACGCTCGGCAGCACTCTGCACACAGTTGAAGGCACATTCAAACTCAAAAGCGGTACGATCCGATTCGACCCTTCGACCGGCAAAATGAGCGGCTCGATCATCGTCGATGCAACCAGCGGAGAAAGCGGCAATGGTGGCCGCGACCGCAAAATGCATCGCGAAATCCTGGAGAGCGGCAAGTATCCTGAAATCGTCTTCACACCGACTCAAGTGAAGGGCGCGTTCGACCCGAAAGGCCCATCGAAACTGGAAGTTTCAGGACAATTCAGCCTCCACGGCCAGGACCACGACGTAACTCTTCCGATTGAAATCCAACCGGCCGGCGGGAAACTGCGGATGGCAACACACATCACGATCCCCTACATCAAATGGGGACTGAAAAACCCAAGCACGTTTATTCTGCGCGCCAGCGATAAGGTGGAAATCGACATCCACGCCGCGGGGCAGTTTGCGGACGACGGCGCCTCGCACTAGTCACGGCGTCTAGAAAATGAAGCGCAGTCCCATCTGGATGACGCGCGGTGTGGAGGCTGTGCTGGTTGCCACGGCGAATTTGGGATCGTTGATGTTCATGTCTGTTATGTTTGCGATTCGGAGATCGGGAAGCCCTTGAGGATGGCGAGATCCCAATTAAAAAAAGGCGGACCATTAAACGCATTGCGAGGCAGGTTCCCCACGGTTCCCGGGTCTGGGTTACAGAATCCTCCGGAAACCAGCGGAAGACAGACTAATGCATCGTTAGGAGCGCCGCGGCCGTCCGAACCAATGTATTTCGGATCGATCAATAGAATCTCGCCACTCGACTGATGATAAACACCGAGCTGGCCGGCGATCTGTTGCGGCGTCGATGTCGTTTCTGCGGTATTCGTAAGGGTCGACCGGAAGCCCCTATTTAAAGTACCCCGGCCCGACAGAATCGAGAACGGCGCCCCGCTTTGCCATGTGAAGATTGACGACGCCGTCCAGCCGGACACTAACTGGCTCAAGAACTTGTTCGAAGGCGCCCATGTATTTCCCTTCCCAAAAGGCAATTCGTACAGGAAGTTGGCCTTGAAAGCATGCGACAGGTCAAAATTGGCGCGCGCCCGCTCAAGGCCCGGCTGGGCGTTGTCGAGATAAGGAAAAAACCGTGAGGTGTCTCCATTCGTGTCTGCGCTGAAATCGGTGAAGACTTTGCTGAACGTGTAGCGGAAGCGGCGGCGGATTTCCAAACTCCCGGCATTGTATGAGGAGCTGGAATTGTTCCCCAAAAGGTCTGCGGCTTGAAGAAGCGGGTTTGGGGAGAGTTGTAACGTTGGCCCTGCTGTATACGCCTGATAAGCAGTGCCGTAATAGTGATAGAAATTAGCAAGTTCCCCCACTGCTCCTTGTTGGATTAAGGCCTGAACATTTGAATAGGACAATAAACCGTTAACTAGCAAATTGTTGTTAAAAATTGGCAATGGTTGGCTGCCTGGCCCCGTATAAGACGGATCAAAAAATCCGACCATGGGATCCGCGAGTGCCAAAAAACCATTCTTCCGGGCGGCGATGAATTCCTTTAGGAAACTGTCCGAGCCGATTGCCGAATTGATGTTGATTTGGTTGAGATCGATCGCGCGATACAGTCTGGTCCCCTTGTTGCCAACATAAGAAACTGTTACCGAGCTATTCCACCCTATTTCATGTTGTACGCTCAGGTTCCACTGTTGCACATCGGGGGTGCGGAGCTTTGGGTCCACTGCATATCCGAAATTGAGTCCTGGAAATCCACCGTACAAATTATTCAGATTCCCTGAGAATGTGTTGGACATCGTCGGGACCGGAATCGATTGCGGATTGCTGATGGTCGTGCTTGTAAGGAACGAAGAACCTGTTTGCACGCTGACGCCCG
>WNFD01009578.1_pt1 | contig 14061 bp, 17 predicted proteins | sample 5400491 | NCBI WGS metagenome assembly WNFD01 (sample SAMN13153343, study PRJNA577476) | soil metagenome | isolation source: 120 cm saprolite under Douglas fir tree site 2 hole 2 replicate 2 | place: USA:California | collected 2015-04-18
ACACGCGATGCCATCGTGCCTCTGGGAGAGGTGTATGAGCCACTGGGAGCGGCACTGCGGCAAGAGGGAGCTCGACACTTGACCGCCGCAACGCTTGACGCAGACCACGGGTTCTCAAACAGCCGCGTGAGACTCGCCCGCTTGCTGGTGCGCTGGCTGTGCTCAGAACAGTGATGAATCACCACAGGATGGCCGACATACACCGTGGCTGTCACATAATCTCTGGTCCGAAGAACGGGGGCAGGACACGCCCCTCGTTGCGGCAAAGCACCCTAGCGCCACCAGCTCTGTTCCCTCATGCTTTGGGTACAGCTGTCGCGAATCCGCCCTTGGCTGGCGGCTTGACCGGGGCTTGAGGGCTCGGCGTCACCTTGCGTGCCGCTCGCCCGGCATAACCGGAGACGATCCCATGAAGCCCTTGACTCTGCGTTTCGTCCTCTGTGCCCTGTCTGCAGTCACGGCCGCTGCCGCGTCGGGGCCTTGTAGCCCCTTTGGGCCTGGCAGTGATCTCGTCACTGTGCTTTTCACGGACCCCGGTACGACGGGATATCAAGCGACAGCCTTCGACAGTGCGGCGCCTGCGAGCTTCAACGAGACAGCTCATCTCAGCCCAGGGGCCACGTTCTGCGCGCGCACGCACTTGGCAGTGGTGGGACCCCGCCCGACTATCAATCTCGTAGCGAAGCTCGATAGCGGTGGTGTCATCAATACGACCTCCTTTCACGTGCAAAATCCATCTTGCGCGCAGTGCTTGACGCTACAAAGCTGGACGTGGGACGGCCTCACGCTCCCGAAATGGGGACCCTCGTGTTAACGCTTACGGCGACCTGTGTCCGCGCCCGGAGCCTAAGCGCGATCCGTTAGGCGGCAACGGGAAAGAGTTCCGGTTGTGTCACGGACGGTAAGAGTAGAGAGGAGAAGAGTTCATGGATGACTCCGTCTCCACCGAGCGCGCGCCGCGTGCTCGCTTCGCCCAGTTCCTTACCGACCCCCGGGTCGACCGGTCGATCGCGATCGTCGCATCCCTCCCCGCGGCCTACGTGATCTATCGCCGCCTGCAGCAAGGCACTCTGGACATCGTCCGGATCATCGGGATCATTCAGGGCCTGCTCTTGATCGTGACCATGGTCGCCCGCCGCACGCCCGTGCGCGTGACCATGAACCCATGGTTCTGGCTGCTCGCGTTCGTGGCGACCTACTGGGTTCCTTTCACGGCGCTGGCCGCAGCAGCAGGTACGACGCTCATACCACGATGGGGCACGCTCACTTTGTCCTGGCTCGGTCTGGGGATTTTGCTCTACGCACGGGTCAGTCTCGGGCGCAATATTGGCCTCGTTCCCGCGCAACGGCGCATCGTCACGACCGGCGCATACGGCTTGGTGCGGCACCCGATCTACACCGGAATCTTTGTCAACTACCTAGCCCTCGTCCTGCAACGCTTCTCCGGCGGCAACCTCCTGCTCGTGGCGCTTGGCGCGTTGTGGTTTATGGTGAAGAGTGTGATTGAGGAGCGGTTCTTGGCCGCCGACCCAGAGTACGCAGCCTACTTAGGTAGGGTTCGCTGGCGCTGGGTGCCTGGCCTCGCATGACGCGCTGCGGCCTAACAAGCGCTTGAAGGCTGGCGGGCGCGTCACCCCGTTCGTGGGCCGTCGGGATGAGTACGATAATGCGTCTTTCCGTACTCATCGACATGGAGAACGGCGGGGCCGTTCAGCCGCCTTGGGCCTAGCCGTCGGATTGCGCAGGCGGACGGACCAAGAGAATCTGGTTCCCATCCTGCGAGTAAAGAATCGGTCGCTTCCAGGTCTGCCGATCCGTTTCGTAGACGGGTCTCAGTCCCTTGGCGAGGTGCTGGGATCGCTCGCGAGAGAGACCGAACGAGGGTTCGGCGCCGGCGGCGCGCAATGCATCAATGACGCCGGGTGGCTCGCCTATACCGTCGCGAGCGTCGAGGCCGCTGAGTGGCCCGTCCCAGTCGAAAAACCGCTCGCCAACCACCACCCCCACAAACGGTGTTCGCTCAGGCGGTGGAAGCGCCCCGGCTAGCCTCGGCCCCGGAAGGACCCATGCAGTCGGTGCGGTCGGGGCTGCCGTGAGGTCCCTCATGAGCTGCGCCTCCACGGTGACGGGGGCAAGGGCGTGTACGGGTCGTGCGATGAGCCGGACGAGGGCTGTATCGGGGGGAGCTGCCCGGATGACGTCGGTTTGGAACCATACCGTGACCTTCACCAGACCAGGACCCGTGACGATCGCCTCGTCCACTGTGCTGTCGACCGTTAGCGAATGGACCTCGCGCCCGCCCGCGCCAAACCGCAGGGTGTGCCGCGGCTCAAACCTTGCTTGCATTGTCCTATCCTCGAGGAAGCCAGGCACGACCAGTGAAAGCGTCGAACGATGGAAGGGTATAACCACGGGAGCGTCCGACGAGGGCGTGACGTAAAGGTCCATTTGGAAGGCCCAACTGAGAGACTGGACCTCCGTTGCTCCGGTGCCCCGTGACTGGACTGACGCACTCAGTCTGCAGGTCAGGAGCTCTACCTCTGGTAGCTGCTGGAGCGGAACGAGGAGCCGAACAAGGTCCTCGCGTCGCGCCGACCGCACCGCCGTTCCCTCGCGCCATGGGACCTCCAGCTCCACGGGGCCACCGCCCGCGGTGCCGTGGGCCGGATTCTTGACCACGAACGGCGCCCGTGTCGTGTCGAACAGCAGGCCCACCACAGTACCGTCGGCCGTCGGTACAGCGAGATGGACCAGGGCTGGCGCGAGGCCGTCGAAGCACGCCCGCACCTGGGCCCACCAGTCGGCCAGGTCTTTAGGTTCTGCGGTGGTGACCGTTTTGCCGCCTCGTCGACGCCGATCACCCAGAGGATCGCGGCTTCCCCCGATGCGTTCGCATGCCCGGCGATTCGACGGGCAGCCTTTACCGCGTCGGGCCACCGCGCTTTGAGTTCGACCCGCGAATCCTCGACCGGATGGCCAGCTTTCGCGCGGTCTATCGCGCTGAGTATCCAGTGTTCCAGTTGGGCGTTGGTCATCGGCCTCCGGTATGGAACACCCTGGCCTGTCAACCGCGAAGGGCCTTCCCCCTAAGTTAGCGCTGTATCGGTAGGGTCTCTACGCGCTGGCTGCCACCCGGCGTGCAACATCGCCCCCGAGATCCTGCCGGTTGTCGTCGTAGGCGTTGAGCGTCCGCGTATACGCCCCCTCGGACGCATATGTCGGCCCGCGCGACCCGGCGACCGCCCGCCAGCTTCAGGCGCTTGTTGGGCCGCGGCCAGCCGAGCCCGCTCCCCAGCTGGCAATACCGTTCCCTAGTCGAGTTCTTTGAAAGTCGGCGCACCGGCCCGTCCTATCTGGTCGAGCTTTCGATACCATGAGTCGTGCTTGAAATAGACAAGGAACTCCTTCGCCTCCCCTAGCAGCGTTCGGTCGCCGAGCGCCACCGCTAGCTCCCCGAGTAGCAGATGCGGGCGCGGGTCTTCCGCGCTCACATGGCCCACTGTTTCGAGCGCGACGTCGCGAGCGCTCTCGAGTTTGCCTGCGTGGGCGGACTTCATTGCGTAGTCGCAGTAGAGCCTCATCCGCGCCAGCTCCGTTGTTTTGTGGATGGCCCACACCTCAAAAAGATCTCGGGCCCCCTTCAGAGAACTCGTGTGGAACACGGAGAAAACGGAGCAGCGGGGGCATCGATCGACTGTTAGGGTTGTGATGCCCAACGTCTCGAGATCACGAATCATGTTGAGGAGCTGCAAAGCAGTCGAAGAGAGGTACTGGACCGTGGGCATTGACGTAAGGAGAGTCTGGGCATAATCAGCTGCGCGAAATGGAGTGCTGAACACCGGTAGACACTGGCCGCTGCCATCCGGCAGAGGGAAGGTCACCGCACCGCTTCCGTGCGCAGTCATCAGTTCTGTAAAGAGCGGCGCATCGTCTTGAGACTGATGGGCGGATGTGCGAAGCTCTCGCGCAATGGCGTCACGGCGCGCAGTGAACGACTCTCCGGCCTCCTCCTGCACAAGATCTGCGGGCAGGGTCCGAGTGGGCACGGCTCGTAGGCGTGAGTACTCGGGCAGTTCCCGTCGCTTCTTGCTGCCAGTCAGCCACTCCAACATGGAACCGAACCCTCGCGCAGCTCCCGACGCCTGGCCCCAACACGATGGTGAGTCCGCATAGTGCCGCGGCCTAACGGATCGCGCTTAAGCTGCGGGCGAAGGACTTGCAGGCGCAAGGAAAAGGCCCGGCCGAAGCTGCGCCGGGGCTAGTCGCGCGAGCAGGTCAGCGTCAAGCGGTTGTTAGGTGCTCCGCCGTTGGTGCGCCCGCACGACGTTTCTAACGGTCGAGTGGTGCCACCGGGCGCCCCGTTTGGGGTGATGCCCTTCCTTGGCGAGCTGGGCAGCGATCGCGCGGTAGCTCCGTCCCCGGCGCCGCAGCGTGAGAATGCGGCGAATGGTGGCCTGCTCCTCGGGGACGGCCTCCATCCCCTGCCCCGGCCCGGGCGTGCGGAACCCCAGTGGCGTCGCGCCTAGCCGCTCTCCCATGCTGCGCTTGTGCGCCAAGGCCGCGCTGGTGCGCTCGCCAATCAATTCCCGCTCCATCTCGGCCAAAGCACCCATGATGCGGAGAAAGAACCGCCCCGATGCGCTCGCCGTGTCCACCGTCTCCGCGAGGGAGTGAAGTGCGACGCCCTCGTGGTCGCACACGTCCTCGACCAAATAGAGCAGGTCGCGGGTGCGCCGGCTCAAGCGGTCCAACTTGGTAACGATCACTGCACCGACCGTGTGTCCCTGGCATGCCGCGATTAGCTGTTGCAGCCCGGGCCGCTCGAGCGTCTTGGCGCTCAACCCCTCGTCGCGCACGACGGCCACGAGCTCCAAGTCTTTCGCGGTGCAGTAGGCGCGGATCTTCGCCTCTTGGGCGTCGAGGCTCACGCCCTCGCGGGCCTGCTCCTCGGTGCTCACCCGGACGTAGCCGACCGCTCGAGGGCGTGGTGTAGGCACCTCTGCAACGGCTGGGCGGCGCACACGAGCTGCCCGGGTCCGGGGGGCGAAGGTGGCGGCACGAGTCACCACGGCGCGACGAGTCATCGGGTACGCCGATCCTGCTCTCGCTGCCAGCGGCGAAGCTCCTGCATCGGTCGCTCGAGAGAAGTGGGACCCTGGACGGTGTCGACGTGCCCCCTGATGAGCTTGGCGTCGTCCATGCTGCGTGGCTTCCACTCCCCGTATTCGAGGGCATGGATGGCCGCCGCGGCAATGTCCATGTACGCGAACAACACAGTGACTTCCTCAGCCGTCAGGGTCAGCGTAGCCTCCGCGCGGCTCAAGGGGTCCTCCTCATGCTCTTGGATGGGCTTTGCGGTACGCCCCGATGACATGCGCCAGCGAGACGTGCGTGTACCGCTGCGTATTGCTCAGGCTGGTGTGGCCCAGCAGCGCCGCGATTGATACTAGATCCGCCCCGCGATCGAGCAAATGGGTAGCGCAGGCGTGGCGGATTGCATGCACGCCCATGCGGCGACCTGTCTTGAACGGCCACAAGTAGGGCGTCAGACGGAGTTGCATCGCCCGCGGCGTCATCGGCTTCCCCGAACGAGCCACAAACACGGTCGGCACGTCGCGGTCCCCGAGCACCTGTGAGCGGGCCCTGAGATAGAATCGCATCGCGACGACGGCGTGATGGCCCAGGGGGCAGATGCGTTCCTTCTTGCCCTTGCCCTCCACCAGGACTTCTTCCTTGCCTCTCGCCAGCTCCAGGTGCTCGATGGTGAGGCCGACGAGTTCGGAGAGTCGGCAGCCGGTCGAATACAGCACCTCGAGCGCTGCAAGGTCGCGCAGCAGACGAAACCGTTCGCGACGCACGCGGCGACCCCACCCTGTCGGCAGCTTGGCGAGCCGATCTTCGATGGCGGCGAACATTCCCGCCATCTGCTCCTGACTCGGGACCTGGGGAATCCTCCTGATGAGTTTCACCCGGAGGAACCGGAACGGGTTAGGCAGGTCCCGGTCCAAGATGCCGGACAGAAAGGTGTAGAACGACCGTAAGGCCGACGCCACGCGACTGATGCTGTTCGCGCCGATCCCCCGATTGCGCAGCGACGCGACGAAGGCCCTAACAAGCTCGCGGTCCACCGTGGCCCAGGTCCAGCCCGGAGCGTTCGCGTTGGCGAATGCCGCGAAGTATTCAAGGTCGCGCCGGTACGCCTGCACAGTGTGGGGCGAGTCGTCACGCGCCTTCTCCGCGTACTCGAGGAACGCGATGGCGTCGGCGTCGATGGCGGTCATGGTTTCCCCCGCACGTGCTGGGTGCGACAACTCGCACACCGGACGATGGACGTCACCCCAGGGCTGAACCATTGACCACAGACCCGACAGCGTTCGGGGAGCACGCGCTCGAGCCGGAATTGCATGTCGCGGAGCCGCGCGGCAGCACGTGCCTGCCCCCGGTACCATAGCAAACAGTACCCGTCAGGCTCGTACGGCGAGATGCCGGCGACGTAGCTGTGGAAGTTGGCCGCGAAGGCGTCTTCGGCCATCCACAGCGCTTCTTCCGCGTAGTCACGCTTCATGGGGCCCCCCTTCGAGTTGGGCGATGGCGCGCCACAAGCGGCCGCGACAGCTCGCCAGCGGCTCGTACAGGGCAGTCGCTTGATCCGCTGTGAGGATATCAGGCCCAACGTCCGAAACTCGCGCTCCAAGTCGTCCAAGAGCGTGAGCGCGGTACGGACGTGCTCTTGTGGGGTCTCCGGACCGTTCAACAACGCCAGCGCCATACGCGTGATACTACCACCAAACGGGACTACCGGCTAGTGGTGGTATCGCCTATATTCGGTGGTACGGATACTTTGGGGGCATGGTGAAGTTGCGGGTTGGTAAGCTCTTGAAAGAACGCGGGATGACGGTCTACGCCTTGGCGAAGGCCGCCAAGATCCCCCAGACAACTGCGTATCGGTTGGCCCGGGGGAACGTGAAGCGCGTGGACGTGCGGCTCGTGGACCGACTGTGCGCGGCGCTCCACTGTCAGGTAGCGGACCTGTTCGAGCGGGTGCCTGGGAGCCACAAATGAACGCTGGCCCTTGGCGGAGCCGCTGCTCGAGAAGATCGCCAAGGCGCTGCGCGTTCCGCTGTCGCGTTTGATGCGGGTCGAGTAGTCGGATTGCTCGGCCCTTGTGTAGAGTGACCGGGTAGGCTTTGTTGTTGTGGTGGGTGGCGCGAGCTGCCCGACAGATGATATAAGGCTCCCAAGCGCGGGTTTGGGGGCTCTTTTTTTTGGCCCAAGAACTGAGGGGTCCACCGATGAGCGAGCAGAGGCTAACGATCACCGACGCTGCTTTGCGGCTGCGGGCGAGCTACTGGACGACCCGGGAGCTCTTGCTGCGTGGCCAGGTCGTTGGAGGGCGTGACGAGTCCGGACACCTGTTCATCGACGGGCGTTCGCTCGAGCGCTACCTCCGAGGAAAAACGAGTGCTGCGGCTGCTGCCGTGGCCTAGATCAAGCGACACACTGGGCCGGGCGCCAAAGAAAACGGGCGCCCACCGCCAGCAACGGGAGCGCCCTGGAGAACACGATGAAACGTACAGCCTACACGCCTGTCCCGCCAGACCGAACGCACACTGCGGCGGGTGAGACATGGATTCCTCTCCCGCGCGCGGCCCGTCAGCTCGGGAAGCAGCTCGATTCCGTCGTCTGGCTAATTCACCACGGCTATCTCGTCGGCTATCTGTCCCCGCCCCGCTGGTTTGTCCGGGCCGACTCGCTCACCCGTTACCAACGCTGGGCCAAACGGAGCGCCGCATGACGGCCCTGACCGACCCGGTGCTCAGCGCCCTGGATCGGGCGGGTGTCAATGACTTCATGTCCACCGGCGATGCCAGCATACGGGAAACCCTGTACCGGCTCGCCAAAGAGGCCGAATCCCTCTCTGGGATCGACCGCGCCTTCCACACTCGGCGGGAGCGCGACGATCTGGTGACAATGCTCCGGCTGTTGCCGCGGCAGGGCCACCTCGTCGCCGTGCAGGGCGTCCAGGCGAATCGCTGGACGGTGCTCGAGGTCTACGCCCACTATCTGGCTGGGACGCTGGCCCACCTCTACGGCCCCCAGGACAATCAGGGGCTCAACGACCTGCTCGAGCCGTGGCTTGAGACCGCGCAGTGCGCAGATGGCACGCGCGAGAACCGCCGCGGCGCGTTCCGGTCCCTCAAGACGGACGGTCGGCGCGCCTATCAGCTCCGCGACCTGCCGGGGCTGCTGACCGGCTACCGGAGAACCTGCGAAGCCGCAGGCTACCCGCGTGCCTTCAACGTTGCCAAGACGTGCGTGCAAGCGTTCCTGCGGGATACGGTGGGTCGCCGGCACCAGCTCTACATCGACGTGGCGGACACCGAGAAACTCAAGGAGCGGGGTGAAGGTCTGTCCGGGTTCGCCCTGGTTGACGCTCTGGCCGTACGCGACGAGCTCTCAACCGCTGTGGGCCGCGCGTGGTGGTCGATGTGTCTGACCGGCATGGGCCTCAAGGAATTCTGGGAGGACGGTTGGACGGTTCAGGACGATCGGGTGCACATCAAGGGCGAAAAGGCGTTTGGGCGAGTGCGCGACGTGCCGCTGGTCGATACACCTGTGCGGCCGGAGATCGGCCGACGCGGCTACGTCACCGCCCTGCGGCGTCTGAGCGTGAAGCGACTCACCGCCCTGCTCACCGAACGCCTCGAGCGCGAGCCCACGCGGCAGGAAGTCGCCACGGCCCTGCGTGAGGAGCGCGGCGAGATCTGGCACGTGGCACCATATCGGGCCCGCAAGACATTCGCTCGCTGGGCTGAGGACGCCGGCGTCCCGAGGGTGCGACGCTTGATGTATCTTGGCCACGGCAAGCAGGACGTAACGGACCGCTACGAGCGGTATCAGATCGCGGAGTTTCTACGAGAGGACGCCCGCCGGATGCGGGCCCTACTGCCCCAGCAAGGGCTCAGGGTAGTGCCATGAGCGCGTGCATCTTGGCTGCGGGGCTGGCGACAATCCTGGGCTTCAGTCCCCCAGTTAGTCCCCGAGTTACGTCGGAACTACGACTGCGGAACCTCGTAAGTCTAAGAGCGGGCGACGGGATTCGAACCCGTGACGTCCAGCTTGGGAAGCTGGCATTCTACCCCTGAATTACGCCCGCGAAGCGCCTACTTGGCAGGAATTGTGCCAACATTAGGCCACTTTATCAATCCCGCTCACGACCGCTTGTACCGCCAGGCCATGACCCCCTTCTGTCCTGTTCTCAGTTTAAACGATTGGTTCCCCCCCGCTTCGACGGAGGGCGCATCCTGTGGCAGCGACGCAACGACAGTGCCTTTGCCGTCGAGCAACTCGAACGTGACCTTCACCGGCGGCGAAGGCTTGGAGTGGAAGTTGGTGAACAAGCCTTCTACGGCGGCGCCCTGGTCGTTCGTGGTGAATTTTCCTACCGTGATTTCAATCGGGAGCGATGCACCCGCAAGCTTGGCGAGCGTGAGGCGGTTCAGCGGATCCACCGCAAAGAGTCGCTGGGCGAGCTGCAGCGTCTTGCCGGTGTCGCTGAGCATGAACGAGATGCCGGTCAGGTTGTACAGCGCGTCGCGATAGAACGGGTTCTTCTCCAGACCCGCGTGGTACGTCTGCACGCCCAGGCGGTACAGCGGGTCAGCCAGCGCATGGAACTTCCGCATCGTGTCCGCAGCCGCGGGCTGACACCGCGCCGAGATCTGACGCGCCGTAAGGGTGGGGGTTTTTTTCTTGAGTGCCTTCCCACAGGCGGCATCGAGCTCGACCGTGTCGGGCGTCAGCGGAATGGCGCCCAACACCGAGCCAGCCGCGCCGAACAGATCCTCGGCACTCGCCGAATCCGCGTGTGCCGCGATGGCCGCATACAGCGCCATGGCGGAATCGCGCTGGTTGGCGCGCAGGTACAGCTCCGCCAGGTTCGCCTTCGCTTGCACGTCATTGGGGTACGCGGCGAGGAACTCCTTGTAGGCCGCAGCGGCCTCGTCCCAGCGCTTCTCGCTGTGATAAACGCGCGCGATGTTCAGCCACGCTTCCCGTTTATCGCCAGCGTATTTCGGGTCGGTTGCCGCCGGCAGCGCCAAGCGGAAGTACTTCACCGCCGAGTCCATGCGCGTCGCATAGACGACCGAGTCGGTGCGGTACTTCGCCGCGTTCGTCTGCTTGAGGGCCGAATCGGGCTCCGGTCGAGTGACGAACAGGTGCGCCAGGTAGATGAAGCCGGGCGGCTCGTCGCGGTAGATCTGGTTGGCACGCCGAAACTCGACGATCGCCGAGTCGGGGTTCCCCGCCTGCCACACCGCGGCCGCGGTGTTGTACACCGGCACCCAGGCCTGGCGCCGGTATCGTGAGCGCGGAGTCAGCGCCCGCGAAATCATTCACCGCCAGGTAGTACCGCCCCAGGTAGTACCACGCCGCCGGGTTTTTCTCCTGGCCGTCGGCACGAACCGCTTGCGTCAAGTCGCGCTCCGCGTCCTTGAACGCCTTAGTCCGCTGCTCGGCGAATTTCGTGTTCGTCCCATTCCTGAGCGCTTCCATTCCACTATTCACCAGCTTGTGGTTCGGCTTGATCCCGCATGAGGCCGGGATGAAGCCGATGCCCTGCGCCCGCAGCGCGGGAGCCGCAACGACGAGACAAAGGCACGCGAGAATGGCGGCGTGATGCTTCACGGTCATGCTCACTCCTTGGATTTGGCCACCAACGCCTCGGCGTCGCGCTGCGCGACCCGGGCAACCTCGAGCGGCGGCCGGCCAAGCGCGCGAGCCGCCGCGAGAACATCGTCGTACTCCGGTTTGACTCTCACACCGTCGGCATCCGGCTGCTCCAACACCTTCACCCGTACGGTGACGTCGGGCGTGAGCTGGACCGTTACCTGACGGCGGGCCAGCGTCGCACGCTCCGCCACCCAGCGGCGGACCCCCGCCGTGGTGCTGTGCCGAAACAGCGCGGCGGTCACGGGCTCCGCCAACTCCTCGGGTGCCACGACCTCGACGCGGAATCCGGAACGTCCCTTCTTCATCTGCACGGGCCACGTCTGCACGTCCAGCGCCCCGGCGGCAACGAGCGCCTGCCGCAACGGCTCCACGTATTCCGGACTCATGTCATCCACGTCGGTCGCCAGCAGGGTCACGCGGCCGGCCTCCGCCGCCTGCTCCGCGATGAGGATCCGCAAGGCGTTGGGATAGTCCTTGGGGTTCCGCTGCCCCGCACCCCAGCCGCCCTTCACCATGCGCCACTGTCGCGGTGGTGGACCCGACGCGAGCACACGTACCAGCGCGGCTCCGGTCGGTGTCGTGGCTTCCCCCTCCACCGGCCCGCCACTCGCCAGCTCGACCCCTTCCAACAGGATCGCGGTGGCCGGCGCCGGCACCGGCAGCCGGCCGTGTTCCGCCTCCACCCATCCCTTCCCCACGGCCACGGGCCAAGCGTACACCGCTTCGACGCCGAGCTGCTCGAATCCCTCGATTGCCCCCACGATGTCGAGCACGGCATCCACTGCCCCGACCTCGTGCAAGTGCACCTTCTCGGGCGCGACTCCGTGCACCTGGCCCTCGGCATCGCCCACCAGCCGGAACGCGCGTATGGCGCGCTCCTTCACCCAATCGGAAACCGGTGCCCGCTCGACCAGCCGCACCAGCTCGCCCACGTGGCGTCCGTGCGGCTGCTCGGGGATTGTGAACTCGACCTGCTTGCACGCCACGCCGCAGCGGACGGCGTTCCGAACCGTGACTCCCACGCCGGCGAGCCCCAGCCGCCCGGGCAGCCCTTCGAGCCAAACCTGTGGCGCGCCGAGGGCGAGGAGCGCCCCCAGGGTCATGTCGCCAGAGATGCCGGCTGCCGGGTCTAAGATCGCGATGCGCATCCGTCTCAAGCGACGGAATATAAACGGCTTAGGCCCGGTACAGCCACCCGGCACCAGTATTGAAGATCACGACCCGATCGTCCGCCCGCAGCACCCCCCGCGCCTTGAGCTCGATGGCTCCCGCGAGCGAAGCTCCACCCTCCGGAGCGGCATCGATGCCCTCGAGGGTTTGCAGGTCGCGGGCCGCCGCGGCGAGAAGTACGTCGGTGACTGCTACCGCCCCACCCCCGCTTTCGCGCAGGGCGCGGAGTATCAGGCGATCCCCCAGGGGGGCAGGGACTCGCAGGCCCGCGGCGATCGTCTGTGGGTCGGGCCATGGCGCGCAACACTCGGCCCCGGCCTCGAATCCACTCACGACGGGCGCGCACCCCGCGGCCTGCACGCTGTACAGGCGGGGCGGTTTTCCTTGAAGCCAGTCGGCGCGGATGAGCTCGGCGAAGGCCTTCCACATGCCGATCAGCCCCGTGCCGCCACCGGTGGGATACACGATCGCGTCGGGCATGGTCCAGCCGAGCTGCTCCGCCAGCTCGAGGCCCAGAGTTTTCTTGCCCTCGATGCGGTACGGCTCGCGCAACGTGGACATGTCAACGGCACCGGTCTCCGCAGCATAGGCGCGGGCCGCCTTGCCGCAGTCGCCGATGTGCCCATTCACGAGTACCAGGTCGCCGCCGAAGCTGCGGATCTGGCCGAGGATGGTGGGGGGCGTGGTGGCCGGTGCGTACACGCGAGCCGCGAGGCCAGCGCGCGCGGCGTAGGCCGCGAGCGCCACGCCTGCGTTTCCTGCCGTGGGCACGACCAGCCGCTTGGCGCCCGCGAGCGCGGCACGAGTCACGGCGGCGGCTAGTCCGCGGGCTTTGAACGAGCCCGTGGGGTTCGCTCCTTCTTCCTTCACCCGCAGGTCGCGAAAGCCGTGCTTCGCGGCGAGCCGGGGCACCGGGAGCAGCGGCGTCCCGCCCTCGCCCAGTGTGACCGGGGCCTCCCCATCGGTGAGGGGCAACCACTCCCGGTAGCGCCACATGGTCCAGCGACGCTCCTGCAGCAGCGCTCGAGCCTCGGGCTTCGGCGCGGCGCCATACCGGACCAGATACGGCTGGCCGCAGGTGCAGACGCCGGGCAAGCCACCCGCGTTGCGGGTGGCGCCGCAGCCTGAACATTCGAGGGACCAGGGAAACTCAGACCCGGGCATGCAATCGATCCAGTATGCGCTCCGCCAGCTTGGTCGAGAACCCGGGCAGCGACGCAATCTCGGCCGGCGTCGCGGTCTTCACGCCCGCGAGCGAGCCGAACCGCTCGAGCAGGGCGCGCCGCCGGCCCGGCCCGATCCCCGGGATCGTGAGCAGCTCCGACGTGATAGTGCGCCGGGCGCGGCGGTGGCGGCTGTAGCTCACCGCGAAGCGGTGCGCCTCGTCGCGGGCGCGCTGCAGCAGCTTGAGCGACGGGCTGCGTCGCGACAGCGCGAGCGGCTCGGCGCCGCCCGGCAGGAAGACTTCCTCCTCGCGCTTCGCGAGGCTCACGATCGGCAGCTCGGGCCGCCCCGCAGCGCGCGCGGCGTCGAGCGCCGCGCCGAGCTGGCCCTTCCCCCCATCGATCACCATGAGGTCAGGGAGCGGCTTGTTTTCGGCGATCCGCCGCGTGAGGTAGCGCGTCACGACCTCGTACACCGCGGCGAAATCGTCCTGCGGCGCGCCCCGGATCTTGAACCGCCGGTACTCCGCCTTTTTGGGCCTTCCGCCCTCGAACCAGACCAGCGAGCCCACGGTATCGCGCCCCTGGTTGGTCGAGATGTCGATGCACACGAACGCGCGGGGAACCACGGCGAGCCCCAGGTCACGCCCCAGCGCGAAGACGGGGTCCGCCGCTCGCTCGTCGATGTCGAAGCTCTCGATCTTCAAGCTGTCCAGCAGGTGTCGCGCGTTCTGGTCCGCAAGCTCGGCGAGCTGCGCCTTGCTGCCGCGCTGCGGGACGTGCCAGTCCACCTCGGGCGCGAGCTGGTTGAGCGATGCGAGATCCTCGGGGGCGGGCGGGAACGGCAGCAGCACTTTGCGCGCCCGGACCTCGAGCGGCAGGTAACACCGCACCAAGAACGTCGACAGGATCGTCCCTTCCGTCTCGTGCTCGGCGTTCTCCAGGAACCAGTGGTCGCGCGCAATGAGCTTGCCGCCGCGGACGCGGAGCACGA
>WNFD01004461.1_pt1 | contig 14051 bp, 11 predicted proteins | sample 5400491 | NCBI WGS metagenome assembly WNFD01 (sample SAMN13153343, study PRJNA577476) | soil metagenome | isolation source: 120 cm saprolite under Douglas fir tree site 2 hole 2 replicate 2 | place: USA:California | collected 2015-04-18
TGAGAGCGCACTGAAGCCGCCAGTCCTGCTGGCTTCTCTGGTAAAGCTCGAGAACCCACGGCGAATGGTGATGTTCCTGATAGATAAGACTGAGGTGTTTCTTCGGCCGCGTCACACCGACGTAAAACAGGCGCCTTGCCTCCCGAAGACTTGCAGGCGAGCGGTTGTCGCGCTCGCTCGGGATATCGCTGGCATTGACGCCATACATGATGACGGCGTCGAACTCCCTGCCCTTGGCGCTATGAAGTGTCCTGAATGACAAAGACCTTACTTTCGATGCAAGATTTGCAGGCCCGGGCGTTGGCAGAAATCCGGAAGCAACCCGGTTGTCATAACGTATACGACATCACCATCAATCGCGTCTCGGATCAGCGCACTGAAAATAATTGGTCCCTATGTGTGTTGTCCGCGGGCGCTGCGGATGCCAACACCGCGGCTCGCGCCGCGCTCCATGTCCAAAGCGTTTTACGCCGCGATTATGATCTGATGACGGATTGACCGCACGGAACCGCGGAGGAGTGATACAAATTATTTGGATGTCTGCTTGCCCGTCGTGTGACAGTGACGGGGACAACGGCCAATATGACCATGATCGACCAACTGACTGAGCATGATCGGATCGAACTGCTAGCACGCGCACAGGAAGCATGGGATCGCGCGCCGCAAAACACAATGAGAGCGGTTTTCGAATGGCGTGGGAAGAACTATGTCGTTTCCCACTCGTCAGTTCAGCTACGCGTTCACACTGAGGAAGGCATCAAGGTCTGCTGAACGATTCGAGCAAGTTTTCAACGCGTCGCTCCGGCCCGTGAAGGTGTTGGGTGGGTCCAAACTCGGGTCCAGCCTGCCTCCGTCAGTGTGACAAAAAGGCGGATCAACTTGCCTCGAAGGGCCGCCCAACATTGAGCGATCGGATGGGACTGCGGACCTATTTGGGAGACTCCGACTTCGGTCCGTAAAAAGACCGCGGAAACATTTTTCGGGCGCGGACCGCTCACTAACTCATCACCCGGCGCACGTACGCCGACTCCTTCGTCAGCACACATATGTATGAATAGGTTTCTTCCGTGCCCGCTGCGACGATATCCACGTCCACGATGATCGGCCGCGTCTGGCCCTTCCACGTCGCCAAGGTTGATGCTGGGACGGGACGCGTCCGCGTTTTTTTGATCACAAGCCCAGAGATGCGTGGCAACGTTTCCGCGGCTTTCATCATGCAAGCCTTGTTGCCATCTGCACGGCTGCTTGCGGTGGCGAGAAGCGTTAGCGACGCCGCGATGGCTATTTTGATGTGCATTAGGCCTCCCGATGCTTCGCGAAAAGCAAGCACACATTTGCTGGTAAGTCGAATGGCGACTACGACTATGAGAACGGTTGCAGGATCTCGAAGGATGTCTATCAGGACAGCAAGCGACTGACTAAATTTGAGCTTACGGCAACAATGTCCGCTTCTCCTCCGATAGCGACTGGACATCGCGCCGTGTCCGAAAAGTGCCATCACGGAAGTCACGGCTCTTATCCACTCGCCTCACCGACCAAGCGACAGCGTAATCTAGAGCTACGATGTCCGCACTAGTCCGGGATCGCGTGGTCGCCGTTCGAACCTCGTTCAAGTCGCGATCAACTGCTCGACGAACTGCGCGACCGAAGGCTGTGGCGTGGTCTGAAATTTCACAAGATCTTCCGGATTTTGCCTCATGTAGCGCTTGAGTATATCCGCCGTTTAGGCTTTGCGCGATGGTCGGCGATGGCTTCGCGGGGCCGCCATAGTCTTCATCTGGTCCGACGGCTGGCTGATCGCGGATGTCGAGAGCCCGCATGATTCATTACGAATGTTTATCGCCCAGTACTGAAACTAGAGAAAGGTGCCGATCATTAATTGGCGCAGGAGCGTGAAAACGCCGCGCGCTCGTTCGGGCCAAGCCCGTAGGCTGCTCCTTCATCGAGGCAAGTATTGATCCGATCGCTGAAGGAAGGGCGCGGTGTTGACGTAAAGTTCTGAGTCAGCGGCGCGTCCATCTGCGGCACGACCGGTGCCTCGATCTTGGGCGATGGCGGCGGCGCAGGCGGCAGCGGGTTAAATTGGGAAGTTCCCGGCGGAAGAATTTGCGCCGAAGCGAGACCGCCGAAAGCCAGTACCGCTACAACTGTGCAAATGGTGATCGATGAATGTTTCATGGCCGATATCTTGTTCGCTGATTTTTCATGAACGATATCTCGTGATCCTCCCAGCAAACCGCAATTAAATTATTCTTCAGGCGCATTCTCGATCGGACGAACCTGTCGGCTTCAAGACCAGCGATCGGCAGTGGCTAGCAACCATTCCGAGCCCTACAAAACCCGCCACAACTTGGAGCCGGCATTCATCGTCGCGATAGCCATCACGGCGATCTTAAATCAATTGTCCGGCCTCAATGGGTACGTCACCTTCGCCTCGGGTATCGTCGGCTATTTCGTGACGCGATATGTCCTTTGGGGCGATTGCAGACCAGCGACGCTTGAAGGGCGAGCTCGACCAATTCGTCAAAGACTACCACGACAATGAGTCTCGCAATGACTAACCTCATCCGCCTGAGCCATTGATTTGAGCTTCCGGTGGTTCGGGTTAGCGCCGGGGCGGAAGTTACAGCTTCCCCTCGGCTTCATTTTCTGTTACACCGAAAATATGAAGCGGTCAATAACGGTGACACCGAAAAAGAAACGCGGCCGGCCAGCTACCGGCCGCGATCCGCACGTCACGTCTCGAATGCCACAAACGCTTATCAATCAGGTTGAGCGTTGGGCGGCTTCAAATGAAACCTCGCGCTCCGAAGCCATCCGCCGCCTGGTCGAGCTCGGGCTGAATGCGAAAGCTAAATGACCGGGCTGCAGAAATTCATCGAGCAAGGCCCTTACGGAGAGAAGTCGGGCCGCGTCGCATATGCTTTCAAAGGGAACTCGCTGCCTCAACCCCAAAAGGGCATGAGCTGGCAAATTTCGAACTCGTTCAATATTGCGAACGAACTGCTAGAGAGCCCGGGCTTCAAAGACGTTTTCAAAGCTGCAGTTGATAAGGGTTATGCCCTCGTTACGCCGGGCTGAAGGCCAAGGGGAAATGACGATGAGATTCTTGATCATTCTCGCCGCAGTCTGTTTTTCGATGAGTGCCTTCGCTGAAAGTGCACCGCCCAAGATTGGCAACAAGCCGCTGGTTCAAGGAAAGCCGAGAGAGCCAACGGGCTGCAAACTCGTCGGAACGGTCAAGGGCACCAGGCTGTGGGCTGGTGACTGCGTAGGGTCAGAGCTTAGGGGCGCGACACCCGCGACGGAAACGCAGTCCTTGCCCGAGCAAGCGCCACCCGGTCAGAAATAGTAGAGCTGGGGGCGCATCGCCTGAACGAAATTAAATCCGAAAACAGAGACCGCCTTCGGGTTGGTTGTGACGTTGATCCAGACGAGATCTCTGCGATCAATCCGTACAATCACGAAGCCATACAGCAGTTTGAAGCCAATGGTCGGGACCACGAACAGATCCATGGCGGCAATGTCGGGAGCGTGGGTTTCGCAGAAAAGTCCGCCATCCCTGACATGGAGGTCCACGTCGCTTGACCATGTACTTGGCGACGGTTGATTGAGCGACGCTAAACCCAAGCTTGGGCAGTTCGCCGTGGATGCGTGGCGCCCCCCAAAGCTGGTTCTCCGTGCTCATCTGCCGGATCAGCGCGCGCAATTCCATCTCGATTCGCGGGCGCCCTCCCCGCGGGTTCGATTTCCAACGCCAATAGCGACGAAAGCCGGCCCGATGCCACCGCACCAGCGTTTCAGGTTGGACAATCGTAACGACCGTCGGGATCGATGGAAACCATCGATACATCTGGACGAGGAACCGGCGGTCGTTGTTGGTAAGCTGGGCTCGACCCCTCACCTTGCGCCGCAAAACGATCAGCTGATGTCGGAGCACCGCATTCTCCCCTCAAGCCTGCTCTCGAACGGCAAGGCCAGCACGGCCAGAACAAACCAAATCAGCGCGATCATCGCGCCAGTTTAGCCGATTCTGTTACGCGAAAAATCCGGATAAGGTTTTCGGTACACACAGCCGGAAGACAGCTTCCGCACCAAAATCGCACCAGAACACGTCGCATTGTATCGAGGTATGCAGATCGATAGCACGTTGAGGTCGTAACGAAAGTCCGATTGGGATTCGAAGCCAACTTAGCTTGTTTATTATCAATTGGATGCGACTCTGTTTCGACGCCGGCCAGGAACGTATTAGTGGCAGGAAATATCGGGACTGATGCGCGGCGCCTTCGCAAGGTGCCGTAGTCCGCGTAGACGCGTCTGATTTACTGTCGGGTTGCAGATTTCAGCATCGGCATTCAGCCGGTATTCACTGGCCAATTCACCAACCTCATGCCTGAGCGGCCTGCACATAATCTTATACTGCATCGGGGTCTTATACTGCATCGGGGCGGGGCATGGTTTGCCGAGCGATCGCAGGCTCGCGAAGTAAATCCACTGGAGTGCACTGAGCTTGCTCCGGTTGTCTGAACAGATTTTCCGCGTCGCTCAGTGGAGTGCCACCAACTGCGGATCGTCTGCACGGGGAATTCCGCCGTGTCGTGGTCGATGCCGACGCTGACCCAGCCAGCATTGGCGGCCGGATCGTAGATGGCGTAGGGCACCGCCCGGCCAAGCTTCTTGATCAGGAAATCATGCACACGCACTTCCTCGGGATCGCCTTGCGGGCGGTACTCCCCGGCCGTCGTTCTTGAAGTCGCCCACGAGCCTTCTTCTTCGCTCCGGTCGGGCTTCGCGCTCCGTTCGTCACTCCGGCAACGGCGCATTCTTATGCTGATCGTGGCGGGATTCTCATCTTGATTGGCGCGCTGCACCGGGGCAGGCTGCAATGATGATGACAGCATCTTTCTCGACGACCCGGTGCGCGAGGCGACCGCGACTGCCCGCACCGTCGATGCTGATCACGGCCGCATCGAGGCCCGCACGGCCACGGTCTCGACTGCTATCGCCTGGCTGCAGACGGACTATAAGTGGCCCGTCCCTCCCCCCATGAGCCGTGTCCTCCACCGCACCCTGTTCGCCGATCCCATGCTCGCGACGCGAGGGGAAGGGATCTATCTGCACACCGCCGACAGCCGCAAAATCATCGACGGCTCCGGCGGTGCCGCAGTCGCCTGCCTCGGCCACGGCCATCCACGGATCAACGCCGCGATCACCGAACAACTCTCCAAGGTCGCCTACGTCCACACCGCCCTGTTCACCAACCAGGCCGCCGAGGAACTCGCGGAAACCCTCGCCGGGCTGCCGAAGAGCTCTTGAGACTATGCCCCGCGCCGGAGAGGCAAATGTGAGCCAAGCCGTCTTGCCTATCACCGGATATCTCGACCGCTTCTCCGCCCGCCCCGGCGAGGATGTCGTCGCCCGCATCAGTCTGCGCACCGCAGGCCCCTATCGCACCCGCCTGGTGCGCGTGATCTGCGGCGACCCGAACCCGGATGGGCCCGGCATGCAGTTCGAAGACCTGTCCGCCCGCCTGGACCGCACCCTCCAGGGCCGCCACCAGCCAATCCATCTCGGCTCCTACGGATTGGTTCCCAAAGGCCCGACTCGCAGCCCCACCGCCCCATGCACCTGGACTGTCCTGGTCTGGACCGCCAATCTCAGCGACGCGGCCACACTCCTGTCCGAAGGCCATCAGCGCATCGCCCTCGACAGCACAGGCGTGTTCGCCGAATTAGCGGGCCCCAACGGCCTCGTGCGGCTCAACTCCGGCGCATCCCTCCAGCCCCGGCAGTGGTATCGCGTGTGGCTGTCAGCCGACCCGAACACCGGTCATGTCGTCATCGGCCAACAACCGCTAGGCTCAGGCGACAACATCCACGCGAGCAGCCAACTGCCCGGCCTGCAGCTTCCCACATCCGCCCCCGTGATGTTCGCGGCCGACACACCCAGCGCCCCCCAACACCACTTCACCGGCAAGCTCGAAGCCCCGACCATCCTCGCAGGCTTCGTCACCGATTGGTCCGCCCCTGTCCTGCCCGTACTCGCCGCCTGGGATTTCGCCATCGGCGTCCCAACCCAAACCATCACCGACACCGGTTCTCAGGCCTGCCACGGCCACCTCGTCAACCTTCCCAACCGCGCCATGGTCGGCGCCGGCTGGACCGGCCAGGAAATGTGCTGGCGCCACGCGCCGCAAGATTACGCTGCTATCCAATTCCACGACGGCGATCTCGACGATTGCGGCTGGGACGCCGATTTCGCCTGGACCGTCCCGCTGGACATGCAAAGCGGCGCCTACGCCCTGCACCTCACCTGCGACGAGGGGCGGGACACCATCCCCTTCTATGTGCTCCCCAACCGCACCGGCCCGTTCGCATCAGTCGCTTTCCTGGCCTCGACCTTTACCTACCAGGCCTACGCCAACCACGCCCGCGGCAATGCCGACGCCGCCTACAAGGCGCGTGCCGCCGCCTGGGGCGCCTCGCCCTACAACCCCGACGACTACCCCATCTACGGCCGCTCCACCTATAACCGCCACGCCGACAACAGCGGCATCAGCATCTCCTCGCGCCGGCGCCCCATCCTCACCATGCGCCCAGGCTTCCTAACCTTCGACGATCCGCTCGGCTCCGGCCTGCGGCACTACCCCGCCGACACGCATCTGCTCGCCTGGCTCGAAGCCAAAGGCATCGCCTTCGACATCATCACCGATGAAGACCTCGACAACGAGGGCTCCGCACTGCTCGCGCCCTACCGCACCGTGCTCACCGGCTCGCACCCAGAATACCACACGCTCGGCACGCTGGACGCGCTGCAGCACTACACCAACACCGGGGGCAAACTCGCCTATCTCGGCGGCAACGGCTTCTACTGGCGCATCGCCCGCGTGCCCGAACTTCCCCACATCATCGAACTGCGCCGCGCCGAGGGCGGCATCCGCGCCTGGCAGGCTGAACCCGGCGAATACTACCACCAGCTCGACGGCCAATATGGCGGCCTCTGGCGCCGCAACCGCCGCCCGCCACAGATGCTCGCCGGCGTCGGCTTTTCCGGCCAGGGCAAGTTCGAAGGCACCTATTACCGCCGCCTGCCTGCCTCATACGCTCCAGACTACACCTGGATCTTTGCCGGCATCGACGGCGATATCATCGGCGATTACGGTCTCTCCGGCGGTGGTGCAGCCGGCTTCGAGCTCGACCGCGCGGACCCGATTCTCGGCACGCCCGCCAACACCGCCATCCTCGCCCGCTCGGAAAATCCCCCCGCGTCGTTCATCACCGTGCCGGAAGAGCTGCTCTCGCATCTGCACACCGTGACCGGCGAGGAACCAGACGCGCTGATGCGCGGCGAAATCATTTATTTCGACACGGACTCCGGCGGCGCCATCTTCGCCGTCGGCTCCATCACCTTCTGCGGCAGCCTGTGGGACCCGAATCCCGCCAACCGCGGCTTCAATGGGCCCATCTCGCGCTTGCTGGAGAATGTCGTCCGCAAATTCTCGGGAGAAACATGATGCTCAGCCACGACAAGCTCCGCGCACTCACCCTGCGCGTTCTCACTGCTGGTAAAAGCACGAAGATTTGGTTCTGGCGTTCTGCTGCGCCTCAACATCCTGGAGACACCCCAATGGTTCGCGCAAAACTCGCCCCGTTCGGGCTTGCTGCTGCCTTCGTATGCTCAACCAGTCTGGCGTCGGCGGCGCCGTTCAAATGTCCGCATGTGGGCGGGGAGTTCGTGTTCGGCCAGGAGGCCAACGTCAACAGCCTCGACCAGCCAGCGTCCAACACGATCTCGACCCGCAACATTGCGATGAACATCTTCGAGACTTTGATGACTCGCGATGAAAACAACAAGCCGATCACCGATCTCGCCGAATCCTACGTGGAATCGCCGGACCGGCTGACCTACACGTTCAAGATCCGCCAGGGCGTGAAATTCCACAACGGCAAGCCGATGAACTCGGCGGACGTGCTTGCCTCGTTCGACCGCTACAACAAGGTCGGGCTCGAGCGCGGCATGTTCAAGAATGTCGCCAGCTGGGACGCACCGGATGCGTCGAGCTTCGTGATCCATATGAAGCAGGCGCAGCCGACCTTTATCGAGCAGATCAGCTCGTTCTCGGTCCCCATCATCGTCATCCCTGCGGAATTGAAGGACGATCCGGCGATGCAATTGCATATCGTCGGCACCGGGCCGTGGCAGTTGGTTGATTTCACGCCGGGCAGCCAGGTGAAGCTGAAGCGCTATGATGGATATACACCGAACACGAAATACGAGGAACGCACCGGTTTCGGGGGTTACAAGCAGGCTTGCTTCGACACCGTGGTGTTCCGAATTGTAACCGAGCCGGGCGCGCGCGTGGCTGGCTTGAAGACGGGCGAGCTGCAGGGGGTGGAGGATCTGCCCACGAAATCGCTTGAGGACCTCAAGAAGGACAAGAACGTAACAGTCGTGCCGCTGCCGAATTGGTGGATCCAGATCGCGGTGCCGAGCATCTCCGCCCCGCCCACGGACAATCTGCTGGTGCGCAAGGCGATCCAGGCGGCCCCTGGACATGGACGAGATCATGGATGCCGCGACGGACGGCAATTACAAGCTGAATGTCGGTTTCCAGTATCCGAACCAGCCGAGCTACACCGATGCCGGCAAGGAGACCTACAACATCAAGGATCAGGCCAAGGCGAAGGCGTATCTGGCGCAGGCCGGGTACAAGGGTGAGCCGATCGTGCTGCTCACCAACAAGGACTACACCTCGATGTACAACGCCGCCCTCGTGATGGCGGAGCAGTTGAAGGCGGTGGGGATGAAGGCTGAGTTGAAGGTGGTGGATTGGCCCACCTCGATTGGCATCATGACCAAGAACGAGCCAGGCTGGAACTTCTTCTTTACCGGATACGGCACGCAGCCGGCGCTCGGCGCGCTGGCGACGATGCAGTTCTTCACGCCGCCGGGTGCCAACTACAAGCCCGCCGATGGCAAGGACGATCCGGAGCTGATCAAGGCGTGGGACGACATGAACAACCTGCCGGACCCGAAGGACCGCCAGGCGGCGTTCGTGCGCATGCAGAAGCTCATCCTCGAGAAGGTCTACGCCGTTCCTTTCGGTTCGCTGACCAAGGTACAGGGCGTGCGGGCGAATGTGCAGGGATATAAATCCTTCCGGATTCCGCGTGTGTCCAACGTGTGGTTTGCGAACTGAGTTGATGAAGAGGAATTATGAGTTGGCAAGTCTTGTCCTGCGCCGCGTACTCGGCGCCCTGCCGGTGCTGCTGATTGTCAGCCTCATCACCTTCGGGATGATGCGTCTGATCCCCGGTGATCCCTCGTCGATCATCGGGGGGTTGAGCGCGACGCCGGCGCAGCTGGCGCAGATCCGGTCCGATCTTGGCCTGGATGAGCCGTTCACGGTGCAGTTGCTGCGGTGGTATGGCGGGCTGCTGCATGGCAATCTCGGGCGGTCTATTTTGATGGGCCAAGATGTGATGTCGGTGACGTTGCAACGGCTGCCTGTGACGATTGCGCTGTCGGCCTATGCGTTGGTCATTACCTTGGTGCTGGGATTGGCGAGCGGCATTCTCGCGGCGTTGCGGCAGAACACGTGGATCGATCAGCTCGCGATGATGATCGCCATGCTGGGAATTTCGATTCCGAATTTCTTTCTCGGATTGCTGATGATCATTTTCTTCGCCGTGCGGCTCGGCTGGTTGCCGACTGGCGGGTATATCGGGTTCACCGATGATCCGGTGGGGTGGTTGCGCACGTCCACCATGCCGGCGATTTCACTCGCCTTGCTCCAGGTGGGCCTGCTTGCGCGCATCACGCGCTCCACCATGCTGGAGGTGCTGCGGCAGGATTATATCCGCACGGCGCGTGCCAAAGGGCTGCCGCGGCGGCTCGTGGTGATGAAGCATGCGCTGTCCAACGCGCTGATCCCGATCACCACGGTGGTGGGCATTATCGTGAGCCTGCTGGTATCCGGCTCGGTGGTGACGGAGACGCTGTTCTCCATTCCCGGCATGGGCCAGTTGCTGACGCAGGCAGTGCTGAACCGGGATTATCCGATGGTCCAAGGCGGGCTGTTCCTCGTCACGGCGTTCCTTGTGCTGATCAATATCGGCGTGGATGTATGCTACTCCCTGCTCGACCCGCGGGTGCGCCATGGATAGTGGTCCGGCCGAACTTGAGTTCGACGCCGAAATTCCCTTCACGCGTGAGCATCCCGCGTGGGCGACGCTGAAGCGCTTGTTCCACCACCGGCTGTTCCTCTTCGGGCTCGGCCTATTCGGCATCATCCTGCTGGCGGCGGCTCTGGCCCCGTGGATTGCACCGGTGGATCCGACCAAGCTGGCGATGCGCTTTAAATTCCGTCCGCCTGGTGCCGACTTCGCGTTCGGGACGGACAATTTCGGTCGGAGCCTGTGGTCGCGCGTGATTTGGGGTGCGCAACTTTCCGTCATCATCGGGTTTTCCGTAGTCGCCCTGAACGCGGTATTCGGCACGTTGATCGGGGCGCTGGCCGGGTATTTCAGGACGCTCGATAACGGGTTGATGCGGGTGAACGACGCGCTGATGGCTTTTCCCGCCATTCTGCTGGCGATCGGCATCACCGCCGTGCTCGGGCCGTCCATGCTGGACGCCATTCTGGCTCTCGCCATCGTCTATATCCCCCGCACGGCGCGCATTGTGCGATCCTCCGTCATCGTGCTGCGCGAGATGGAATATGTGCAGGCGGCGGTCGCGGCCGGCGCGGGGCATTGGCGTATCCTGCGCCGCCACATTCTGCCCAACGCCATGGCGCCGTTGATCGTGCAGCTGAGTTTCCTGTTCGCCTACGCGGTGCTTTCGGAGGCGACTCTGAGCTTCCTCGGCCTCGGCGCCGTCCCGCCCACGCCCACCTGGGGCAACATCATGGCCGAGGGCCGCCAATACATGATCGAAGCGCCCTGGATCATCACCATCCCCGGCATTGCGTTGATGATCACGGTGATGGGCCTCAACCTGCTGGGTGACGGGCTGCGCGACGTGCTCGATCCGCGCTTGAGAATTCAACAATGAGCTTGCTTGAATTGCGCGGCCTCACCACCGCGTTCCAGACCGCGCGGGGAGAAATCTCCGCGATCGAGGATATCAGCTTCGAACTCAACGCGGGCGAAATCCTCGGCATTGTCGGCGAGTCCGGCAGCGGGAAATCGGTCACCGCGCTGACAATCATGGGCCTGCTGCCGCAACCGCCCGCACGCATCGCCGCCGGCAGCGTGCGGTTCGCCGGGGAAGAGCTCACTACCGCCTCGCCCAACCGCATGGAGAAGATCCGCGGCGCCGGCATCTCCATGGTTTTCCAGGAACCGATGACTTCGCTCAACCCGGTGTTCACGATCGGCGAGCAGATCATGGAAACCGTGCGCGCGCATGAGCGCATGTCCACCAGCGGCCAGCGAGAGCGCGCCATCGAAATGCTTGACCGCGTCGGCATCCCTTCGGCCACCAAGCGGCTGAACGACTATCCGCACCAGCTCTCCGGCGGCCAGCGCCAGCGCGTGATGATCGCCATGTCGCTGGCCTGCCGGCCCAAACTGCTCATTGCCGACGAGCCCACCACAGCGCTGGATGTCACCATCCAGGCGCAGGTGCTCGATCTGCTCATGGATCTGCGCGACGAGTTGGGCATGGCCATCATGATCATCACCCACAATATGGGCGTCATCGCCGAGGTCGCCGATCGCGTGCTGGTGATGTATGCCGGGCGCATCGTCGAACAATCCCCGGCTGCAGACTTGTTCGATGCGCCGCAGCACCCCTATACCAAAGGCCTGCTCGCCTGCGTGCCCACCTTGCAGCAGGACCGGCATCGCTTGATCGCCATTCCAGGCTCGCTGCCCGAACCCGCGCGCCGCCCGCCCGGGTGCCGCTTCGCCTCACGCTGCACCTACCGCATCGAGGCCTGCGGCACGGCCATTCCGCCGCTGGTCATGCAGCGGGAAGATCGAGCCGTCGCATGCATTCGTGCCGATGAACTGGTTGCCTCGTGATCCCTCTCGTCTCGGCCGCGGGCCTTACCAAGCATTACGCGATCACCGGCGGCGCATTCCTGCGCCGGCAAACCTCCGCCCTGCGCGCGGTGGATGGCGTGGACCTCGATATCATGCCCGGTGAAACGCTAGGTCTCGTCGGCGAGTCCGGCTGCGGCAAGTCGACGTTGGGCCGCACGCTGATTCGCCTGATTGAGCCCACCGACGGCACCATCCTGTTCGATGGGGCCGATATCACCGCGCTCGATATGAAGGCCATGCGGCCGAAACGCCGCACCATGCAGATCATCTTCCAGGACCCGTATGGCGCGCTCAATCCGCGCATGTCGGTTGAAGACATCATCATGGAGCCGCTGGCGATCCACGGCGCCAAGGGCGATGCAGCGACTCGCGCGCTGGTGGCGGACATGCTGCGCCTCGTTGGCCTGCCGCAGCGCGCGGCCAGCCGCTTCCCGCATGAATTCTCCGGCGGTCAGCGCCAGCGTGTCGGCATTGCCCGAGCACTTGCGTTGAAGCCGCGCTTTGTGGTGTGCGATGAGCCGGTCTCGGCGCTGGATGTTTCGGTCCAGGCGCAGATCGTCAATCTGCTGCAGGATCTGCAGGCCGAACTCGGCCTCACCTATCTGTTCATCGCGCATGACCTCAGCGTGGTGAAGCACATTTCGGACCGGGTGGCAGTGATGTATCTCGGCAAGATCGTCGAGATCGCCGATAAGCGCACGATCTACGCGGCCCCTCAACATCCCTACACGCAGGCGCTGATTGCCGCCGTGCCGGTACTGCGCCCGCAGGACCGCGGCCGTGGGCGCCGCACGCGCCTGGCGGGCGACATCCCGAGCGCGCTCAATCCGCCGGCGGGCTGCCGCTTTCACACGCGCTGCCCACACGTCATGCCGATTTGCCTCACGCTGGAACCGCTGCTGCGCACGACGGCGGCCGGCCATAAGGTCGCCTGCCACCTGACCGAGAGCCCTGAGGAAACACACAAGTGGAAACGCAAATAGCCCGAAACTCGCCACACACGCCGAGGTAGTCGCCGATAGACCGCGGTATGTTTAATCTATTACTTCTCAAGCCCTTATCCGAGTTCTCGGATAGACTGCGATAGAAGGCGGGGAACGTCAAATCACTCCCACTCAATGATCAATTGCCATTCTAAATTATTGTAACACCAAATGTTTTCTTGGCGTCGATTGTCAAATACCGTCATCCATGCCGTCAGATTTCCTCGCTGTTGAATTTATTTGCTTAATTTTGGCCCTTCGCAGAATCCACATCTCATCATCTATCGGCTGCAGACGGCTCGACAAGCTGGATCCCAAACAATCAAACGTAACTTACGTTGAGCGACGAAAGATGTCGTTGGACAACGTTAGAAGACAGAGCGATGCACGATGCGCCCTCATCTGGGGAAGTTGCCCCGTGTTGACATCCTCAGGGGATCCCACCACGTCGCCACTGGGACGGCAAAACTGATCAGAACGCCGCGCTATGATCCATCTCGCCCGCATCAGCAATTTGGATGCCACGAAGATGCAGGTGAAGGGAACTGAACCCTCGTCTTAAAGTCTCCAGATTTCCGCAACGCTTTCAAGGGCGGTTCCGACATTTCGCAGCTTTCTGGGCGATTGAGATCCCAACGGAATTTCTCTTTGTCGGAATGGCGGTTGCCGGCGTTCTTCCAAGCCATTTGCCGGCGGTGTGAGCCAGACCCCACACGACGGATCAGGGAGTAATCTAGGACCGATCAAGAATCAGTCGGACGGACTCGATTCCAAAATAATTACAAGCGTTGAACTTTCGCCGCCTCGCGGCCAGCATCTTACCACTTGAGAAACGGTGATTCTCACTGTGACAAAAATGGGCTTGTCGGAAACTTTGCTGTGGCGCGCTCGCGCGGGACAGGCCCGCCGCGTTGCTGGGATGTTGTCTCCGCGAGATGCTGCGATCCTTGAAGCCTATGCCCGAGAATGCGAAGACTGCGCCTGTACAGCCTCTATCGAAAGCGCTAGAGCCAATAGG
>WNFD01012038.1_pt1 | contig 14050 bp, 15 predicted proteins | sample 5400491 | NCBI WGS metagenome assembly WNFD01 (sample SAMN13153343, study PRJNA577476) | soil metagenome | isolation source: 120 cm saprolite under Douglas fir tree site 2 hole 2 replicate 2 | place: USA:California | collected 2015-04-18
TTCGTTCCTCCTTATCCGTTTTATCCACATCTTGAGGGCATTTCCTCACTCAAAGGCCCACCCGGCAGGATTACGGGCTACTACTCAGGCGATGCACCTCGTCCTCTCTGGTACTACTATAAGGAGGAAGCGTCATGAAAGCGTCATGGGGAGTGGCTGAGCGGGATAGCGTGACAGCCCGATGGCAGGCCCGAGCTCGCTCGTTTTCGTGGCAAGCCCTTTGGCTTTCTGCTGCAACGTGAAGCAAATGATGTCAACAGCGCTCTCCAGGTCCAGCAGGGACGTATTCAAGACGAGGTTGTACAGAAGCGCGTCGTCTGGGTGGTGATGGTACTCCCGCTCCAGATACCTTGCTCGATCATGATCTTTTGCGTGGACGCGAGACTCGGCGGTGTGGTAATCGACTCCTTCGCGCTGCATGACCGTGGCCACGCGTTGTTCAAAGGGGGCGATGACGCGGACGTGCAAGACATCGTGCAGGTCGGCCAGGATCACCTGCGAGGCGCGTCCGATGATCACGACATGGCCTCGTGCAGCGGCAGCTCTCACGACCCTGTTGAACGCGTCACGATACGCTTCATCTGAAAGAAAGGCTTCTGGCGGAGTACTTGCCATCGCAGCTGGATAGAGGTAGAGCAGACTGCCCAGGGCCTGTGAGACCATCCCCTGGACATGCTCATCATACACCTCTGCCTCCTGGGTACTCGTACCGATCTCGCTTGCGACACGCTCAACAAGGGCGTGGTCGATCAATTGCCACCCCAGGCGCTTTGCCAGGCGGGTCGCAATCTCACCGCCCCCGCTGCCATATTCGCGTGAAATGGTCACGGCACGCATCTGACTGATGAGAGCCAAATCTTCGTTCATGACCGGTCCCTCCTCTCGTGGAACACTTCTTCTGAGTGGCGTTGTCGGTGCGCCCTCATGGTTCTTACTTTCACAATAATAAGGCGGCTTACTACAAAGACAAAAAATTACGAAGCGCTGAGTGCAGGCAGACCGCGCTCCATTTTCTCCAGGAAGGCATGCAGTTGGTGCTGTTCTTCCTGGGTGAGAAAGGACATGAACTCCATGATGCGGTTGATGCGCTCCGGCAGGATCCGCTCAAAGAGATCAAGCGCTGCTTCGGTGAGTTCAATGCTAAACATGCGTCCGTCTTCCGGATGCTCATCGCGCTTGACCAGCCCGGAACGTTCCAGGCCGGCGAGTAAGCCGGTCATCGTTCCGCGCGTCACGCCGGCGGCTTCGGCTAGCGCCGAAGGTGTCAGACGATAATGTGGGGCCTGGCGAAGCAGCTGGAGCACGACGAGCTTTCCTTCCGAGAGCTCGTAGCGCCCAAAGAAGGCCTGCTGATTGGCAAATATATCGCTCGCAACCCGCGCGAAGTACAAATAGGTTTCGACCGCGGCGATATCCGCTGCGGGGACCTGGCGTACCAGGTCCAAAAAGAGTTGCTGTCTTGGCAACAGGCGAAGCGTGCGTTCCATCGATGCCCTCTTTTCCTGGCTCTCGTATATGCTATGGCGCCTTACTATCTGTCCATATTATAAGCCACCATACTATTTTTGTCAAGGGCTTTGTTCTGAGATCCACTCATACTTCTCCTGGCGGGCCTGCGGTCCGCAAAGAAGGAAGGGAGTGTGGCGAGGACACCTCGCGCTCCGGCAAGGGACTGCGTCCCCTGCACCCCTGCTTTAGGAGTGGATGCCAGCTTTGTTGCAGCCATTCCTACCGCTATGTGCAAACCATGTCGTAGGTCGGTTTGAGAAGCACACACGAGAGACTTCAAGCAGAACCTCCCTTGCCGCTTTTGATTGGCGGAAAGAGATCCTCAACTGACCAGTTGCCGATGTATTTGACAAAGCGAGCACCGTGGTTGAACAGGATAGCACTCACATCATCAATGTGCTCATGTTGCGGCACATAGATAGCAATGATATGAGACCCCTGACGCGCCGCTGCTAAGAGCAGGTCACCTAAGGATCCCTCATCTGTCGTGATTTGTAGGTAATGAATAATCCGCCAAAAAAGCCCTTCCTTCCGCAAGTGCTCCTGAAAAGCTGAAGGGAAATCTTGACTGGGGATGAACGCAATATCTTCCGCATGATACCCGGCATCCACAAGTGCCTGGACGGCTTGTTCACCTTCCTGCAATGAGTCGAACACCCCCATCACATGTTTCCTGGGAAAGGATAGTGTTGAACCAACATGCTGAAAAGTTGTGTCTTTTGTCATGAGTAGACCCCTTCTCCATGAATTTTGTAATTTACAGGTAGTCTTCTCGTCGTGCCATCCCTCTCACCTGCTTCCCCATGAGGAAGTGTTTGACGTTTTCTGCTGCCTGCCGTGCCGCGTCCACTAAGGCATGGGAAACGACGGCTGAATTATGCGGGGAGCCCAGCACATTGGGCAGCTCGAGAAAGGGATATTCCATGCGAAATGTCCCATGCAGGAACGGTTCGGTCCACCAGGCATCGATGCCCACCAGAAAGGTGGGATGATTCTTCACATGCGTGTAGAGTGCCTCCTCATCGATAATGGCGCCACGGGCGACATTCACCAGGATAGCATCTGGTTTCATCCAGGCCAGTTCCTGCTTGCCGATGAGTCCCCTGGTGGCCCTGGTGAGTGGCAACGAAATCACCACCACATCGCTCTCACGCAACACGTGCTCGAGATCGTGCAGCGTGCCCAGGAAGTCCGTTGGCTCGGGACTGGTTCCACTAGTATTGATCGCAGAGATCCTCATATCAAATGCCCGCATGAGGCGAGCCGTGGCTCGCCCGATCCCCCCAAAGCCCAGGATGCCAGCCGTCATGCCAGAGAGTAAACGGTTGGGGGTAAACTGATCAAATTCGCCATTCCTCAGTTTCTGGTTTTCTACGAGCAGGCGTTTGGCCAGAGCCAGCGTCATCGCCAGCACATGTTCAGCCATGGGAGTCGCATACGCCCCGGGATTGCTGGCGACGAGCATATGTGAGGGCAGGTCGGCAAACGGCATGTGGTCAGCGCCCGCAGACAGGAGCTGGATGAATCTGACTTGCTGCAAGTAGGGATAGTCCTCTTGCCCAATTTCTAGTGGGAAGTTCCACGAAAGGAGGATAGTGGCACCCTCCAAAACCTGTTCACGCTGCGCGGGTGGGATCTCGTCGAGAAAGGTGAGGGAGGCATCGCTTCCCAGCAGCTCAAGAAACAGTGCTTTCTCCTCAGGCGAGGTATTGAAGGTGACCACGATATTCTGCTTGTCCATCTCTTTTCGTTTCTCCTTCGTGTTCCTTGTGTCCATATCCAAGCGAGAGATCGGCTCCCGCTTCGGCCAGGCGCAGAGCCGCTGCGTACCCGATCCCGCTGCTCGCTCCGGTGACCAGGGCGATCCGTCCGCGAAGATCCATGAAAAGCTCCTTGCTCTTCTCAACATGCCACTACTCTTATTATTGGCAGGAGCATCTCACCTTTGCAAACTGAAGGAATGACTTGCTCAGGCTATTCTTGTTTTCTTTGTGATGCTACTCAACTGGCTTGAGGTGTATCTTCATCCTGCCAAGCGCGTTCTTGCTCCTCTGCGGGTCAGCGCTTGGAGTCACGGCCCATGACGATGCTCATCACGCTTTCATGACGCTTCCTGCTTAGACTAGTACCAGAGAGGACGAGGCGCCTCCTGGGTCGTGGCCCGCAACCCTGCCGGCCGGACCTTTGAGTGAGGAAATGCCCTCTGCAGGGGACAGTCCAGGCGCATACCCTCCGCTGCTGAAGGGGACTCCAGGCGCTCGTGAACGAGCACCACGGCGGTGCGCGAACAGGCGCGCAGTGGATGCGTCCCTACAGGGGGGAACGCACGAGAACAGGAAGAGTAGATGACACGAGTACAGCCACACCTGACACCACCTGCTGCACCGCCGGGTCCCATCCATGTGGTGGTTGATCTCAACCGGTGCCAGGCCTATGCCCAGTGTTGTTTTTTAGCCCCCAGCGTCTTCAAGCTGCATGGGGAGGAAGCGCTCTGGTACGATCCAGCCCCTGACGAAGCGCAGCGTGAGCACGTGCTGCGCGCGGCAGCGGCCTGTCCCGTTCAAGCTATCTTCGTCCAATGGTCAGAGGCAGCGAGCCGCACGAAAGCAGAGGAGCCGCATGAGTAGCAATGGAACCAGGGCAGCTTTCAAAGACAGCGGGCGCATCGTGATTGTGGGCGCTTCGCTTGCCGGACTCAGCGCGGCGGAAACCCTGCGCGCCGAGGGCTTTACCGGTCCCCTGACCCTCATTGGCGATGAACCGTATCTGCCCTATGATCGCCCGCCGCTCTCCAAGGAGGTGCTGACGGGCTGGGTTCCGGCAGAGCACACCATGCTGCCGAGGCGCGAGACCCTGGCAGATGTCGAGTGGCGGCTGGGCGTGGCGGCTGTGGGTCTGGATCTGCCTGCCAAACGGGTGCGCCTGGCCGATGGGCACAGCATCGAGTTCGACCGCCTCCTCATCGCTACCGGCACGCGGGCGCGGCCCTGGTCCAACCAGGCTGAGGCGAAGCTTGAGGGCGTCCTCACCTTGCGCGGATGCGATGATGCGAAGCTCCTCCGGCAGCGCCTGGCCGCCAAACCACGCCGGGTGCTCGTGATCGGGGGTGGGTTCACCGGCTCGGAGATTGCCTCCGACTGCTGCGAGCTAGGCCTGCCGGTCACGGTGACCGAACGTGGGGCCGCTCCGCTGGTGGGAGCCCTTGGGGGAGCGATTGCCGGGCGTGTCGCCACGTTGCAGCGCCAGCACGGGGTGGATCTGCGTTGTCAGGTGACGGTCACCTCCCTGGAGGGGGATGCGCAGGGGCGGGTGCGCCGCGCGCACCTCTCCGATGGCAGCACCCTCGACACCGAGGTGGCGGTCGTGGCGCTAGGGGCGATCCGCAATACGGAATGGCTGCGCGATTCCGGACTCGCCGTCGGGACGTTTGGGGTCGGCTGTGACGCCGGGTGCCGTGTCTTCGCTATCAATGCCATTGTCACCGATGATATCTTTGTCGCCGGAGACGTCGCTCGCTTTCCGCATCCCCTCTACGACTACCAGTTTCTGGCGCTGGAACATTGGGGCAATGCGGTCGAGCAGGCCACCGTCGCCGCGCATAATATGGTTTGTGCTCCCGCCGAGCGCCGCCCGCACGTGGCCGTGCCGGCCTTCTGGTCCAGCCAGTTCGGGGTCAACATCAAATCGGTGGGGGTCCCCTCGGCGGCCGAGGAAGTGGTGATCACGCAGGGGGAGCTTGCCTCAGCCAGCTTTGTCGCTGCCTATGGCAAAGCAGGGCAACTGGTGGCTGCTGTGACGTTCGATCACGCCAGGTGGGTCGAGTTTTATCAGCGCTTGATTGAGCAAGCCGCGCCGTTCCCACCCACGATGCACGGTGTTGAGCAGCCCACGCTGAGTTCCCCGGTCCCGGCCGCCTTTCCCGATCCGAGGGTTCCGACCCATGATGCGACGGTGATCTTGACCGGGTACGACCCGAATGAACGGCGGGTGCAGTGGATTCCACGACACCACGCCACATGAACAGCAGGCGCACACGAGTGCGTTATGAAGGAGAGTAACCATGTCCCAAGAAACCACCATCCTACGACAGATCTACGACTACGCCAATCGCGCGAACCCCTACCCGCTGTGGGCGAAGCTTCGCCAGACCGCTGTCTGCTGGCAGGAAGATGGCCCCGACGAAGCGGGAACGTACGTCGTGAGTACCTATCGCGAGATCGAGGCGTTGCTCCATGATCCCCGCGTCAGTCACGATTTGAGAAACTCTGCGCAAACCGGGGGACGCCCACGGACCACCACGGATCCGTATGAGTTTATCAACCTGGACCCCCCCGAGCACGACCGCCTGCGCCGCCTGGCGATGCGCCACTTTGGTCCGCCCGAGCGCCCGGAGTACCTGGAGCAGCTGCGCCCCGAGATGCTGCGCATCGTCACCGCGCTGCTCGATCAGCTGCAGGGCCAGCGCCAGATCGATTTCGTCGAAAGCTTCGCCTATCCCCTGCCGGTGACGGTGATTTGCCGGATACTGGGCGTCCCACGGGAAGATGAACCCCAGTTTCATGTGTGGGCCTCCTTGATAGTGGAAAGTCTGGCAGGATCGAGCGAAGAGCAACGCCGCCAACGGGAACAGGCCTGGAGCGACCTGAACCAGTATATGGCCGGGCTGGTCGAGCGCCACCGAGAGCTTCCGGGTGACGATCTGCTCTCGCGGATGGCGACCGATACGGGCCCCGAAGGCCGGATGGCGGACCCCTACCTCGTGGCGACCGCCGCGCTGCTGCTGGTCGCCGGCCATGAGACCACGGTGAATCTGCTGGGCAATGGGATGCTCACGCTGCTGCGGCATCCGGCGATGCTCGAACGCCTGCGCAACGCCCCGGACCTGATCCCGGCCACCGTGGAGGAACTGCTGCGCTATGAGCCGCCGGTTCAGTTCTTATCGAATCGGACGACCCTGGACGAGATTGCCCTGGCGGGGACCACCATTCCCAAGGGCGTGGTGCTCACGCTGGCCCTGGCCGCGGGCAACCGTGACCCGGCACGGTTCCCGGACCCAGATCGCTTTGATCCGGAGCGGCGCGATAATGAACACCTGGGGTTTGGCAGTGGCATCCATATTTGCTTTGGCGCGCCGCTGGCGCGCATGGAGGCCCAGATCGCCTTGCAGGAACTTGTACGGCGGCTGGAGCAGCCGCGCCTGGTCGTGGACCCTCCACCCTACCGTCCGAGTCCCGTCCTGCGCGGCCCAGAGCACCTGCTGATCGCAGTCGATGGGGTGCGCGCAAGCCAGGAGGCCCAGGCCCACCAGACGCAGCGGTAACAGCGGAGGGAAAGGAGCCGAAATCATCCCCATTTATATGGTCATTGGGCTAGAGTAGTACAGCGGAGTGTACCCGCTGCTAGAAACAAGGTGTTTCCATGTCAGGGAAATTAGAAGGAAAAGTGGCGCTGGTGACGGGAGCCTCATCGGGCATTGGCGAGGCGACAGCGCTGGCGCTGGGAGCGGAAGGGGCACGTGTCGCTGCGGCGGCGCGGCGCAGCGATCGACTGGCCGCGCTGGTCAGGCGCATTGAGGCGCGTGGGGGCCAGGCTATGGCTCTGATGGTTGATGTGAGCGACGAGGCACAGGTGCGCGAGATGATGCGCAGCGCGCGCGATACATGGGGCCGCGTCGATATACTCGTCAACGATGCCGGGGTGGCGCAGCTCGGCCCGATTGATGGAGCGAATACGGAGGACTGGCGGTGGATGGTCAACATTAACCTGCTGGGCTTGATGTACGCCACGCACGCGGTGCTGCCGCTGATGAAGGCGCAAGGCAGCGGGCATATTGTCAATGTCTCATCGCTTGCCGGGCGCATAGCACAAGAGGGCACTGGCGTCTATAGTGCGACCAAATGGGGCGTGGGCGCCTTTTCGGAAGCGCTGCGACAGGAGGTCGCTAAAAATCACATCCGAGTCACGGTGATTGAGCCAGGCGTGGTGGCAACGGAGATGCTGGAACACTTGACTGTCCCGACAGCGACAGAACAGGCCCTGGCGTGGATGCAACAGGTGACGCCGCTGGCCAGTGAGGATATTGCCGCGGCAATTGTGTACGCGGTCACACAACCTGAGCAGGTAGATGTGAACGAAATGCTCATTCGGCCAACTGAGGAGGTTCGCTAGTAGGGGTCAGAGGCAAATGAAAGGATAACGATGTCTCGTCGCTCAGGTGCCGGGTCTTCTATCAAGGAAGGTTCAACAGAGAGTAACGACGGCTATCGCTGGACGGCGCTTTCTGTTACCACCGTTGGAGTGCTGCTCGCCTCTATGCAAGTCTCGGCGCTGCTGATCGCCTTGCCGAACATCTTGACCGACCTCCATGCCACGTTTTTTACCATCATGTGGGTGCTGATCGGCTATCTTCTGGTCACGACGGTAGTGACGCCTGTGATTGGGCGTCTTGCCGACATATGGGGTCGTAAGCGACTGTACAATAGTGGATACGTGATATTCGCTCTCGGCTCGCTCGTTGCGGGCCTGGCGCAGCCGCAATTTCAGGGCGGCGATTTGATTGTGGGACGCATCATTCAAGGGGTCGGCGGCGCACTGATGCTCACGAACAGTACCGCCATCGTGACCGATGCCTTTCGTAAAGGGCAGGTCGGGCTTGGCCTGGGCGTGAACCAGATTGCCAGCGCGGCGGGCTTTTTGATCGGCCCCATGATCGGTGGCCTGCTCACCGAATGGTCATGGCGCTGGGTGTTCCTGTTCAATGTGCCTCTGGCGGTCGCAGGCGCGATCTGGGGCGTATTCCGCCTGCGCGAACCTGTGCAACCGGAAAGTCGCCAGCGCATCGACTGGATCGGCAGCCTCACGCTCACCATCGGCTTAACCGGCACGCTGCTGGCGCCGGTACGCTGCTGGCGTTGAGCCTGCTAGGGTTCCCGCTGCTGCCGTCGTGGGAAACCGACACCGTACTTGCCGTTGGCATCATCTCGCTGCTGCTGTTCATCATGATCGAGCCGCGCATTGAGCAACCAGTTGTACAGTTGCGCCTGTTCCGCGACCGTCTCTTCGCACTGGCAAATCTGAGCAACCTGCTGAACGGTATCGCGCGCGGCGCGGTGCTGTTCTTGCTCATTTTCTTCCTGCAAGGCCCGTATGGCAAAAACCCGCTGACGGCAGGATTGCTGCTCGCTCCCTATGGAGCAGCCTTGCTGGTCATCGCCCCCTTCAGCGGGCTGCTCTCTGATCGTATTGGCTCGCGGGTGCTCGCACCTATCGGCCTGGGCATAGCTGCGCTAGGTCTGCTCGGACTCACTACGATCGGGCCATCGACGCCGTACTGGATGCTGGCTGCGTTCATGGCCTTAGTGGGCGGCGGCTCCGGCTTCTTCGTCTCGCCCAACACCAATGCGATCATGAGTTCTGTTGAGCCGCATATGCGAGGCGAGGCTGCCGGCATTCTCAGTATGCTCAATAACACGGGCCAGATGCTCAGCATCGCCATCGTCTTCCCGCTGGCGCTGAGCCAGGTTCCAAAGACAGTGCTGATGCAGGTCTTCATCTATGGCGGCGGTATGAGCCAGTTCCCTGCCGCGCTGGCAGCGTTTTTGCACGGGCTGCATCTCGCATTCTTCGTCTCGTTTCTCCTGAGCGTGGCGGCGATGCTGGTAGCAGCTCTGCGTCCATCGGACCGGTAGACCATCTATACAAAAGGAAAGGTGAAGTGCAAATGTGTACCGGCATGCGAATTTGATCGCTACTGGTACTCTGCAATACCATTCTCGAATGCTTCGTGATCCCTATCTTCCAGGCCATAAAGAGCTTCCTGTAACGCAAACGTTCCCGCGTAAAAGCGCGCCCTCTCAAGGGCGAACTCGATTCCAGGATAGACGAGGGCAAAGCGTTCAAAAAATCGCTCTCCGTAGGAGACGGAACAGAGAATAGCAGCAAAATCAACGGCAGGATCTCCCCATCCTACTGAACTGAAGTCAATGATGCCACTAATGCTGTTGGTTTGGGCATTGTACAAAATATTGCCAGGTCCAAAATCACCATGAACAAGGGCTGGGATATAGGTGCAGTTTCGTGCATCACTCAGGAAATCTTCAAACAGTCTGGTCACGCTCATATGTGCGTCTGGTCTCATGAAAGGGAAGAGTTTGCTGCGAAAACGAGCGTACAGATCTTGCCATTCCTCGCATCCTTGAAAATCCGGCAGCTTCACTGCCAGTGCCTCAGCAGGGGTGGTATGCAGGTGTTGAAGAAATGTTGCCAGTTGATTCGCCACGTGCTGGAGTTGCTCTTCTGTGAGGGTATTCAACCTCTCAGGCCAGAGCGGCTCTCCTGGAAGGAGAGGATAGCCCATAAAAATTTGACCAATGGATGCACTTTCCTGGCTTTGATACAGAGGGTCAGGAATCGGCAGTGTCACACGGCTTTGTAAACTCCGCAACAGGGCGGTTTCCCGCATCAGTTTGTCCGCCTCTCGCAGCGTTTTCGGAAAGCGGAAGACTGTCTCATTGTTGACCAAAAGAATGTCATTGAATTGCCCGTGCTGGTTGAGATGCACCGTGTCAATTTTGAAATCAGGATAGATATCACGGATAGCCTGGATATACTGTAATTGTTTGTCCATGCAATTGTCTGTGTCCTTTCTGGCGATTGCCTCTTATATCTAAGTCGGTCAATTCAGGCTTGTCAACAGGCTTGTGCAGATGGCTCTCCATCCTTTGAGGTGATGTACGAGAGTGGGCCGATAAATCGGCGGTGGCCGCGATAAATCGGGCCCTACGGTTCACCTGGAGGGAGGGAGACCCGTCCAGATATGTTCGTAACGGGTTGAGGTATCGCCTATTCTGCAGGGGGAGTGGACCGCAGCTTTTTGCGTAAACCGGAAACGCGCTTCTGGTTGATGCGGCGCGCGCGGCTGGCGGCAGTGGGGCGCGTTGGTTTACGAGGAATCTCAACATGCTGAAATTCTTCCAGGCGTGCCTGCATGCGCTTGAACGCGGCTTCGCGGTTGGCGTGCTGCGATCTGCGCTCGGTAGCAGTGACGGTAATGCCGGTCGGGCGATGCACCAGGCGCACGCCTGTCTGGACTTTATTGCGATGCTGCCCGCCTGGCCCACTGGCGATAATGAACTCGAGATCGCAATCGCGTTCGAGCGATTCCCGGTCGGTTGGATACATGAGTGCCAACAAACTTTCCCTTTTGAAATACCCTCATGCTTCTTTCCATGCTAAAAGACCGTTGAGTCACCCGAAGCCGAGGGCTATCTTTGCTCTACCTCTGGAGAACCAGCATCGTAGAAAACCCCATTCACGCTTGCTTCCTAAGAGGAAGAGCACATACCTTCGTTTACGACACGTTACTCTTCTGAGCACTCTGAGGCTGCTTCTCAGAAATAATCTGACCCAGCAATCCAGCTCTGTTTGTATGGAAAGAACGTATCGAGAATAGGAACGAGTTCAGCAGGAATATGCTGACCCGCTTGTATGGCTGCCCAGGTAATAGGGCGAAAGCCAAACACAAGTTGCGTGAAGACCTGCTGGCTGAATCTTACTTCTTGCTCCTCGCTAGAGAGACGATCCACCAGGCGCACAAGGGATGGCGAAAGATCCAGGATACACCTCTCCTCGCCAACTGCGAGCGCAAGAACTCCCGTCCATTCGAGGGGATGCTTTTGCCAGCGATCTTGCCAAAGAGGCAGGAGGGATTGGACAAGAGCTGAGAATGAAACCATGCGAGCCATCCAACCACCATCAGGATAGGTAGCTATTTCGCTGCGCATGGGTAGATGATCGGCCAGGAGAAAATACGTAGAATCAGTCAGTGGAAGAGGCCAGGAAAATTCAGCTGGCGACTCAGGCTCTGCTGCGTACAAATTATTGTGGTATTGCAACAGGGCTAGTACGGCAGGCCAGGTGTTCGCCGCAACCTCATACGCATAAAGCCATCCTCTTCTTCTCGATAGGAGTAAGTATCCCTCAGGTTTCCCTTCGCCATTTAAGGCTACCAATGGGATATTTTCCTGAAACCAGTTCTTCAGGTAATGAACCTGACGCTCTACCGTGCGAGGGGGCGCAAAGCTACACATCGAGGCTCCATGATGTTCCAAGTAATGAGCAAGCAAAGCAGAAGCGTCAGGCAGTTCGGCTAAACGAACCAAGCATCTTTCAGAAGGCCGATCTGGAATGAGTGCCCGTGCGATAGCGTGTTGCGGCATATCTTCGATTACATCAATGAAACCATGCTGTTGATAGTAATCACGAATACCATGGAGGAGGAGAAAGCCATACTGCCGACTCTGGGCATAAGCGAGGGCGTCTTTCATAAGTGCTGTAGCCACCCTTTGATGGCGATACTCCGGGTGTGTCACCACTCCACCGATACACCCGATTCGTAGCCTGCTCGACTCAAAACACAACCAGCGTTCTTGAATACGATAGCTTCCCACGTAGATATTCCCATAAAAAGCGCTCCGTAATTGGATCCATTGAAAATCGGGATCAAGTTCAATGAGCCGACGCCGGCGCGATGCAACAAGAACTGTGTCCTCATCAGGGCGAAATGTCTCTGCGTTCAATCGAAAATAGGTCTCGATTTCCTCAGCAGTTTCGGGTGGGCGAATGACGAAATCCGGCGATGCTGTGAGATTCTTCTTCATGTAACGCCTTTCATCGAGTTTCACACCAAACGCTTTCCAACTCTACCACAAAACTTTCTCACAACATGAGGGCATGAGCGGTATGAAGGAGCTCTGTTTCCACTCCATTCATTCTTTTTCTCAGTTACGAAATGCTCTCATAGACGATAGAAAGATCCCTCCTTATTTTATCGCATTTGGAGACATGGCGATGTAAATCATGGCTTCACTGCTGGCGGCGGTCGTCTACGCGCCTGGCTTTCAATTCAAAGCGGGGGAGGGTGCCCAATGCGACGACCTCGATGGGGATGCGCAGATTGAAGGCGATGTGCAGCTCTTCCTGGAGATGGGGGACCACCTGCGCGGGACATTCTACCTGCAGGGCAATCTCATCCATCGAGCCTGCCTGCGTTACTATTACTTTGTACTCGGCTACCTCGGGGAAGCGATGCAGTACGTCAGCCAGCGCCGATGGATAGACGTTGACGCCGCGCACGATCAACATATCGTCTACGCGTCCCAGGACGCCGCCGGGTAGGGCAAGGTAGGTACGGCCACAGGCACAGTTGTAGCCGCCATGACGCACGAGGTCGCCTGTGCGATAGCGGATGGCGGGCGCGCCCCAGCGACCCAGGTTGGTCAGCACCAGTTCGCCGGCCTGGCCTTCCTCGACGGGCTGGCCGCTACGGGGATCGAGAATCTCCGCGATGAATTCGCCTTCGTTGACGTGGATGCCCTGCTGCTGCGAGCACATGAAGCCGTAGGCGCCCATTTCAGTCATGCCTGCATGATCGTAGGTTTTCGCGCCCCAGGCGCGCTCAATGCGTTCGCGAGTGGCAGGGATTGAGGCTCCTGGTTCGCCAGCATGGATGGTCACGCGCACATGGGACTCGCGCATGTCCATACCGTGCTCCTGCGCTACTTCCGCCAGGCGCAGGGCGTAGCTGGGCGTGCAGACCAGTACGGTGGCACCGACTTCCTGTATGGCGCGCAGTCGCTGCAGCGAGTCCATGCCGCCACCAGGAACGGTGAGCGCACCGATACGCTTAGCCCCCTCGTAAGCGGACCAGAAGCCGATAAAGGGGCCGAAGCCAAAGGCCAGGAAGAGAATATCGTCGCGAGTGACTCCGGCCGCGCGATAGACTGTTGTCCAGCAAGCGGCCCACCAATCCCAGCTCTCCTGCGTATCCAGTATCTTCAAGGGCTGCCCGGTCGTGCCGGAGGTTTGATGGAGGCGGATGTAATCACTCAAGGGATAGGTGAGGTTGCTGCCAAATAAGGGATGCGCCTGCTGGTCGGCAACGAGTTCTTGTTTCGTGGTGAAGGGCAGGCGCGCGAGGTCTGAGGTTGGGGCAAGGTCTGCCCCTACATTTTGGACCAGGGCATCGCCTAGTTTTTGGTGGTAGAAGCGGTTGGAGGGGAGGAGACGTGAGAGTCCAGCTTGCAGCCGCGCTAGTTGGTGCGCTGCGATGACGGAGCGGGAAGCGGTTTCTAGATCAGACATGGAATGCGAGTCCTTTCGATTGCTCACAGAGCGGGGGCAAGCCCCATAAGCGTTCACTGAAGTTGCCAAAGCGTGTCACCCTGAGCGCATGAGCCGCAGCCCTGAGCGCAGCGAAGGGGAAGGGTCTGACTCGCTGGGGACAGAGATCCTTCGCTGCGCTCAGGATGACAATGCTGTACCTTCCTGCCACACCCTGGTTGGCGTCCCCTTGCGGTCGCCCTTGCGATGATGGTTCGCCATGAGCCTTACGTGAACGCCTATGGGGGCAAGCCCCGCCCGTACATTTAGTTTTTGATAAAGTGATCGAGCGCCCGGCGGATATAGATGGGTGTGACCTGTTTGCGGTAGTTGATGGTCAGGTCGGCGTTATCCAGCGGTTTGGCACGTTTGGCCGCGACGG